>Ga0334892_1002970_pt1 | contig 11487 bp, 12 predicted proteins | sample GraSluR3_MG_4_FD_207213 | JGI IMG/M metagenome (GOLD analysis project Ga0334892, IMG submission 207213) | Sludge microbial communities from methane-producing bioreactor in Wageningen University, Netherlands - Granular Sludge_15_04-R3 | ecosystem: Engineered > Bioreactor > Anaerobic >... | reverse complement strand
GCCTTGTTCGCTAGCTTCTTTAATGATACGCAGCTTTTCTTCTTTTGTAAATGTTCTCTTGTTCATCATCATAAAATTACAGATTTCTATCTATAACTTAGTCTGACGATTTAAGGGGCTTAAACATTAGAAAATCAGGCGAAATAATTTCTTTTAAGACTTCTTTTTCAGATTTCAATTCTCTCTTCTCAGGAGAAGAATTATCATCATTGCGACAAGAATTAATCAAGAGCAATAATAATGAACAGAAAACAAGAATATTTCTCATATAATTAAAAATTGGAAAACAGTTTGCATAAACTGTGACAAGTCTAATAAATATGCCGTCAGGTTAGCATATTAATCCACAAATGTCTCTTTCAGAATGGACTTTACCTCTTTTATCTCTGGTTTTGAGAGTCTTCCAAGATCCTTAAGGATTCTTTGTTTATCAATGGTCCTAATTTGGTCCAGAACAATCCACCCGATCTTATTATCATGTTTAATCTCCACCCTTGTTGGATATGATTTAGATGTCGTTGTCATTGGAGCGATCACGATAGTGTTAAGATATTTATTCATCTCGTCCGGAGAAATGACAACACAGGGTCTGGTTTTCTTGATCTCGCTGCCAACCGTTGGGTCTAGGTTGGCAAGCACAATCATGTATTGCTTTATTTCCATTCTTCAGATATTTCGTCTTCAAATACGTCAGGTATCAATAGTCTATCATCATGGTTGTCATTCATTTCTTTGAATGCTTTTTCCCATCCTTTCCGCGGTCTGGTTACTGGCTTAATAATAATGTGTCCTTTCTCCAGGATAAGATTTACCGAATCACGGATATTATATCTCTCAATGATAGTCTTGCTGAACCTTATCCCTCTAGAGTTTCCTATTTTAACAACTGAAACTTCCATGGCTTGATTTTTAGTAAAAAGTAATTACAAAGTTATTACAATAGTTTGATAAATCCAATTTTTCTTTTAATAGTTGATAGAGCTTTTCAATCTGTTAAGACTGTTTAATCCAACTGATTTACTTGAATGAGTATTCTTTTGTCTCTCTAACTAGCAGTGCGCGTGATCATTAAGGCTAACGGCCCGGCGGTATGTTTAGTAGGTGTTAGCCGACGAAGGGCAGCGCAACCGCGCGCTGACTGCCCAGTCTGGAATGTCTCTAAAGCCCGACCGAGGAGGGTATGGCGCGGTTTTTGCCACCATGACCGATCCTGCGAGGGGAGGGTAGGCTCTTGTTATTGAATATGTTTCGAGGTGTATCCACCGTACTTACTCTGAACGTTACTTCTAAATTGCCTCCGTCTCTCTACCTAATGACAGTTCCCCGCTTACGTGACGGGCACGGTTTGCAAAAACCGTGACAAACCTATTAAATATACCGTCCGTGTTAGCCTTAGTGTTATGTTCAACCCTCCATTGAATGTTAGAAGAAACTATAAATGAAGTTAACTGAAACGGAATGGTGATATCTATTCCATATATGTTCCATATTCAAAAGTGGCGACTCATATCTTTCTAGCGAATTGGAATTTAATAGATAGAATGACGAATTGAATTGGACTCTCAATTGAGGGGAGATATAATAATAAAGTTCAAGTCCAGGAGATATAGTTAACCTGTTAGTATTTAAATCATAATCTATTGGATCAATGTTTATTTTGGTGCGTTTTCCTTGTGAATTTAAAAATGACCCTACTATATATAGTTTTAAGGATGTTCTGGAATTTGGAATAAATTGGAGTGAATAGTTCAAATCAGTCCTGAAAATATTGGTTTCGAAGTTCTCAATCGCATTGTCTAACTGATCTGGATTTCTTGTAAACTCCATGATATAGGATGTTGAAAAAGAAGTTGATGTCTGCCAATAAAGATTGATAGGTCTTGCATATCTCAACTTAATGAGTCCTCCTAATCCGTAAACATTTGCTTTGTTATCACTCTTAATCGGATCATTGTTATCAAGAATTATTTCTTGGGATGACTTACTAAATGATACATTATTGTCAATTCCAGCACTGATAGCGAATCCTGATTCTCTTGTAGGTCCATAGGCATAATCCCATTGGTCATTTAAAATTGAAAAATAAGTGATGTCATTTGAAGAAATAATATCATTTACCACTAGAAAGGAATCAACAACTTGAAGCTCTTCAATTTTTCTGATTCGGGAATCGAAGAATCGTTTCCTTTTAATCTGTGATATTTCCTTGGCCATTTCAATAATCACATTTTCAGTTGGAATGCTAGCGATCCTGCCAGCTTTGTAAAGTTCTTCCAGAATGTAAATCGCAAGTCTTAGATCTTCTACCGGTTCAATCCTTCCTTTCCCAATTAAGACTGGGATGGAAAGGGTGGTTGTAAATTGGCCATAATTGTCATCACGGGTAGAACTGGTGCTGATGTCACGATGATATTTATCATTTGATGAAGAATATGATAGATAAGGGTCGACTTCAATGAATCCCTTATTTTGATTGTAAAAACTATTGTTGCTTGTAATCATGAGGTCAGTATAGATCGCATTTCTTTTTGTTATCAATTCATTAATATTAGTCTTATTATGCAGTGGGTTTAAATTACCATCGATACTAAGGTATCCCTGATACTTTTCAGAATTTCGGAAATGGTAGTAAGAGAAATTTAAGGCACCGCTGAGATAGTTTTGCTTTGATTCCGCGGTGTCAATGTTGGAAATCTGCGAAAGATCCTTATAATGGTTATTGTATAGATTGAAATTTAGATCAAGTCTATCTGTTTTGATATCAGGCAATTTGTATTTAGATAAGTCAAAGCCTGAAAACTGTCCAAACAGAAGGACAGGGAGAATCAATCCCAGGAACAGTGCTGTTAGTTTTAATTTGTTCATAGTTTTATCTTTTTAGGTTAGATAACTATCAAGTTTGAATCGTGTGTCTCGTCTTTCCATACGCATTCATTTATTGAGATAACTAAAAGAATATCAATCTATTCAGGACGCGTAAACATTAAGGCTAACGGCCCGGCGGTATGTTTAGTAGGTGTTACCAGACGCAGGGCAGGCGCGGTGTCCCGTTTTATGCCCAACCGGGCGCTCTCACAAGCCTGCCCAAGGATGGTATGGCGCGGTTTTTGCCACCATGATCGATCCTGCGAGGGGTAGGGTATTGTCTTGCTATTGAATATGTTTCGAGGTGTATCCACCGTAATTACTCTAAACGTTTCTTCTAAATTGCCTCCGTCTCTCTACCTAATGACAGTTCCCCGCTTACGTGACGGCACGGTTTGCAAAAACCGTGACAAACCTATTAAATATACCGTCCGTGTTATGGTTAGTTCGGTATCCTAACGTTTTTATTAAGTAAGGATGGGGTCACTTTATCTTTCTAAAAGTCAGGATTGATTTCTTTGTATCAATATATTTTGAGAACTTTCCAACTTTAATGGTCAGATTTGGCTCATCAAAGTGGAAATAGTAAACTTCTTGTATCAAAAGGCTAGATAAACCGTCTTTCAGCTTAATGCTATCTCCAATAATTTCATAATTATATACTGTACTCCCTATTGTGGGCAGTCGATACCCATCTCTAATTTCAAAACCTTTGTGAAGAGAAAACATCCCATTATTGTCACTCGAGATAAAAACTAGCGTATCAGATAGGGTCTTAGTTTCTACCCATGTACCTATTAATCCAGGGGAGAGCGTACTTGGATCAGGGAACTCGATCTTCTGACAAGAATAGAGAGTCATTACAAACACGATTCCGAGTAGAGAACAACACAGCTTAATTGTTTTCATGACGTTAGAATTAGGTTATCTATTTGGATATTTTAAATTCATGTCAATGATGTGTATATTTTCTGTAGTTGTTATTTAATTGTCAGGTTCTTGATCTCGTAATAGTCAGGACCGCCTCCACAATTAATCTTCATTTCTCCGGTCTTTATAGTTACTGGGATAGGCTGGGTTATATCATATCCAATCGCTGAAAGATCTGGGAGGGCGTCTGCTTTAATTATCTTGTTGCCTATTCTTATCTCCCATCCCCAGCAGCAGTAACATTTCTCTGATACAAATCCGATTATTTCGGCATTAAACCTATCGTTGTCGAATGAATCTATCTCGTTTTCACATGATAATGGTAAAACAGAAATAAGAATCATTACTAAAAGAGGAATGGCTATCTTTTTCATTTTTGGATTACTAGTCCGAATAGAATGCCACAAAAATTATACCACATAAATGTCTGATATCTTGCAAGTTTTCAGATTTTGAGTTGCGATTAGTTTTTTTGGCGATTATCTAACCGTCACGAAACTAGAGAATTAACCATAACGGCCCGGCGGTATGTTTAGTAGGTGTTAGCCGACGAAGGGCAGCGCCACCGCGCGTTGACTGCCCAGTCTGGAATTTCTCTAAAGCCCGACCGAGGAGGGTATGGCGCGGTTTTTGCCACCATGATCGATCCTGCGAGGGGTAGGGTACCTTCTTGCTATTGAATATGTTTCGAGGTGTATCCACCGTAATTACTCTGAACGTTACTTCTAAATTGCCTCCGTCTCTCTACCTAATGACAGTTCCCCGCTTACGTGACGGCACGGTTTGCAAAAACCGTGACAAACCTATTAAATATACCGTCCGTGTTAGCAACAGGGTTTGGTTTCCTGTTTGGCTAACTATGTAAGAAGTTTGTCTCGAAGGTATTGTTTTAAGTTTATCTCTAATTTGAAATGAGAGGTGTTTTCTACAATAAGTTCAATCCATTGTTCTATTGGCGTGGTTATTTTTATTTTCCAGTTATGTTCTAAGTCTTGAATCCTAGATGATTGTATTACTTCTTTAATATCAGCTAGAGAATCTGAAAGCTTTGTTATAATCTTTGGTATATTGTTGTATTTCTTATTGTTATATTCTAAAGTCCCTTGGCCACCAGCTGAAAATGCATCACGACTATTTGGACATACTATCCCAAAATCATTGACTAGCCAAACCGAAAATCGATAATACTTATCCGAATGGTTGCTAAAAACCTCAGGGAAGAGCACCATTGAAGAAATTGTTAAAACTCTTCTTTCGTTTAAAGGAAGATTATTCCAGAGTCTTATTATCGGGCTTTGAGGTTTTGTATCTTCTTGATCTAGCCACCAAACTGCTTCTCCTGGTTTTAGTTGTTTTCGATAGTAGTCCGTAATTGATTTTATAGGATTACTCTCGTTTCTAAGTGTATCATATGGGATTTTTATTTTATCAAAAATTGTTTCTCCGACTTTCAAATCCATATTGATAAGGTACCTTGGCGAGTGTGTGACCACAATGTCTGACAGACATGCTTCATAAGGTTTGTACTTAAATTCAATAGGTTGAACCATTTTCCCGAATAGCATGTAAATTCTTTCAATGCCCTCAACTCTAGTGCTTTCTAGAACAGAGTTCCCGGTCGTTGTCCAATGGTTTTGTTTGGAGGTTTTTACCTCAATACCGTAATACTTCTTTGCTATTATGTCGGGGAACTTCTGACCTGAGATCAATTCAATTGAGCCTTCAAAATCAGTTCCGAAAGCATTTTGCCTCATAACATCAACAACAACTCCCTCAAGCTTGCTTCCAAGAAGTTCAAGATATTTTTTTTCATTTTTCTTGGATTCAATTGATAATGTGGAGAGGGTATTGTCAAGAAGAGACAGGAATTGTTCTTTTGATGGAATTGGGTTTACTGAAACTACCATTTTCTTCTTTTTTAAAATATTTATCCCAAAGGGCTTCAATGCGCCTAGCAATATGGTATGCTAGCAATGGCGGTACTGCATTACCAATAAGCTTATAAGCAGATGAAGGACTGATTAAAAACCGTCCGCTTTTATTAGGGATTACTAACTGATAATCTGGAGGAAAAGTCTGGATTAAGGCACATTCTCTAGGTGTTAGACGCCTCTCTTTAAGTCGGCTTCCTATGACTTCTAACTTGTTCTTCCCCCCATTCTCTATTGAGAGTCGCCTAAACTCGATATTTCCATGGTGCTCAGATCTAATTGTAGGACCAATCCCATTTATGTTTATCTCAGTTTGACCCTGGCAGTGCTTGCCCATGAATTTAGCTTTGGAATAGTACATTTGAGATGGGTCAACTGAAAAATCTGGCTCAGGCAAATTCTCAAAAATATCCTTTAGGGCTACGGGTGGATTTAAGTCAGGACCTTGTTTTGTGAAAGCGTGTGAAGGCCTGGGGTAAGGATTGTACTCATCCTTTATATTAGTCCTAGAAAGCTCTTTGAGAGCTGTTGTATTAAGTGCGTCTTTTTTGATGCCAATAAAAAAAACTCTCTCCCTAGATTGTGGCACCCCATAATCTGCAGCATGCAATACAAGAGGATCTAGGACTATATACCCATTCCCATTTGCTGATGAAAAATCTTTTTGAATTATATCCTTTACGTTCGATAGATTCACGAGGCCCTTTACATTTTCAGCAATGAAAATCTTTGGTTTCGCAATTTCAACAACTTCTTTTAGCCACATATATAACTGGCCCCTAGTTTCAACACTTGCAACTTCAGTCTTAATTATATTCCCTTTGTGATCTTTGTGAGAATTGAAGCCATTTCTCTTGCCTGATAGACTAAAGTCTTGACATGGGAACCCTCCAGTTACGACATCTACGCGTTCAGGAAATATTTTTGCTCCGTTCTTATGAGCTTTGACTAGGTCGACAATGCTTTCTACATGATATATTTCTGTTGAATATCCTTTCTGCCTGAAATAATTCACCCAAGCATTCCTAGCTTCTATAAGGATATCATTGGCGAAGACTGTCTGAAATTTTGTTGATTTAAGGTTTACGAAATTATCGTCTTTGTCCGAGATAAAATCTGGATTTGTTTTCTCATTAATAGAGTTTTTGTGTACTCTAAAAGCTCCTTCAAATCCTATATCCATACCGCCACACCCTGAAAACAGGGATAGTACTTTTAATTGTTTATTTGGATCTTCGGGCAAGATTGCATCATAAGTTAAACCGAGCTGTGTATCATCAGTCTGATCATGAATGGAATTATTTTGTTGGAAAAATGAACACCTTGATTTTAGCATACACTTTTGACATTCAGGATTTCTGGACTTGCAAACCAATGCTGAGAAATCAAGAATTGCCCAGTTTAGCTCTTTACAGCTTTTTACATTTATGACATTTTGAGCTAAGTCTATAACAATTTTATCCTTTCTTACGTCTTGGAATTCTTTGGGGTGAAAAAATCTCCTTAATAGGCGAGACATGTTAACATCAATTAGTGCCGCCCTTCTATTTAAAATGAAAAGTTCATAAGCTCCAGCTATATATTGAGTTGATAAGCTTGATTCATAGAGCTCATTTTTGTTTTTGGGGAGAATCCCATTTTTCTTTTTATACTCTTCAGCAATTTTAAATATCCTTTTTGCTCTCTGCTTATGTAGTCCAAGAGGTCTTAGAATATTTTCTAAGTCAGCAATTGTTGCTTTAGTTAACTCATCCCATCCGGGATATGCTTTGTAGAATGTATTATAATAGTTTGAAACGGTTTCTGCCTTCGTCTTCTGAAGGAGAATTTCTGTTAGAATAGTTTGATAACTAGAAGTATTGTCTTGTCTCCATGGAAATTCTCTCCCATTTAGTTCAAACCAATCTAATAGGGATTTTCGAAAAAATTTTATTTTATTTTTATTGTACATGCCACAAAGATAACCTAAAAATGGTCGATTTTTTTGTAGTATTTGCAATCAATCAAAGGAAAGATTTCACTATTAATCATCTATGAGGGAATGGCGCTTAAAACCTTGTTGCTAACGGCCCGGCGGTATGTTTAGTAGGTGTTAGCCGACGAAGGGCAGCGCAACCGCGCGCTGACTGCCCAGTCTGGAATTTCTCTAAAGCCCGACCGAGGAGGGTATGGCGCGGTTTTTGCCACCATGACCGATCCTTCGAGGGATAGGGTAGGTTCTTGTTATTGAATATGTTTCGAGGTGTGTCCACCGTACTTACTCTGAACGTTACTTCTAAATTGCCACCGTCTCTCTACCTAATGACAGTTCCCCGCTTACGTGACGGGCACGGTTTGCAAAAACCGTGACAAACCTATTAAATATACCGTCCGTGTTATGAGTGGTATAGGCCAATTTATCAATCGTGTGGCTAATAGTATGATTAATATCTATAAAAACTAAATCCCCCGGATATGTAATCATATGTAACCAGGTTATTATTGTCAACTACGCAAAACGATGTTATCAAGGACCTATCATTTTCAGGCATATTCAATTCAAGGATTCTGGTAATTGATGCATCGTTATCCTTAGGGTCGATTATGTAAATTATTTGCTTACTCGAGTCTTCTCCATTCTCTTTTTGTCCTGATATTGATTTCAAAATGAATACTTTATTGTCATAATGACAGACATCAGTATAGAAAAGCACTGATATGTTTTTTTCAAGGCTCATCTTCTCATAAGCTTGTTGAGCTTTATAGGTTATCTGGTCATCTAGGATTGTTTTTGAAAGTATGAGATCTCCTTCACTGGAGTATATCTCGATTATAGGCATGACTTCGCCCACTGTAACAATCCTATCTTCACCTTTCTTAAATAATGCTCTCCCATTTATCCTATCCCTTGACAAATCATATTTTTCTATCTTGAATTCACTACCAAATTTATTTATGACTTTTCCAGTGGAATCAAAGTGGGTAATTGGAGAATCTGAATACTTTGTCGGAATTATTATCGATTTGTCTTTCTGCACGATAAAGTTTAAATCTGCTTCAGGCTCATTGAGCTTTACTCTCTTCACTAAATCTCCAGCATGAGTAAAAAAATTGATTGTACTAAAGTCCATAATAGCAATCAGGCTGTCAGGAGTCATCACTATCCTAGACGGGTACATTAGTTCACCTGGACCGGACCCTTTCTGACCAATTACTTTTGAAAGCTTGAAATTCTTATCACAGATTAGTATTCGGGCAAAGTCATGATCGAGAAGATAGTAATTATCGTTGCAGAATAAGATCTGAATAATATTTCGAAAGAATACAGAATCTGAGACTTCACTAACAGTCTTATATGGGACAATAGATTCAGTAACAACTATTCGGTCTCCACTTACCTTACATCCTGTTAGGATTGCAATTAGGCTGACTAGAATAATGTTATTTCTCATATCCCAGAAATGTGATTTTAAGAATGCAAATTTTTGAAGCTGTCTAACAGAACGAGTTTCGCCTATATCACTCATAACGGCCCGGCGGTATGTTTAGTAGGTGTTACCAGACGCAGGGCAGGCGCGGTGTCCCGTTTTATGCCCAACCGGGTGCTCTCACAAGCCTGCCCAAGGATGGTATGGCGCGGTTTTTGCCACCATGATCGATCCTGCGAGGGATAGGGCATTGTCTTGTTATTGAGTATGTTTCGAGGTGTATCCACCGTAATTGCTCTGAACGTTACTTCTAAATTGCCTCCGTCTCTCTACCTAATGACAGTTCCCCGCTTATGTGACGGGCACGGTTTGCAAAAACCGTGACAAACCTATTAAATATACCGTCCGTGTTAGCTGCAGGCCGTTGTTTAGACATGCGACCGATTGGATTCTTTTAGCTTGGTAAGTATTTCATATGGGGATGTAAAGCTACTCCCTACCAATTTGCCTCTAAATAGGTATCTCAAGTAGTTAACCTCCAAATCATCAAAATCTATCTCTCCTGGAGGATATCTGTATGTTAGTAGGCATTCAATCTCGAGCTTCATTTGATTCAGATAGCCTAACATGCTTTTATTGTTAGTTTTAAAAATCTCAGGTGTCGTGCCAGTAAGGTATTGAGGAATTAAGGATTCGTATCCCGTCCTATTTAAGAGGTTTTCAATTCTTTCCGGAAGCAAAGGGATTGCTTTATTAAGAGACTTCCCTGGAATAATAATCGAGATGTAGGTTGGAGTGTGTAAAAAGTGTATCGCTAGCTTACCCGGTTGAAGCAATGATAGAACACCTGCGAACCATTCTCCTGGCATAGATTGAATAGTTGGCCTATCGTCCACGACAGGTATTATCTTGGAAATATTCAGAACTTTAGCTGTTGCTCTAATCTTCATTTAGGATTTTGTTTTTCAAATTCAATCAATTCAATTGGAGCCCCATTATGTTCAATCATAGCAACTCTAACTCCTTCAGATGGAGGATTGGGTGGTGTCAGGATATTAAAGTCCCTTTTTGAAAGTTCATAGTCCAGATCTTTAACAACAAACGCAATGTGAGGGACGGTCTTTATAAGGTCAGACATCGGACTATCATCTTCAAATCTCATCCATTCTATCCCAAAGGGACTAGTTGGGAATCCGGAAACATAAAACTTGAATTGAGGCAAGTATTTTTCTCCAGGCATTATTGTACTTGTAGGGACTCCAAGGTGATGATATTCCCATCCCCAATCGGATATCGCTTTAGGTAACTCAAAATCTTCTCTGATCTCAATCATATTGGGTAATTTGATGCTCCAAGATATCTTTTTTATCCGGATTTTTTGAACGAATTCATCATCAAGGATATCGCCCTCCGGCTTGCAGCTAACGTTCCGCGTATATGATTAGGGGCGGATTGCGGGCTGCTTTCCTGTCGAAAAGCACCGAGGTTGAAGCGGCGCAGAAACCTTGATTATCCGCACCGAAACCGCACTTAATTATATACGCTGTTGCCGCCAGTATTTATTTGTCAATCAATTGATTAAACTATATTATTTAAAAAAATCTCGTTTTGATAATCAAAAATCAGCTGAGCTTTTTAACAAATCAATCGTTAAATATAATATTTTTCTCGGTGGTTTTAAAGAATCCTGAAAATCCGATTACTCTTTTAAATATTGCCAGTTTTTTATAATCATGTCATTAAGCAAAAAAGTCTTGCCGCAAAGAAAAAACCGAAATCTTTAGAAAAAATCCGGCTTGTTTTAAATCTAAAATCTGACCGTTACGGTTTTTAGAAATTATCCAGCGTTTTGTCTTGTTTTAAAATCAGTTTGCAAAAAAAATCTGACCGAGAACCTGTTTTTTAGTCAATCATGCGTTTAAATCCTGCGTTTAAAAATCCGGGCATAAAAACAGAAAACCGAAAAATAAGGCAAGAGTTTAAAAATCATCCGTTTTGTACCGAAGTCTTGCGGAACGAGTTTTTTTTTAATCCTACGTTTTTGTCATGCGTTTGAAAATCATGAAGCAAACCCGAAAATCTGAAAATCGTGTTGCAAATTGTCTGTTTATAAATCAAATCGTGCGTAACGCTGTCTGCCGTGTTTGAGAATCAGTATGTTTGCTATTTTTTTTTTTAGTCTACCGTGGAACTTGAACAGTAAGTTTAGAACGAAAAATATTGGCGGCAACGTTTGGCGGTATGGTTAGTTGCCGATTTCGAAGCACTTTCCTATCAAGTTACAACTATTTTTGATACGGGCTGAAACGCTCGAATACACACTACACCGGCAATTAACTATACCGCGTGTTGGC
>Ga0334892_1002967_pt1 | contig 11495 bp, 12 predicted proteins | sample GraSluR3_MG_4_FD_207213 | JGI IMG/M metagenome (GOLD analysis project Ga0334892, IMG submission 207213) | Sludge microbial communities from methane-producing bioreactor in Wageningen University, Netherlands - Granular Sludge_15_04-R3 | ecosystem: Engineered > Bioreactor > Anaerobic >... | reverse complement strand
ATCTATTCCTTGGGTTTTAAGTGACTCTCCAAAGGAGGACCGTAAGCCCACACTATCTTGAACTGTGTATCTCCAGTATTTACTATTTCATGATCCACACCTAGAGGCGAATAAATAGCTGTACCTGTATACAAATCGTACTCTTCATCGCCACAAATCAGTTTTCCTGTTCCCTCAATTACAAACATTGCTTCCTCAGAACCTTCATGTCTATGCAGTGGGATTCTACTTCCTGGTTCAGTTACATTGGTACCCATGGCAATCTTGGTCGCACCTACTGTAAATTCACTTATCAGCACTTTTGACACTCTCGGATGAGGTGTTTTCAACGCACCTTCAATCTCACTTTCTCTAACTATCACTTTTGTCATGCTATTCTACTCCTTTCATAATATGGATTTTGCAAGCTGATTAACCACCTTCTAAATGAGGAAATAACTCTATTTTATCATTAGCTTCTACTGTACAATCAATCGGTGTCCATCTTCCATTTTTGATGACCATTCCCAGGGATTCCTTTTCAATACCAATTATATCAATCATTTGCTCAAAGGACATGGAATTTTCAATGTCAATTCTGAACTCCTCATCACCAGACTGATTGATCAATGTCAGATTCAATTTGACTGTTACCATAGAATCACCTGAATATCTATATTAATGATTTCTCCATTTCTTCCGTTGTTAAATCAAAAAACAGCATTGGTGGGTTCAAGCTTTTCATCGTATAGAAACTCTGGTAGCTTATCATCTGCTGGACTGACACCCGATCTCACGTTAAACTCTCTTTCAATCTTAATTGTCTCTTCTGCAATGCTCCAAATAGTCTCAGAATCGAATTTCGTGCCAGCTTTGTAATTTACAATGTCCGCCAGAACATTTGGTTCTGCAAACAACGGTCCTCTTGCGAACATGCACAGTCCTATACAGTCCAGTGTACCAATCTGAATTTGAAGCTTTCTTGAAAGCTCACCCTGATTTTCAGTACCCAATGGATCAACCGCGTTTCTTGAACCAAAACAGTTCCCTGCTGTATGATCACCGCCCATGGTTGACATACCATATGTCACCCCATTTCCCTTAAGTGCTCTTGGATCATAGCCCGGGAAGCCTTGCCCTTTTCCAACTGGAATCCTCTCTGATCCAAGCACCTGACCGGTAATTTTCGCTCCATTTCCCAACATTCTACCAATTATAGTGTCTCTCTTTATTTCATTTACCAAAGCCATGCAATCCTCTTCACTTCCAAACTTTCCGTAACCCATATCAAGAGCTACCCCTAGTGCACACCCTGTTTCTATGGTGTCCAAACCTAAATCGTTTATTTCATAATTTAGCCTTGCCACAGAATCAAGATTATCCATCCCCAGATTTGAGCCAAGAAGCTCAATATTCTCATATTGAAGCGTTGAGACTATCTTATTTCCCATTTCATCTGGGTAAACAGTACTACACCTGATGGCACAAACATCCATGCAAGATACTGCTAGCTTTCCTTCTCCTCCTCTGGAAAGTATTGTTTCATTCAATTTTTCACCACAAATATTTTCTACGTGTTCACTGGAACCATATCTGAAACCATTAGTAGGCAGTGCTCCCATGCTATTTACCGCCTTTACGATTCCAGTTGTACCAAAGTTGTGATAAATGTCCTTCGTCTTAGGGTCATTAGCTAATTTTTTATTAAACTCCTTAGCTATTTCATTGAATTTATCCTTGTCTTTGTATTCCACCAGTTCACTCTCAGTGTCATCAATTACAATAGCTTTCAAGCCCTTTGACCCCATAATTGCTCCTAATCCACCTCTAGCAGCAAACTTCAATTCACCATGTGGATCCATAACTGCTATTGCAGCTCCTCTCAATCCTCTTTCGCCTGCTGGACCAACACATATAATACCAGCTTTATTCCCATAGTCTTTTCTCAACAAAGCGCTCGTTCTATACGTTCCTTCATACTTCAGACTATTTATTTTTTCTAGACTAAATTCACCTTTCTTCACAATAAGCAGATAACAATCCTCACTTTTAGCCTTGCCCTCAAGAACTATGGCTTGGATTCCGAGTTTCGATAGTCGGGCTCCTGCTGTTCCACCACTATTTGCTTCCTTTATTCCATTTGTCAGTGGACTTTTCCCTCCGATGGAGAGTCTACTGGCACTGGAAGCAATTGTACCTGACAAGAGTCCCGTTGCAAATACCAGCTTATTCTTCTTTCCTAAGGGCTCACTAGTTGGTTCAACTTCGTCATAAATAATTCTTGAGCTCAAAGCTCTGCCACCAAGAAATTGGTATTCTTTCCTTTCCTCAGTAACTATATTTCCTGTCGTCATATCAACTCTTAGTATTTTTTGCATATTATCCCCTCTTTGTTATGAATATTTACAGTTATCTAATCCTCATCAGGTGCAATATTTGACTTAAAGGTAAAGGATTGGAGTATAAACGAACCTATTATTAACACGAGTAAAATCAATGAAATTGGCCTGCTTACAAATGATACCATCAGATTCCCAAATGATCTTGAACTAATCAAGGCCTGTCTGAAATTGGTTTCAATCATAGGACCTAGTATTATACCAAGTACAATTGGCGAAACCGGATAATTGGCCCTCTGGAACATATATCCTATTAGACCGAATGCAACCATTATCAATACGTCATTTATGTTATTGTTCAATGCATAGGATCCTATTATACAAAGCAATGAAATCAAAGGAACCAGTGCCCATTTTGGAAATTTAAGTATCTTAAGCATCAGGTTTGAACCAAGAATTCCAATAACATAGGATACCAATGTTCCAATTGCGAGGAAGATGAGGATATAATAAAAATACTTCCTTTCAGTTATCATAAAGGTCGGTCCTGGTAACAATCCATGCATGTAAAAAGCCCCAATTATTACTGCAGTGATGGAGTCTCCAGGAATTCCAAGGGTCAACATGGTTGTCAAGGCTCCCCCAATTGCAGCATCATTAGCTGTTTCTGGAGCTGCAACACCTTCATATGCTCCCTTGCCAAAAGGTCTGGATGGTTTTTTCACTATTCCTTTTGTAGCTCCATAAGCCACCAACGACCCTATATCTCCTCCAGTACCAGGTAGAAGACCTATAACCCAACCAATTACAGCTGACCAGGTCATTGTGGGAATAACCTTCTTAATTATTTCCCATTTTGGAAATAAGTCTCTTATTTTGTATGACTCATCAATTTTAAAGGATTTAGTTTTCTTTAGCTGTACAAGAACCTCCTTCATTCCAAATAGTCCTATCATAGCTGCTATGTAGTTAACTCCTCCACTTAGTACCTTGGTACCTAAAGTAAATCTCATTAAACCTGTTATGGGGTCCATTCCCACCATTCCTATGAAAACACCTAGAAAAGCTGCAACCAAGCCTTTTGTCATTCTCCCTTGGCTTAAAACTGCTACAAGGGTTATACCCCACATTGTAATTAGAAAATACTCCTGCGGTCCAAACTTCAAGGCTATGCTTCCCAAAACTGGTCCAGCAATTGACAGCATGGCCAAACCAAACAAACCACCAACTAAGCTTACAAATAATGACAATCCCAGAGCAGTATTTGCTTCTCCTCTCATTTTCATAGGATATCCATCAAAAGTTGTGGATACTGCAGCTGCCGTTCCTGGTATATTTAGTGCTATCGCAGAAATGGAACCTCCAATTACTCCCCCTGCAAATGATCCGATTATAAATGCCAAAGCAGGTATCATTTCCCATCCAAATGTCAGTGAAACTACCAGTACTATTGTCATGGTAACGGTCAATCCTGGTAATGATCCCATAACAAGGCCGACAAGACTTCCAACAATAATATACAAGATGTATATAGCTTCAAATTCAATCATAATTTCGACCTCCCTCCTATGGCAACATCACGTTGAAAATTTTATAGAACACAAAATATAACACTGGTACAGCGACAAAGGAAACTATTGCAGCCTTGCCAACTCTTTTGCCCAGGTTCATTTCCTCATAATTCATTACCATCATTGCAATTATTAGAAATAATATTGTCCCAGGTAAAAAGCTGATTTTCCTAATTACGTAGGTATAAATGACAACGCCTGCAGAATATAATACAGCCATGCCAAGATCCACTGATATATCCTTGTAGTCCTCCTCATCTTCAACCTCATTTTTTTTCACTCTACGTATGTCACTAATTATGGTAAGTAAAATGAAAACTAGTAATGCTGTCCCTATTAGAAAAGGAAAGATTATTGGTGATGTCGTGGAAAATAGTGCCAAGTTTCTTATAACCATCCAATTACGTATACTGATCATTACAAATGCTCCGATGGCTCCTATAAACAGATAAATCAAGTAGTCCAGCCATCCCAGTTTTCTCATGCTGACACCTCCCAATCATCCTCAAAATTTGTTAAAACCATTTAAATAAATTGCAGCCCCTTCAAAATAAGGGGCTGCAATCCCCTTATTTGTCTAGTCTTTCAATCCCAAATTCTTCAGGTGATTTTGCAGCTGCGCCAGTGTCATACAACAACCATGCAGCTTTGGAGGTCCACTCTTCAAGGTAATCAATAGCTTCCTGTCCACTGTAGTCGATTTGTGTTAGGTAAAGATTCTCGCAATATTCATCCCATCTGGGATCCGCCATGGATTCTTCCATTTTTCTCTGAAGATAATCCGTTATCTCCTCTGGTGTTCCTTTAGCTGCAAACAAGCCGAAATAGGGACCGTATGGGATATATGGAGAAAGCTCATCATATACTGTTCCAATTGGCACTACTTCATCAAGGCCTGGTATAGGCTCATTCGTAAATGAAGCTAATATCTTTAGGTTTCCACCCTTATGGGCTTCAACCATTGATTGCACCATTTCTATTGTAGCATCAACCTGACCACCCATTACAGCTGTTATTGCAGGACCGCCACCAAGGAATGGTACAAATGTGAATTCAGCACCAAGGTATTGTTCGCAAAGAAGTCCACTTATATGTGGCACAGTTCCAGGACCTGCAGTACCAATGGTAAGCTCCCCTGGATTTGCAATTGCATACTCCATTAATTCTTCTGCCGAGTTGAATGGTGAGTTTGGAGGTACTGCAAGAACAGGAGTGGCTTCAGCAACGAGCTTTACTGGAATAAAATCTCTGGTCGGATGCATATCCATAGTGTCCATAGTCTGCCAAACAGACATTATTTCAGATCCAAAGAATAAGGTGTAACCATCGGGAGTTGTGTTAAGTACATTTGAAGCTGCTGTTGCACTTGCTGCTCCAGGTGTGTTTGTAATTGCTATCCCTTCGCCAACCTTCTCCTGAAGGATTGGTACAATCCCTCTTGCTATAACATCAGTAGGTCCACCAGCTCCAAATCCAACAACAGCATTGATTGGTCGCTCTGGATAAGCAAGCTCTGGCTCTTCAGCAGGTTCCTCAGCAGGCTCTTCTGCTACAGGCTCTTCTACTACAGGTTCCTCAGCTGGCTCCTCTGCTGGTGTGCTACAGCCCGTTAAAAATAATGACATAGCAAGAACCAATGTAAGTACTAAATACAAAAACCTAAATTTTTTCATTACCTTCCCCCCTAATTGAATTTGTTTTACTACGCCTACATCAAATTTTAAATACCCTCCCTCTCTAATTATTTTTGTTAATCTACAACAACATCTGAACTTCCAAATTTAGCCATGCTCAATCCGCAATTCTCAGCATCAATATCTATTGGCATAAGCTCAGGTGACAGTCCATTCTCACTTTCGATTGCGTTCATGAACATATTGCCAATAGGACAGCTTAGCGGCTGCATGCCCTTCTCATCAAAGCTGTCTCTGATTCCCTTAAGACAACAATTCTTGACATTAGCTTTGAATGTAAACTCGTCCTGGGTTATTTCAATATCCTCAAAAAATCCTTTTTCCTTCATCCATTCAGCAAGAGCTTCAATATCATGTGCTTTTTCGCCCAACTCATTTTCGATATATTCAACTCCAACAAGAGTCATTCTGTATCTGGCTCCCTTACCTCTTTCATCATAAAATGCCTTCTGAGTTTCAAAAAGTAATTTATCTTTCAATTTTCCTATGTCACTCAATTTTCAAACCTCCCCATGCGATAGATTTATTCCTTGTAATACTCCTCTCCAAACTTTTCACTGTATACAAGTTCATTCAAAGGTATCCTTGGTCTTGGGTTCTTGACCTCACCAGGTACTCCAACCGCTATGATCGCATAGAGCTTGTATTCCTCTGGAATCTCAAAATAGTTTTTCATTCTCAGTTCATCGCGAATATCAATTGTTGGTGCAACCAACCAGCAAGCCCCCAAACCCAGACTTGTTACTGTTAGCAACATGTTTTGAATGGCAGCTGATGTATCGAATGGAGCGTCCCAAACCTCCTTTTTCCCAAGTACAAGAATATCCATGTGTGCCTGATTAACAAATGCAGAAACATTACCTGATGTCAATTTCTTAAAAGCTTTTCTCTTTTTTTCCTCATCCTCGAGGGCTTCAAACCTGGTCTGCATGTGTTTACTTAGGTATTCACCAGTAAACCTTCTACCGCTACCTCCTTTGCCTACGTAGGATAGGAAATCCTTGCTCTCCTGATCCTTGACTATAATGAATCTCCATGGTTGTGCATTTTCTCCTGAGGGAGCCTGTCTAGCACTTTCCATAATGATTTTTATATCTTCTTCTGATATTGGCTTATCCTCATATTTCCTTATACTTCTTCTATCCAAAATTACTTGCCAAAATTCCTTGTTGACATCAGTCATTTTATCGCCTCCTAATATTACCTTCTACACTGGATGGTGAATTGCATAAATACTCTTGCCACCATTTAAAGGTCCTTTAATGACATCTTCGATTAGTCCCTTATCCTTTTCAGTAAAAGTTTCAATGTCTGGTAGGACTCCCACAGGATAAATTCTTCTTATTTCATCATGCAATGCCACCATAAAATCAAATAGAGCCTCTAATCCATCCATGGCTTTTGAAGCATCCGCCAATGATGGCTTCCCGATTACTGCTTCTGGATACATCTTGACTTCCAGGCCCCCATTACCAATTTGTGCATGCCCTGGAATCGGAGATTGATAAACGTCTCCACCTTTATCGATCCAACCCTTGGGGAATTTACCCTTTGGAACAGTGTCTTCCATATCTTCCATACTGTTCATTTCTGGGAACAGCGCCAGGGAATAGGATGCTTCGGCTTCATCAGCATGTGCAAACGGGGTCTCGAATGGCCCCCCATGTTCCTTGTCCTTTAGATGATTTGGTATTACCGTTGGCCAGTTCACAAAGGTAATCACTGCAGGTACCTGCCATATCTTGCCAAACTGATGTATCGCATTTGGAATTACATACTCTTGACCGTGACCATTCAGAAGTATCATTTTTCTAAAGCCAGCATTCCAGAAACCAGCGAGTATACATCTTAAGTAGTTTGTAAAGGTTTCTTCCGGTATGACAATTGTTCCAGGCATTCCCATATGTGCCCAAGGATGTGATCCAAACCAAATTGGTTGCGATACTGTACATCCTGTTTTCTTTGCAATTGTCTCGGCCATTCTGGTAACAAGGAAGGTATCCTCACCAAAACACTGACCATTACCATGGGCTTCAGTACTACCAATGGGTATTATAATAATATCGTTTTCCTTAAGTCTTTCTTTAACCTGTTTTCCTGTCATGTTCTGAAAATAAACCTTGTCGGCATTATCCATAGAACCCTTTGAAATATCATATTTCACTTTAAAAGCACCTCCTAATAAATTTACTTTAAGCTAATATTTAATAATGCAATTTAGATGCCAATAATTTTTACAGAATATTCTTTGTATTTTCTAGTGATTTGCTTAATTGTTAATAATTTACCACTGTGTATGGGAAAAGCCATTTCATTATGAAAAATATTTATTTGAATAATGGTGGATTGTAATTTTATTTTGAAAAGCGACTATTATAGTTGGATCGGTCCAATCAATCTATAGCACCGAGGAGCCATATCTCTCGGCAAGCATATTCAGCTTTTCCACAACCTCCACATCAACAGGCACTCCCTTGGACATTCTTTCCTCCATAACATTTTGTTCTATCTCTCCTGCCATGTAGATATTATTGTCCCCTTTAGGAGTCAGTGATTTGATTTTTTCTATTGTCTTGTCTACATCCTGCTTGTATTCATCCACATCCATAAAGTTCTCAATATCAATTGCCAGGAAAAGATGACTTGTTTTTGAAGGACCACTCATGTCTGTAATATTTTTGACTTCACCGGTCATACAGGTCTTTGTCAAAAGTCCCGTCATCAAATCAACTATCAACGAAAGTCCTGAACCCTTTACTCCACCAATGGGAACTAGACTCCCCTCAAGTGCTTCATTGGGGTCTGTTGTTGGATTTCCATCCTTATCCAAGCCCCAATCACTGGGGATTTCCTTGTTTTGCATTGCAGAAATCCTAATTTTCCCTCTAGCTACTGTGGACATTGACATATCCAGAACAATAGGTTTGCCTACCTTAGCTGGTACTGCCACCGTGAGGGGATTTGTTCCCAGGAGAGGTGTCTTTGTTCCAAATGGTGCAATTGCGGGGGATGCATTTGTCATAACCAATCCAATCATATCTTCCTTGGATGCCAACATGGAGAAGTATGAAGCCACTCCAAAATGATTGGAATCCTTGACTGTTACCATTCCTATACCGTAAACTCTAGCTATGTTGATTGCTTCCTTCATTGCCTTGTATCCTGCAATCTGTCCCATTCCATTGTCTGCATCCAGCATGCCTACCGCAGGTGCCTTCATTTTTTTGAATTTCATATCTGCGTTTTGATTGACTACTCCATTCTCCATTCTTTGGATATATGTAGGCAGCCTAACGATTCCATGGGATTTTATGTTTCTCAGTTCGGCAAAGAGTAGTGTGTCGGTTATGATTTCAGCATCTTGAACACTCATTCCTGCCTTTGTAAGCATGTCTATGCTAAACTCCTTTAGTGTTTCCACCTCATATATAATAGGTTTATCCAAGTTTTTCATCCCCTTTGCCTAATCTTTACCTACAGTCTGGCTACTCCCGTATCTCTGGCCGCTTTTGCCACCGCTTCAGCGATTGCGGGTCTTACTCTTTTATCAAATGGCATTGGTATTATATAGTCTTCCTTAAGGTCTTCATCTGATATAAGCCCCGCCAGTGCATTTGCTGCGGCTACTTTCATTTCTTCATTTATTTCTGATGCCCTTACATCAAAGGTACCTCTAAACACTCCTGGGAATGCCAAGACGTTGTTTATCTGGTTTGGATAGTCTGACCTTCCTGTACCCACCACTCGGGCTCCGGCTTTCTTGGCAAGTTCAGGATCGATTTCCGGAACTGGATTTGCCATGGCAAATATTATCGGATCCTTATTCATGGATTTGACCATTTCCTCTGTAAGGATGTTTGCCTGAGATACTCCTATGAATACGTCCGCTTCCTTCATGGCATCGGCAAGGCTACCACTCTTTAACTCTCTGTTAGTGATTTCAGCCATTTCTTCCTTTGCCCAGTTCATTCCTTCTTCTCTACCTTGATAGATTATTCCGGACCTGTCAACCATGAGCATATCCCCTACCCCTAGGTTTAGGATGATCTTTGCTATTGCTACACCGGCTGCTCCAGCTCCGTTAATCACTATTTTCAACTCTTCCATTTTCTTTCCTGTCAATCTCAGTGCGTTCATAAGTCCAGCCAAAACTATTATTGCTGTACCATGCTGATCATCGTGAAATACCGGTATGGAAAGCTTTTCCTTAAGCTTGTTTTCTATTTCAAAGCATCTTGGTGCTGATATATCTTCAAGGTTTATTCCCCCAAATACAGGTTCAATCATTGTTACTATGTTTACTATCTCATCGGGATCCTTCGTCTCTACACAGATTGGAAATGCATCCACCCCTCCAAATTCCTTGAATAGTACAGCCTTTCCTTCCATTACCGGTAATGAGGCACTGGCTCCTATATCTCCAAGGCCGAGAACTGCGGATCCGTCTGACACAACTGCAACCATGTTTCCCTTTGATGTATAATCATATACTGTATTCTTATCCTTGAAAATCTCTTTGCAGGGCTCCGCAACTCCAGGTGTGTATGCCAGGCTTAGGCTTTCCTTGTCGTTTACTTTGACCTTGCTTTCCACATTGAGTTTTCCTTTGTTGTCCTTATGTAGCTTTAGTGCATCATCTCTTAATGACATTATCAACACCATCCTATTTTTTGTATTGTTCTTTTCCTATTTTATAAAGGTCGTTCCCTTGGCTGTCTATTATCACTGTCACGGGAAAATCCTCAACCCTTAGCTTGTATATTGCCTCTGCTCCAAGGTCTGGAAATGCTATTACCTCCGCCTCCTTTATGGCTTCTGCCAGAAGAGCTCCTGCACCACCGATGGCAGCAAAATATACCCCGGTATGCTTTATGATGGAATCAACTACCGCCTGGTTTCTTAGGCCTTTTCCGATCATTCCCCTTAATCCGTGGTCCATAAGCTTGGGAGTGTAGGCATCCATCCTACCGCTTGTTGTGGGGCCCGCCGATCCTATTGCCTGTCCTGGCTTTGCTGGACAGGGTCCTACGTAGTATATTGTCTGATCCCTTAAATCCATGGGGAGACCTTCGCCTTTGTCTATCATATCTGCCAATCTTTTGTGGGCGGCATCTCTTCCAGTGTAAATGATTCCATTGAGCAGAACTCTATCCCCAGCCTTTAGGTCCTTGACCGCTTCTTCAGTCAAAGGTGTATTTACTCTCTTAGACATATCAACTACCTCCAATTTAAATTGTTGCTTCCAGGTGTCTAGCTGCATGACATTGGATGTTAATGGCTACTGGCATACTTGCTATGTGGGCCGGAAAGGTCTCTATATGAACCGCCAACGCTGTAGTCCTTCCACCAAAGCCCTGTGGCCCAATTCCCAGGTTGTTCACCTGCTCCAGCAGGTCTTTCTCAAGCTCAGCGATCTTCGGATTTGGATTGTGTTCCCCAATATTCCTAAGGAGGGACTGCTTGGCTATTAGGGTTGTCTTTTCAATTGTTCCACCAATTCCCACCCCTATTATTATTGGAGGGCATGGGTTTGATCCTGCCTTTTCCACTGTATCCAGAACAAATTTCCTAATTCCCTCTACCCCATCCGATGGCTTTAGCATGGCAAGGGCACTCATGTTCTCACTTCCGCCACCTTTGGGTGCCAATATCATTTTCACCTTGTCTCCTGGTACAATCTTTGTATGAATTATTGCTGGGGTGTTGTCTCCTAGATTCTTTCTCTCCATGAAGGGATCATCCACTGTGGATTTTCTTAAGTATCCTTTCTCATAGCCTCTTCTTACGCCTTCATTTATCGCATCGTTCAGTTCCCCTCCAATAAGCCTTACCTCCTGACCTAATTCAAGGAATAGAACTGCCAATCCAGTATCCTGGCAAATGGGTACGTTTTTCGTTCTGGCAATTTCCTG
>Ga0334892_1002966_pt1 | contig 11502 bp, 10 predicted proteins | sample GraSluR3_MG_4_FD_207213 | JGI IMG/M metagenome (GOLD analysis project Ga0334892, IMG submission 207213) | Sludge microbial communities from methane-producing bioreactor in Wageningen University, Netherlands - Granular Sludge_15_04-R3 | ecosystem: Engineered > Bioreactor > Anaerobic >... | reverse complement strand
GCAAGCTTGAGCACGTCAGTGCGGCGCTTGCCACAAAAGACCGGTACATCCTTGAGGATGCGCGCAGCCATCACCGCTTCATCTCCGGCTTTGTCTTCAGGATGCAGAAATTTCTTGCCATCATAGAGCAGAAATGCGCCATCTTCCAGAGCGGATTTATATCCTCGAGAGGCATAGGCTACTTTTAGCCCGCGCGCTTTGAGAGCCTTGATCAGAGCGATGGCAATCGGGCTTTTGCCGCTGCCGCCGATAGTGAGGTTGCCGATGCTGACGACGGGGAAATCCGCTTTGTAAGGCGAAGGGAAAAGCACTTTGCGCCTAAAAAGCATATACCCGGCATACACGAGGGACGCCGGGTATAGGATATAGCTTAAAAAGCTGCGATTTAAAAGGTGAGTTCGGGCAAAGCTTTGTCTTCTCACTTATCCAGTTTACTATCGATGAGTCCGACGAGCTTTTCAACGTCGAAGGGTTTGAAGATCACGTCTTTGAGGCCGTCCACCTTGGCACGCACCAAGACATGGTTTGGATCATAGCCAAAGCCGGTCATCATGATCACCGGGATCTTCTCATCATAGTCTTTTACGCGCCAAAATAGCTCATAACCATCCATATCGGGCATGGCGATATCGGTCAGCACCGCATCCACCTTGCCGCCCATGATCTCTTGCAATGCCTTAAGGCCATCGCAGAAGGTGTGAACTTCCCACTCGGGGCGAAGTTCTTGGATCTCTATCTTGAGGTTTTCTACCAATTCTTCTTCGTCGTCGACGATGCAGATCAGTTTTGTCATGTGAGTTCTTTTCCTGTAATGATTTTGTATGCTGTGAGATATTTCTCTCTGGTTTTGTTGATCACTTCTTCAGGCAGCTCGGGTGCCGGAGGCTGTTTGTCCCAGCCGGTCTGAGTCAGATAATCTCTGATAAACTGTTTGTCAAAGCTCTTTGGAGTGTGTCCGATCTGATATGTGTCCATCTCCCAAAAGCGAGAGGAATCCGGCGTGAGGCATTCATCGATGAGGATGATCCGGTCGCCGATGGTGCCAAATTCGAACTTGGTATCTGCTACGATGATGCCTTCTTTTTTCATGATCTCATGTGCGTATGAGAAAAGGGCAAGGGAAGTGTCTTTGAGATATTTTGCTATCCATTCATCCATATGAGCCATCATTTCACGGTAGGAGATGTTGATGTCGTGTCCATCAGAGGCTTTGGTGGAAGGGGTGAAGAGGGGCTTTGCAAAGACTTGGCTTTCCTGCATATCTTCAGCGATCATCATACCGCCGACGGTGCCGGTGCGTTTGTATTCGCTCCAAGCAGAGCCTGAGATATAGCCGCGCACGATGCACTCGAAGGGGATGACGCGGGTCTTTTTGACTAGCATCGAACGACCCTCAAGGTAATCCTTGAAGGGATGCAGCTCTGAGGGGTATTCATCGACTTGGTCGGTAATAAAGTGGTTCTCGGCGATATCTGAAGTGCTTTTGAAAAAATGCACGGAGATGCCGTTTAGCACTTTGCCTTTATCCGGAATCAGATTTGGGAATACCACGTCAAAAGCGGAAACACGGTCGCTGGTGACGATCAGGAGGTTTTCACCAAGATCGTAGATGTCGCGCACTTTGCCGTGCGAGGATTTTTTTATGATGGGAAGTGTCTTTAGTTTATCATGCATTGGAGAGCTCCTTAATGTAGTCATAGATAATCTTTGCTTCGTCCAGCCGGGTGAGCGGCAGAGCCAATTTTTCATTCTCTTTATAGATAGTGCTATCGATGGGGAAGCTGTAGGTCTTGCCGTTTAGCTCAGCGCGGGCAAGCTGCCCTTCGCGGATGGTCACTTGGGAATTCTCGAAATTAAGGTCTTTGGTGACATAGAGAAAATTCAGCCAATCCCGGTATTTTGCGAGCAGATTGATCTCATCATCCAAGAGGTCTGCTTTGGCAAATTCCAGATCATCAAAATAGCGATCGCGCTCTTTTTGCACCATTTCCAGAATGCCGTTGTTTGGATGCAGGAAGGTCTCTTTGATGAGGATATCCAGCTTATCCAAGCCATGCTCCGTCTCTGTCTCTTTGGCAGGAGCCAGAGCCAGACACCAGCCCCGGCAGATTCCGCGGTCAAACTTGTCGCATGGATAGCTTCCCGTCTCACAATAGGGCAGCTTCACGATGCGGCTGAGGCTATCAATGAGATCTATGAGGAAAAAACGGCTGCGGAAAGGGCCTAAATAGAGCCATTCATCATTGGTGTGCTGCTGGATTGAGATGAAGGGGAAACGGTGGCTATCCAGAGCGAGATATACATATTCAGACCAAGTTTGCAGACGCTGCTGGAAACTGGGATGCTCTTCAAAAAGGAAGCTTTTGAGCATGATCAAAGCCGACATGGAATCCGGCATAGTGTGGTAGACCAGATACTTGGCTTCTGCCATCAGCTCTGCTACGACGCTGTCATCTTCGCTTTTGTGCCAAAAATTCTTTATTCTTGCTCCAAGATGGGTGCTCACTGAGGCATAGAGGAATTCTGTCTCGCTTTTAAGGGTGTAAAAGACCCAAGAGCGAGGAAGGCTATCAAGCTCATCAATAGAGTTTTTGGACAGGATTATGCTTTTCATACGACCATGCTTTTGGATCTGCCATTTGTGTCAAATGAATTCTGACTTAGGAAAATCGCTGCAACAAACGCTGTGTGAGGGACACTTTGGCGTGGAAGATATCATCGATATCTTAAACAGCTATTTCTCTGCCATGCTTACCCGTTTTGAAGCAGAGGCAGAATCCTAAACGTGTTCTGAAGATCTATGAAGAATGCGGGGATCCGGTAGGGCGCTCTTTCGCTATGACGCCAGTGGTGATCAAAACTTCACCAGAGGCAATCTGGAAGAGGCATAAAGACTCTATGAGATGAAAATCTCGTGCTGCAAGAAGGGCTCCAAGATACCGAAGAAATCGCGCATAGCTTGGGGAATCCGGGTGACATCGCCAAAGAGCAGATGCAAGAGATTCTTACAAAGCTTAGCAAAGCGGATTTATAGGGCTGAGATCAAGATCTTGCGGATGCGCTTGGTGACCACCACCAAAAACAGCGTGAAACCGATCATAAGCGTGGAAAGCGCATTGATCGTGGTGATCGTCCCTCGGCGGATGGTGCCCTCCACATAGATGGGCAAAGTGTCAAATCCCCTTCCGGATGTGAAGAAGGTGATGATGAAGTCATCTATCGAAAGAGTAAACGCCAAAAGCGCTGCAGCGATGATCCCGGGGAGCATCAAGGGAAACTTTATCCGCCAAAAGATATAATGCGGCTTGGCTCCCAGATCCGCGGCTGCTTCCACCAAGGAATGGTCAAATCCTTCCAAGCGGGATTGGATCACGATCACGGTATATGAGATGCAAAATGTGACATGCGCGATGAGTACCGTCACCATCCCGGTGTTGACTCTGGTGAAATTGAAGAGCAGCGCCAAGGACACACCCATGAGGATATCCGGAATCACCAGCGGAGTGTAGATCAGAGCCAGAAGTCCCTTGCGGGCCTTAAAGCGCTTGTTCTCTAATCCCAGAGCTGTCATAATCCCCAAAGTCGTGGAGATCAAGGTGCTCAGCCCGGCGATCAACATGGTGTTGCGAAAGGCTTCTTTGATGGTCGGATTATTGAAAAGCTGGGTGTAGTATTTGAGTGTAAAACCCTGCCATCCCGAGATAATGCGGGAGTCGTTGAAACTAAACACGATCAATATCAAGATCGGAATATACAAAAAGACTATCACCAAGCTAAACACGGTGAGATTGAGTCCCTTAAACAGATTTACGCGGGAGAGCTTCATCAGTAGTGTCTCCTCGCTAGATGACGCCTATAGATCGCATACATGATCAACAGCAAGATCGCCACCATCAAAAGCAGGGTCAGTGAGAGCGCAGAAGCCATCGGCCAGTTGCGAGGGATGTTCTTGACCTTGTAGGTAATGACCTGCCCTACATAGAGCGAACGCTGGTTGCCCACCAATTGTGGGATGAGATATGCTCCCAAAGCGGGGATGAAGACCAAGAGTGTCCCTGCAAAGATTCCTTCCACCGCCAAAGGCAGGGTGACCCGAAAGAATGCCTTGACCTCATTTGCACCCAGATCCATCGCCGCATTGAGCAGGGTGAAATCCAGCTTTTCCAAGACGCTGTATAAGGGCAGTATCATATAAGGCAGATACACATAGACCATCACAAGTATCACCGCCAGATTGGTGCGCATGATCTCTAGGGGTTGGGAGATCAGCCCCAGTCCCATCAGCGCTTCATTTAGAACTCCGCTATAAGAGAGGAAGATGCGCCATGAAAAGATGCGAATGATCAGATTTGTCCAAAAGGGGATGATGATCAGGATCAAAAGAGTGTTTTTGAGTTTCTCGCTTGCACGCGCCATGTAGTATGCCACCGGGAAACCCAATAGCAGACAGATGAGCACTGTGTAGATCGCCAGTTTGAAGGACAAGAAAAAAGGCTGTAGATATCCGGAAGTGAAGATCTGCCGATATGCGTCCAGTGAGACTTCAAACTTCACATCGTAGATATCAGGAGTTAAGAAGCTGTAAAAGACGACGATCAGATAGGGCACCAAAAAGAAGCATACCAGCCAGATCATGGTCGGCAAGCTCAAGAGCCAGCTGCTGAGGTTCTTTCTCTTCTCTTGCAAAGCTTCACGACTTTGAGGCATCAGATCTTGCTCCGTTTTACATAGCGCTTCAGATTGCCGCTATCGTCCAGCTCCGCATCGGCAAGGACTTCAAAGGGATTGTCCTCGATCAACCAGGTGTCAGTATCATGCCAAAAAAGCCAGACATCCTCTTCCCAATCCAGTGCTTTGTCATCAAAGTAGACCCGCTTATGCTGAGAGAAGACCCTGAATTTGAGGTTGCCAACCCGAACGATATATTGGGTGTGTGAGCCCAGATAGAGGATGTCCTCGATCTGTCCTTTGATTATATTGATGTCGTCCTGATGTCGGGGTTTATGGCGGGAGATGGCGATCTTTTCCGGGCGTAGTGAGAGCGTGATGCGGCTTTGTTCCGCGACGGGTTTGTGAAAGCTGCTGTCGAGCGCCAGGATATTCCCCGTGCCGTCTGGGCAGTGCAATTCCAGATAATCGTCATAGACCTTGTGGACATCCCCCGTGATGAGGTTGGTCTCACCGATAAAATATGCCGAGAAGATGCTGGAGGGGCGCTCATAGATGTCGTCGGGAGGGCCTTCTTGAACGACTTTGCCTTGATTCATCACCGCCAAGCGATCTGAGATGCTCATCGCTTCCCCTTGGTCATGGGTTACGTAGATAAAGGTGATGCCGACCGCGTCGTGGATGTCCATCAGCTCGATGAGCATGTGTTGTCTCAGCTTGAGATCCAACGCCGCCAGCGGCTCGTCCAAGAGCAGCACGCGAGGTTTATTTATCAAAGCCCGAGCGATGGCTATGCGCTGTTTTTGTCCTCCGGAGATTTGATCCGGATATTTGGCGGCTTGATCTTCCATCTTCACCAGTTTGAGCATCTCTTGCACTCTGTCTTTGATCTCCGTTTTGGGACGCTTTTTGACCTTGAGCCCAAAGGCGACATTGTCAAAAAGAGTCATATGCGGAAAGAGAGAGTAGTTTTGAAAGATGGTGTTCACTTCCCGCTTGTATGGCGGGAGATCCGAGATGTCTTTGTTTCCCAGATATATGGAGCCTTCGCTGGGCGTTTCAAAGCCTGCGATCATGCGCAGGAGGGTGGTCTTGCCGCAGCCGCTTGGTCCCAAAAAGGAGAAGAGTTCACCGCTCTTGATGGTGAGATTCACCTCGTCTACAGCTCTAAAAGTGCCAAAATCCTTGCTGATGTTTTGCAGTATGATGTCTTCCAAATCTTCCTCAGTTTAGTCTAATGATCTTCCGGGTGACGGCGGGTCCCCGCTTGCTATTGATACGTAGGAAGTAGATGCCGTTTGCAACCGGCTTGGCATTTTCATCCTTCCCATCCCAGATCAGTTCAATGGACTGATCCGTCAAGCTTTTCATTTCCAGATTGCGGATTTTTTGTCCGCGCAGATTGTAGACAGTGGCTCGTGAGAGGCTGCCTGCTGTGCCCTTGATCTCGATTTTGATCTGATCGGTAAAGGGATTCGGATAGCTGAAGATACTCGGAGCCGGCACGAGCTGATCATCGCTGTGTAAGACGCGACTGGCTGTATACACCGCGATATCATCGATATATATTCCGTTTGAGACCAAAGTGCTGTTTGTCGAGATCGCAAAGCCAAGACGGATCCGCTTGCCTGCCAAGAAGCTGAGGTCGACATCCTTTTGGTGCCAATCCTTGATCCCGGCAAAGACTTCGATGCTGTTCCACGCGGGGCTGCCTTCTTCACGATAGCGCAAAGTGGCGTAATCAGAATCCGGCCGGAAGGAATGCTTGCACATAAACTGCAGATTCACATAGTCCGCATAGGTTAAGTCTATCATGGGACTGGCGGCAAAACTGGAGACGTTGTTTGAATACTGAGCTCCCGGGCTGTCTGCCAGGCTGAAACTGCCGCTGTATTGCTCAGAGGAACACAAGCCCCAGAGCCCGGTCAATTGCCAGTTTCCTGTGCCACTTTCAAAGTCAGCGGCAAATTCCGCTGTATCCTGCAGACGAAAATGCAGATCCCCCTCGCCAAAATAGACAGGAGCTTGCAAACTGCCAAAGCCGGGATGACTGATCCCAATCTCATATCTGCCGGCATATACTTCCGGGATCAGGATTCTGCCATCTTCAGCGGCGTAAAAGCTCTGACCGGCTTCCAGATCAAGGCGCGCACCTGCAATGGGAGAGCCTATGATATCAGTGATGGTGATCCATTGATCGACGAGATCTGCCGGAAGCAAACTAACGTTTAGGATAGTCTGACTATCGGGCAGAATCTCGATCTCAAAGCTCTGTGGCAGATAGCCTTCCGCTGAGATGATCACCCGCTGAAAACCCTCGGGCAAAAACCGGTGATAGGAGCCAAAATCTGCGCGTGAATAATACGCGGCTCGCTTTGGAAGATGATCGTCCAGATCTTCGACATGGATCTTGGCGCGCAGCGGACTCTCAGTCGCCGCGCAGGTGATATGCCCGGTCAGGGTCTTATAGTTCTTTCGCTGCAAAAGGATCATGGCAGCATTAAGGTGATTTTGTAGGATCTGCGGAAGCTGGCTGGCAGGAGGGATAAATTGCTCTGCCATTTCAATGGTATAGGCAAAGATGCCGCGCTCTCCATATGCCCAGTCTTCGGAGGATCCGCTCACGGGATAGAGCCCATAGGAAGGCATGGCGTCATAGGTTCCGCCGGATTGCTTGCCGATCGTGGCAGCCATCGCATCAGCCAAAAGAGCCTGCTCCTGATGATCGGGTCCATGTGTATTTCCGGCAAAACCAAAGGGATACATGACATACTCACCATAGCTGTGATAGCTGATCCCAGCCAGAAAGTGCTTTGATTCAGCAAAATCCCGCCAAGCCTGCGTCTCCGGCTCTGAAAAAGCCTCCGGACCCCGATAGGTCACAGACCACGGGTCATCTGATGCGCTAATATTGCCTCGTTGATAACTGTAGTTGCGGTTGAGATCGACCCCATCCGCGCCATTGCCATAGGTGGCATAATCGATCTGCATGTTTGAATTGTTATCTCGGATGTTTTTGCGCCACCAGATATCGGTCTGATCGATCACCAGCTTGTGCCCATCCGGATTTAAAAGTGGGATAAACCAGATCTCGGAGCTGTTCACGATCTCGGTCACCGTGGGGTCTGTGCCATAATTATCCAAAAGATGATAGAGGATCTCCATGGTCACTTCCAATGAGATCGGCTCACGCGCGTGGTGCGTGCCTAAAAAGTAAAACTGCGGCTTGTCCCGGATTTCCAAGACATCTTGGCTGAGCTTGATCGCTACGACTTCATGCTCAAAATCCGCATAAGCAGCATGCCCCAGCTCGGCATATCGGCTTCCCCAAGTGTCACCCAAGACATACAGATCTACCAAATGTGGATAGAAGATGGGCAGCACGGATATCTCATTCATGAGCGTCGCATAATCCCGATATCCGGGCAGATCCCGCCGGGCGGTCACGAGATTCGCTTTGAGCTCAGCCTCGGTCTGTGTGATGCTCAGTCCGCTGTGTCGGGCCTGATACTCCGCCAGCTCGGTGGCGGGGATTACCAGATCCAGATATCGCCCCGGATGATACAAGGCTATGTCTTTGCCCATATTCTGATATTCTTCAAAGACAGCCCGGGAGGCTTCAGGGATGCGCACCACCATCCGCTCCGCGGTGGCGATATTCCAAAAAAGAACGGAGATCAAAACCAAGAAGATTGATTTCATAGCGTGCTCCTTAAAGGATTTTTAAGGCAAAAAAATACAGTGGGGAATACCGGGCGGTATCCCCACTGCTCGGAGGGCATTCTATGTAGGGTCTGTAGGCTGATTACAATATCGTCAAGATCCGCTTTGCTGTCAAGAGAAAAGTGAGGATTTTTTTCGATATTCCCGTAGATCTTTTGCAACTCTACCTCATTTAGCTATTATTAGCTTGCGGTTAGCTACTCTGCCACCAGACTCTAATCTTAGAAAATAAATACCATTTGTGGATAGATTTCCACGGTTATCGCGTCCGTCCCAGGCAAAGCTGCCTTTGCCGGCAGGGAAGCTTTGGTCAAAAACCTTCTGACCACGGATATTGTAGATCGATAGACGGCTCAGCTCGGCGATTGCACCCTCAAATTCCAGCTTGAGCGGCTCATCTCTGCGCAGCGGATTGGGATACACGCTCAGGCTCAAAAGCGGTGGAGTCTGAAGATCGTCAGTGATGCTCACCGGCAGGATCTCTGCGCTATACCATATATCCTCGCCCGGCAAAGAGGCGAGATTGCCCTGCGCATCTTCAGCGGTGATCCGATAGAAGAAGTTCTGGGCGTCATCGTCAAAATCCGGGAAGAGACTATATATATAGATACCATTTCCGGCATAGCTCATGCTGTGGACAAAGATCTCAGAAGCATCCACTTTATACCGGAGCTCGACTGAAGTGATCTGGGATTCATCTTCGGCGATGACTGTGAAGGTCAACTCATCATTCCCGATGTATTCGATGGGAAGATGCGTAAGTTGAGGCGGGAGAGCGTCGCCTTCGACTACAAAGATGTGCGGATCTCCTCCGGCAAAATCCGGATGAGTGCGGCGTCTTCCTTCCTGATCTCTGGCACTGATGTAGTAGCGGATGGTATCTCCCGGGGCGTGTCCTGAGACATAGCCTATATAGCTTTGGGCGTCCAGATTGCTGAGATAGCTCAACTGCCAATCTTCGCTATTGATCCGATATGAGACATACAGCGAATCTACGACCAAGCCGGCAGCGCTGTGATCTATGATATCCGCCACAAAGACATATTCATCGGCAAAGCCCTGCTCACCAAAATAGGGCATATGCGCGATGTGCAGCATCTGTGGATCGGGGACTTCGTGTGTGCGGCAGTGGAGCGCGTCCGTGCTCTGCCATGGGGTATAATAGCTGCCCGGCACGGGGATGATCTCATAGCCCGGCATCGCATCTTCATAGACCTGCAAAGCGGCGGCATCCCAGGAGCTGTTCATCACCGGGACAAAGACACGCTTGTTTAGGATCAGCGAATTTGTATAGGGCTGATTTTGTGGAGTATCCACTCGATAGACCCGATAGGGATAGCCCCAAGCCGAGATCTGGCTCTCAAAATAGTCCACGGTAGCTTCGATGGAGGCATATTGAGGATGGCTGGCAGGCACGCGGCGGATGAGGATCTTGTCCACAGAGAGGAATTTTCCCCAACAGTCCACATGGTCGATGTAGGTATCATTTGGATCTTGCACCACATGGTAGTTTGTGATCCCCAGATATTCCTGCATCAGATTGTCCACCACAGTGGGGTTGTTCCCATTTTCGGTATAGGCGATGTGACTCTGCACGGCGCCGCCCAAGCCGTCCGTCATATAGTTGCCCCCGGTCTGATAGAGATTCATCCCATAATAGGGCAGATCATACTCGGCGGCGAAATGCTCCGGGATCATATTGTCATTTGGGCGCGGACGGTTGTAGCGAAAATCCACTATGCCATATTCACCTTCTGCGTCAAAGATGAAAAGCGGGGCATAATCCCGAGTCCAATAGCTGTCTGTGGAAGCGATCATAAAGCTGACCCGATCCATGTTCACACCCGCGCTGCTGAAGCTGCTGCTGGCATTGTTGAGCTGAGAGGAATTTCCCACCAGGCAGATTACGTCCACCGTGTTTGCCAGCTCCACTACCAAGGAGTTGGGAATGCCCAAAGGATAGCGGATGATGACCGCGCTTGCCGGCTCAAATTCTGCAATCGCACGCACCGGCCCCAGCGGGGCAGGAGTCTGAGTAAAGCGCTGCAAAATGGCGTCATCAAAGGTGCCATCATCGCGACTCACAGTTGTCGCAAAGCCGAGCCCATAGATCAGGCTCATGATCAAAAGGATGATACAATGTCTAAATTTCATTTATCTCTCCGGATTCAGTTCGATTTCTTTAAGTCATTAAAAACCCAAGCCCCCAAATGCGGCATCATGTCAAGCTCAAAATCTTTTTTTTGTTGCCGCATCTTCTTGGCGAATTCTTGAAAAGTTGCTCTGTCAGATCTGAATGTGAAGCACCGGCTCCCCACGCAAGACATATGCCCATAAAAAAAGCCCCCATCCGAAGACGGGGGCGGGATCCGACTAGTTCTTGTCCAAGCTGTCAAAGAAGATCTGCAGGAGTATCGTCACGATCAGCTCAAAGAAGATCTGCTCGTTCGCTTCGTTTATCAGGGGGATGTTTACCATCTTATTGATGCGGGTGGCAAGGTCTCGTACCAAGGGATTGTAGCTGTTGTTATCCATGCTCTGCCTCCTTACATGATCGCAGTCAAAAGCTCAGCACCCACCACCTTGGGCAGATATCCCGCTTCGACCGCTTCTGCGACGCTGGTGATCTCCGGAAAGAGACTCAATAGATCTCCAAAAGACAGGGTTTTGAGATCCACAGTCGCCTCATTATCATCCCTAAAAGCATAAAACTGCTTTACAAAGTGACTGTAGGAATTGGGAGCCAATTTGCCCATCTCCCGTCGCTGTGTGCGATATAGATAGGCATAAGTGCGCAGGTCGGACTTATATCCCTCGCTGCATTCAGCATAGATCTTGCTCAGATTCTTGGAGATCGAGCCCAACTCGGCATGATTGTCCCCCAAGGTCGGCATCACCCATTTGCGGGCAATGCAGACGCTGCCGTTTTCATAACTGGAGAAGGTGATCTCGTCGATGGTGCCGCTATAAGCGGAGATTCCGTATTTGAGTTTGGTTTTCATGATTTGTACCTCGTATGTTTTTTTGGCATCCGGATAGCCTCTACTCTTATATGCTTTACATTTTGGTCACAAATCTGTTTTTTTTAGTTCGTAGTTGGCGACTCTGACG
>Ga0334892_1002964_pt1 | contig 11508 bp, 8 predicted proteins | sample GraSluR3_MG_4_FD_207213 | JGI IMG/M metagenome (GOLD analysis project Ga0334892, IMG submission 207213) | Sludge microbial communities from methane-producing bioreactor in Wageningen University, Netherlands - Granular Sludge_15_04-R3 | ecosystem: Engineered > Bioreactor > Anaerobic > Unclassified... | reverse complement strand
TCCGGGCCCGGTGTGGGGGGGGGGGGGGGGGGTGTGGGGGGCGCCCCCCCCCCCCCCCCCCACACCCCCAAATTCCCTCTGACGCTGAGTAGTTACGAATCATTTTGATAAACTAAACTTACCTGAGGATGATCGACATTTTCGCAGTTGTTTGTTTGACATGCATCTGTATGTATGTTAATATGGTGATGGAAATCCTTTTTTGGAAGCAGTTCCATAATCATCATTGTGACCATATAGCCTACATGCCCTCAAAAAATAACCGGACCCCCACCATTTATGATGTCGCCAAAGCTGCTGATGTGTCCATCTCAACGGTGTCGCGCGTTATCAATGCCAGTTCCAACGTCAGCGAAGCCACCCGTGATCGGGTCCAGGATGCGATAGACCGTTTAGCCTTTGTCCCTAAGGCAGAAGCGCGCGCCCGGGCCATGAAGGATTTTGCGCGAATTGGTGTACTGACGCCCTTTTTTACAGCCCCGGCTTTTGTTCAACGACTGCGGGGTGTTGCTGAGGGATTGATGTCTACCCGATATGAATTAACCATCTACACGGTTGAATCCCTGGATCACCTCAATTATTACCTAGCGACGCTGCCAGTTACAGGGCATTTGGAAGGCCTGATCTTGCTTTCTTTGCGGGTTAATGATGAGTCAGCCGAAAAACTAAAAATTTACGACCTAGAAACCGTTTTAATCGAATTTCCTCGTCAAGACCTCAATACTGTTGAGATAGATGATGTTGCTGGCGGTGAAATGGCGGCAGATTTCCTGATCAGTAAGGGGCATCAACGGCTGGGGTTCCTGGGCGACACAACGGATTTAGGCGCTTATGCGATTTTACCAATCACATTACGCTTGAAAGGTTTCCAAAAAGGGGTTAATAAAGCCGGTTTATCCTTGCCAGACGAATTTATTTGCACATCGCGTTACGATGTCAAGGATTCTGAAAAACAAATAGCTCCCTTACTTTCCCGATCGGATCGACCAACCGCGATTTTCTGTGCCACAGACATGCAAGCCTTAGGCGTGGTCAATAAAGCACGTCAGCTTGGTCTGCGGGTACCTGAAGATTTGGCTGTTTTGGGATTTGACGACCTGGATTTTGCAGATTATGTTGGATTGAGCACCATCCGGCAACCCCTCGATGAATCAGGGCGGTTGGCTGTTGAAATCCTGATCTCACGAATTAAAGACCCCCACCGCCCTTTACGCCATGTACGTTTGCCGCTCTCAATTGTGGAACGACAAACGACTTAAGGCAGGCGTTGATCATCAACGGCCAATTGCACTTTTAAGGTTATTGAGCTGAATAAATGACCCATTTGGATCAACATTTAAGCTCTTTATCGGAAATAAGATCATAATAGGTCATTGATCAACCCGGTATGGGTGAAAGGATGGCGTGTGCCATGGCTGAGGTTGTTGCTTTAGGTGAATTATTAATTGATTTTGTCCCAACCGTATCTGGAGTTTCATTAATCGAAGCGCCGGCATTCAAAAAAGCACCTGGGGGTGCCCCCGCGAATGTCGCAGCTGGGTTGGTAAAGCTGGGAACCTCCTGTGCGTTCCTGGGGAAGGTGGGTGACGACGCCTTTGGCCATTTTTTAAAACAGACTTTAAATAAGGTTGGGGTTGATACCCAAGGGTTGGTCTTCTCTCAAGAGGCCCGTACAGCCCTGGCATTTGTTTCCCTGCGGTCGGATGGCGAGCGTGAATTTATGTTCTACCGTCACCCCAGCGCCGATATGCTCTATCGCCCTGACGAAGTCGCGATTGATCTCATTCAAAAAGCGAAGATCTTTCATTTTGGGTCGATCAGCCTGATCAACGAACCCTCAGCGAGTGCGACACGCACCGCATTGGAAGAAGCTCAAAAAAAAGGGGTGATCATTTCTTATGACCCCAATTTGCGCTTGGCTTTGTGGCCTGACGCAAGTTCGGCTAAAGACGGCATGCTCAGCGTGTGGGAACAGGCCGACCTGATCAAGGTCAGTGAAGATGAGTTGACTTTCTTGACAGGCATGGACGACGTCGATCAAGCAGTGAGCCAGCTGTGGCATAAGGGTCTGCGCCTGATGTTGGTCACCCTTGGGAAGCAAGGCTGCCGGTATTACACCAGCCAATTCAAGGGCCAGGTCAATGGGTTTGACGTCAAACCGGTGGATACGACCGGCGCTGGGGATGGCTTTGTGGCCGGCATGATCAAAGGACTACTGGACCAACCCAATGCCTGGCAGGATGAAGGGGAGCTCAAGGACGTTTGCCGTTTTGCGAACGCGGTCGGCGCACTGACGACCACCCGCCGTGGGGCAATCCCAGCCTTACCCACTGATGGACAGGTGGCTGATTTTCTCGAGCAGTATTAATCGAATTTGTGAGTATGATTAATCCAGATAGGATTGGTTGTTGAAAGGATAATGATGGTAGTATCAACTGGAAAACCTAATATTACCTTGGAAGCGCAACGCACCCTTGACCGGTTGCTACCGCGCCTTGAGGTTGAATTTGCCGCAGTTGCGAAACGTCAGCCTAAACTGTGGGCACAATTCCTATCGAGATTGAATGCACATTTCCCCCGTCTATTTGGGATTTTGCTGCACCTTTACGGCGGTCAGTATGATTTCTTTTACCATGTTGAATCCCTGCTGAGCATCATGGCCAAATCGTGGGTTTCCAGGGAAAAAAGTCTCAAAGCTTTGGATAAGGCGCGGGAGGGCCAACCAACCTGGTTCCAGGATCATAAGATGGTGGGCGGTGTTTGTTATACAGACCTGTTTGCTGATGATCTGGCGGGTATTCAGCGAAAAATCCCTTACTTCAAAGAACTTGGTCTAACCTACCTGCACTTGATGCCCTTATTCCAGTCACCGGATGGTGAAAATGATGGCGGGTATGCGATCAGCAGCTACCGGGAAGTTGACCCACAATTGGGCACAATGGAGGAGCTGCGCAGCCTGGCAGATGAATTGCGCTCAGAAGGCATCAGTTTAGTGTTAGATTTTGTCTTTAATCACACCTCGAATGAGCATACCTGGGCACTTAAAGCGCGTGATGGGGATCTGCATTATCAGAATTATTACCGCATGTACTCTGATCGTGTCATGCCTGACGCCTATGAATTGCATTTGCGTGAGATCTTCCCCGATGAACATCCGGGGGTATTCACGTACTTTGAGGATATTGATCAATGGGTTTGGACGACCTTTCACAGCAACCAATGGGACTTAAATTATGCCAACCCGGAAGTCTTTAACCAGATGGCGAACGAGATGCTGTTCTTAGCGAACCAAGGTGTGGAGGTTTTGCGGCTGGATGCGGTCGCATTTATTTGGAAAGCTTTGGGCACCAATTGCGAAAATTTACCGGAAGCGCATATGATCATCCAAGCGTTCAATGCCATCACCCGCATTGCAGCTCCCGCCTTACTCTTTAAATCTGAGGCAATTGTGCACCCGGACGAGGTCGCAAAATATATCCAACAGCAGGAATGCCAATTATCGTACAATCCCTTACTGATGGCCTTACTGTGGAATACGCTTGCCACTCGCCAGGTTAACCTGCTGCATTATTCGATGGCAAATCGCTTTGCCATTCCGGAGGGGTGTGCATGGGTTAATTACGTGCGCTGTCATGATGATATCGGATGGACATTCTCAGATGAAGATGCAGCCGCCTTAGGGATTAATGCCTTTGATCACCGTCAATTCTTAAATGCTTTTTATTCAGGAACCTTTGAAGGCAGCTTTGCACGTGGGTTAACCTTTCAGGAGAACCCGAAAACCCAGGATGCCCGAATATCAGGCACCTGTGCCTCGCTAGCTGGCCTTGAGAAAGCCATCAAGGAAGAGACGGAAGTGGAAGTCGATCTTGCCATTAAGCGGATCCTGCTGATCCATAATGTGATCCTCTCTATTGGGGGGATCCCGCTGATCTACCTGGGCGACGAGGTGGGGACGCTCAATGATTACACTTATCGCCAAGACCCAGCAAAATCTGATGACAGCCGTTGGGTTCACCGACCAACTGCTGACAAGCTGCGTTATGCCCAGCGGGAAGACGGTGAGACTGTGCCTGGAAAAATATTTCACGGGTTGAAGCATTTGCTCCAATTAAGAATAGAGACGCCAGATATATCAAATGAGCAGCCTGATTTTGTCGGCACCGGCAACCCGCATGTCTTTGGTTATCTCCGTTCAGGCGTTGAAGGGGACATTTTGTTCCTTAATAACTTCAGCGATGAAACACAGGTCATTTCGAAAAACGTAATACGGCTGCGTGGTTTGGCTCTTCCTCTGGTCGACTTAGTCGAAGGAGATGAATACATCAAAGATAGGGACTTGGTTTTAGGTCCCTATCAGTATGTCTGGTTGCAGACAAAATCCTGATTTGTAAAATCAGGCAAGTTTTAAATTTATGGGGTCAGTGGGCGCCAGACAGGGTCATAATCCAGACCAGGATGGTCGGTCAGTTGGATCAGGTTCGCCCCGGGGAATGTCATCATATAAATATCAGAGAGCACATCAAAATACCAATAATCAAAAGCCAGCCAGTAACCATCCGGAGCGACATCCACATTATCCATTAAAGGGATATAGTCAAGGCGCGCTCTGGGAATGATCGGGTATTCTTCTGCTTGGCCGATATCCTCAAGACGCATCCCGAAAAGCTGCTTGGATGGGCTGCCCAAGCCAAGCGCTTGGCTAAATAAAATTAGGTTTTCATCCGGGAACCAGGCTGGGTTGCTGTTATCGATCATACCGGATAATGTAAACTGGACCGCGTTTTCCCCATCAGCGTCCATCAGCCAGATCTGAGAAATTCCCCGCAGGCGCACAAATGCAAGCCGGTTCCCATCAGGAGACCAGGCTGGTGATGAATCATGATAATTTCCATCAGAAAGTTTGATTAAGGACAGATTATCAAGGTTAATTTTGGTAAGTTGAGGTCGACCGTTAATCAACGTTGTAAAAGCAATCCATTCGCCGTCGGGGGACCAGGCCGGGTCATAATCTCCTTCTAATGAAGCCGGAAGGGGTGTTTGTTCTCCATTCTGAACATTGATTAAGAACAAACCGGAACCAGGATAACGGGTTCGTTTTCGAGTACAGGGTGATGTGAACACAATTTTTAACCCATCCGGTGACCAATCCGGCTGGCAGGCACCATCCTCAACATAGGTGAGCTGGGTTGTATTCAGGCTTGACACATCCACCAGCCAGATTTGCGGGCTGCCTGTACGCTCAGAGACGTAGGCGATGATGCCGGCACCCCCACCTGTGGGTGTTGGTGAGGGCGTCACTGTGAATGGTGTGATCATCACCGTTGTGGGTGAGGGTACAAACAAGGTCGATACCGGTGTGTTTGAGGGACTCAATAATATGATCTCTGGTGTATTGGTGCGGGCAGGATCAACCACCAGGCTAGCGGTGGGTGTATTCGCAAGTGATCCACTAAAGAAGCCCCGCAGCCCCTGCGGCCTGATAAGAGCAACGCCAAGCACGATCAACAGCAAGAGGGTGGTGGTCCCAAAAATCAGCCAAACCGGATCAAGAGACTTGATCCATTGAATATCTGAGATTTTATCGAACAAGCCCAACTTGTTATCTCTAGGTGTCATCACAGCATCAGCATTGTTATCTGACTGATTGTGATCATTGAGTGATAGACGAGAGTTCCTTTTTTTCTCCTCTGGGAGTGCATCACGAGCCTTGATCAGTGCATCTTTAAAGGCTTGAGCGGTTTGCCAACGGTCTCCAAAGCGTAAGTTAAGCGCTTTTTCAATGATGCTCGCAGTCTGGCGGGTGACATGCGGTTGGTAACTCCTCAAGGGTGTCAAGCTGGTTTTTCCGGTTGTGCGGGCCAGGCTGTCTTCAGGGAGGTAACCCGTTAGGGCAGCATACAGGGTTGCACCCAGGGCAAAGATATCTGAGCGCTGGTCGGTTGGCGTATCGCCATATTGTTCAGGTGGTGAATACCCGGGGGTCATGGCACGGGCAGCTGTGGTGGTCATCTCTTTGTCACTCAGTATCTTGACCAACCCAAAATCGACCAATACAACTTCCCCCCTGGGTGTGATTTTGATATTTCCTGGTTTGATATCGCGATGGGTGATGGCTGGCACAAGTGAATGCAAGTAGATCAGGGCATCACAAATCGCAATCCCAATTTGTAAGGCTTCGATTTCCGAAATACCCTCTTCATGCGCCATCCATTGGCGCAAATCCTGGCCTTCGATGTAATCCATAACCAGGTATTGGGCTTGCTCTTCGATCACGAAGTAATCAAATACCCGTGGTAAATTGGGATGTCGGAGCGAGGCTAAAATTTTTGCTTCACGCTGAAATTGACGGGCATAGTCATCAGAGAAAAAAGAATTTTCTTTGATAGCAACGGTCATATCCAGATTTTCATCGACAGCGCGGTATACTGCACCCATGCCCCCCTGGCCGAGGATGTCGAGGATGCGATAGCGTCTTTGTAAAAGATAACCGTTTTCTAATGCCATCTTTGCTTGAACAGGTCCTTATTTACTCCTCCAAAACGTCAAACGCTGCCAGGCTTTATTGTAAGCGATAAAATGCGCTATAATTCGACGTGATTAACGGAAATTTTATCATGCCTTCTATAGATATACGTTCAACGGTACTCACAGCGGCAATTATTATCGGTGTTGCCGCCATTTTAACATTAATTATTGGCATTAATCATCTCGTGAAAGGCCGCAAGATCCCGTTTTTTGGGAAACGCCAAACCCGCATGACGCGCGGCTGGCGCTTGTTGATCATCGCGATCCTTATGATTCCCCTAGCGTGGGTCATCTTGAATTTTTCAGAGCCCCTTGTTTATCGTTTCATCTCCCCATCACCAACGGTAACCCAAACCCCAACCATCACGATCACACCGAGCATTACCATCACGCCCAGCATCACCTTGACTCCGACGATCACAGATACGCCTTCAGTCACCGCCACACCCAGCATGCCTGGTGAAATAGAAGATGAGTTTGAGGCTGAGGTCATCCCGAATCCTGAGGCGGTTTTTAGCCCAATTACCTTTTCTCAACGGATTGATGAGGATTGGCAGCCACTTGAGCCGGCCGTGGAATTTGAAAACCCCGTCGGTCGGTTATTTGGCACTTTCAGCTACAACAATATGGTGGTTGGATCCCAATGGAGTGCGCTCTGGTATTGGGAGGGGGAATTGGTTCACTACATCACCCGGCCTTGGGAAAATGGGACAGGAGGTTATGGTTATGTCGACTGGGATCCGCCCAGCGACCAATGGCGCTCAGGTTTATATGAGGTGCAGCTGTTTGTGGGTACCGATTGGAAGATGTCGGGCTATTTCACCGTGATTGGCGATCCGCCTATGCCCACAGTTACGGACACACCCACACAGACACGAACACCAACCCAAACTAGTCCGCCGACTCAGACCAGTACACCAAGCCGAACACCCACGTTTACACCAACGTTGACACCATCCCAAACACGCTGGCCAACGGCAAGCAGGACAGTGACACCCACACCCAGCCAAAGCCCCTAAAGGAGGATTAGCAACGCAATCAACTAGATTGTGTTGGTACGCTGTGAAGCGTTGATAGCCTGCGCTACCTGAGCCCCGATACGGGCGTTGTTCTTAAGTAAATCCAGATTAACACGCAGGCTTTCACCCCCAGTTAGCTCGCTGACGCGTCTGAGCAAGAAGGGAGTCATGGATGCACCGTGGACGCCTGCAGCCTGTGCTTCTGCAATTGCGTTTTGGATGGCGGCTTCCATTTCTTCTGCTGGCATGGCGGTCTCGACCGGGGGTGGGACGACCAGCAGCACAGCTGTTTGTAAACCTGCCTCCCACGTAGCCAGGGCAATTTGGGCTGCTTCCTCAGGCGTATCCACGCGCTTATCGACCGATAGCCCGCTTGTGCGGGTGAAGAAACCGGGGAACGCATCCGTCTGAAAGCCGATCACCGGCACCCCCTGGGTTTCAAGAACTTCCCGGGTAGCCGGCAGGTCGAGGATGGACTTTGCACCAGCGCACACAACCACCACAGGTGATTGACCCAATTGCATCAGGTCTGCCGATACATCGAAAGGTGTAACGCGATGTACACCGCCAATCCCACCGGTGGCAAATACACGGATGCCCGCCTGGGCTGCTATATAGGTGGTGGCGGCTACGGTTGTCCCTCCACTGAACCCGTTAGCCAGGGCAATCCCTAAGTCTCTCAGGCTGATCTTGTGAACATCTTCCAAACGAGCCAGGGAGGTCAGTTGTGCTTCCGTCAGGCCGATGTGGACCTTTCCTTCCAGCACCGCAATGGTGGCGGGCGTAGCGCCATGCGCCAGCACCTCAGCTTCCATATCCCGCGCCAGGGCAAGATTTTTGGGCGCGGGCAGCCCATGGGAGATGACGGCTGATTCGAGAGCTACAATCGGCAACCCTGCCTTGTAGGCATGGATTAGGGTTTCCGATAAGACATAGGGTTTGGGCAAAGATCTAAGCATCCGGTTGGTTTCCTTTCCAGTGCTGGTCAATTATTAAAAATCGGATAACTGCTCTGAAGGGTGGCAATTCCCTCGCAAACTGAGCAGGTGCATTAGCGGTACGATTAGATTGTAAGTAATTTGGGGTGAGCCGGCAAGGTTGATTCCTTAGAATACCTAAAGTTGGTTTATTTTTCAGTCCGCACCCAAGCCCGAACCCCGTTGCTGGTGACCCGCACCCAGCCATGTTCCTGGTTGCTGATGACCGGGTATCGCTGTAAGTAATTGATCATGGGATGTTCGCCCATCAAGGGAAGGTCAGTCTGCCCTAAAGCTAGTACGATCACAACGGGCGACCACACATTGACCTGCTCAATCGGTAGGTCTTGTGGTGCCAAGCCATCGGGCAAGAACAGGACAACGGGTGGCGCTGGTACATCCAGCCAATGATCCTCGACTTTCCCGATGGGAATGAGAGCGCGAAAATCTTCCCAAGTTAGCCATAAAACCGCACCGCGCTGATCTGCCCAAAGAATATTGATATGCAGACCGTCACCCAAATCAAGGGTTTGCCCGGAATTCAGTTTTACGCAGGGTATACCTTTTTCCATTAATAAAGCAAACACGGTTCTGCTGGTCTGGTTGGTTTCGGGGTCGATACCCCACACAGCCAGCTCAATGGGATGTGTTTTTACCACGCTGGTCAGCCCATTCAGGTCATCGCGGTCTGTGCTTCCCACAAGGAGTGCGTCCAAACGGCGGCGGCCTGCTGGAAGCATTTGCCCCAAGGATTGGTTGAGAGAAGCAGGGCTGGGTCCCCCGCCTATCAGGACTGCCTGGCCGCTTGGGGTTTGCACCAACACTGTACCTTCACCATCGAGCAAGGTTAGGTGCAGGCGCCCATCTGCCGCAGACAGGACCCGGTTCCAGACAAAGAACGTCAGCCCTGCCAGGGCCAACACGCCCACCTGGGGCGAAGCGATTTTCCTGAACAGCGTTTTCCGCCCCTGGCGCGGGTAGAGGGTCAACACAGCCAAGAGCGCATAAAAAACAATCAACCACAGCACATGGAAATCTGGCAGGATCAAGTCTCCCCCAGGCATGCGTGCCAGCCAAGCCACCATGCGGATTGTGTAACGGGCAAAGGGTAAGCTGAACAGCGCCATGGCCTGTCCAAGCCCAGGTAATATCAAGCCAGAAAGCAAAGCCAATCCACCCAGCACCATCACCAAAGCCTGGGGGGGCAGGATTAACGGGTTAGCCACCAAAGCTATCCACGAGACACCACCAAAGTGATAGGCGATGATCGGCAAGGTCATTACCTGGGCAGCGAGGGTAAACAGGAAGAATTCGCTGAGAGGGCCAATCAGCTTTTGGGCGTTTTCTTCAGGCATCTTCTTCATGGCAAGTTGGATAAAAAATTCTTCCAGGGGCTGGCCATACAGCACCAATCCAAGGGTGGCAGCGACAGAAAGCTGAAAGCCGATGTCCCAGGGAATATCGGGGTTGAGCAATGCCATGCCCAGGACGGCTAAACCCAGGCTGTTGAGACCGTTTTGTTGACGACCGAACATCCCTCCCATCACAGCCAAGGTCCCCATGATGGCTGCCCTGATGACCGCAGCATCCCCACCGACGAAGACCGTATAGACAGAAATGGCGAAAACAGCGATCAAGGCGCCCCACTTCCGGCCGAACAGGCGCGTGAACACCCCTGAGAACAAGCCAGCCAGGATAGCAATGTTGAATCCTGAAATGGCGATGATGTGGGTTGTCCCTGTCCGGCGGAAGGCTTCCTGCAGACCTGGGGAAAGACCTTGATCGCGGCCCAATAAAATACCCGCCATGAAATCGGATTCGGGGGATGGAAACAGCGTGTGCAGAGTTTTATAAGCGCTGTTGTGCAGGTTAAAAATCAGAGCCTTGATGAGGTTCCCCTGGTTGAATTCAACCCGCTCAACCTGGGGATGGGTCATCAGGCTTTGAATCCCCCTGCGCGCCAGGTAAACCTGATAGGAAAAATCACCGCTTTCTGGCGGTGTACGTAATTGGCCAATCACCTTTAACCGGTAACCATAAGCCCATTCACTGCCGGGAAGCACTTGGATGAGGACCTTGCCACTGATTTCATCTGGGTTGATAAGTTGTCCCCCTTCGCTTAGCAAAAGGAGCTCCTGAATCTGGACTTCCAAATTTGTGATGTTGTCCCGGTAATCCGGCGGCCTGACCACCGTTCCAACCAGCTGGACCGTCCCCCGATCATTGTAGTAGGCAGCATTGGCTGGCGTGATCACTAATCGCGTCGCTGCGTAGCGCCACCCCCCAAGAAAGAACACGGCCGCCAGGATGGCACCTGGCAGTCGTTGATTGATACGGGTCCAGCGCCTGAGGTGATGGGTCAGGGCCATGGATTTTGGCAAGCGCCATGCTAAAATGAGGGCGCTGAGGGTGATGGCGAGCCCAAGCGACCAGAACCAACTGGGGAGAGGCGCCCAGTCTGCTAGGATGATCCCGCTCAGACAGACCAGCGCCAGCCAGAAAAAGGGCAAAAAGCCCTGGAACGGCGAGCGGTATTGGTTTTCACCTGGCGAAAGATTAGACATGGGATGCCTGTCGCGAAGCACGCTTTGAGCATAGGGATACCTTAATTTTATCAAACTTTCTAAACAACAGCGTTTCAGGCATATAATTAATGGGGTGAATGTAACCAAATATCTTATTAATCATCAAAATTAAAAAAAGGAGTTTATTATGAAGAAAAATATGGGCAAGTTAGATCGCATTATCCGCATTTCATTGGTTGTTTTGATAGCAGTGCTGTACTTCACCAATGTCATTTCGGGGACGTTGGCCATCATCCTAGGCATCCTGGCGCTGGTGTTCTTACTGACCAGCCTGGTTGGGGTTTGCCCCCTGTACATGCCCTTTGGGATCTCGACCCGTAAGGGTTCCTGATTAACAAACACAAAACCCCTGGATTGAAAATCATCCCAGGGGTTTGTAACTGCTCAGGCAGCCCTGCT
>Ga0334892_1002953_pt1 | contig 11540 bp, 11 predicted proteins | sample GraSluR3_MG_4_FD_207213 | JGI IMG/M metagenome (GOLD analysis project Ga0334892, IMG submission 207213) | Sludge microbial communities from methane-producing bioreactor in Wageningen University, Netherlands - Granular Sludge_15_04-R3 | ecosystem: Engineered > Bioreactor > Anaerobic >... | reverse complement strand
GTAGACATACATAATAGTTCCCAATAATATATTTTTATAACACAATTTCCTACCGAATAATCCTAACAATATTTACTATATTTAATATTTAAAGAAAATTTTATACTTGATTTCAATCAATATAGAGTAATTATAGTACAAAACATTCCCGAAGATAATTTTATCAAAAGTAAATATTACTAAAAACACAACAAAATATATCAACAAACTTGTACAATAGCCGAGTAGAGGTAAAAATCTGTATAACTTTTAAATTAATACAAATAGAGTTAAATTAAAATGATTAAAAGAAGTACAACAATTTATGATGTTGCTAAAGCTGCAAATACATCTATTGCAACTGTTTCAAGAGTCTTAAACAACAGTGATTATCCAGTCAAAGAAAAGTTGGCAAAAAAAGTTTTAAGTGAAGCAAAGAAACTAAATTATATTCCTAATTTAATTGGAAAACAGTTAAAGAATAAGAAAAGCAATGATATTGGTGTCATTATTCCAAATATAACTAATCAGTTTTACCCACAATTAATCCAAGGGATTGAAAAAGTTGCAAGAGAAAATGGATATAATATTTTATTATGTAATTCCCAAAGAGATCCAATCAATGAAAATAAATATTTAGAATCTCTTTTTCAGAAACAGGTAGAGGGAATTATTATATCATCGGTGCAAAATATACATGAATCTTTAAAAAAATTTGCTGAGAGAGGAATTAGAATTGTTGTCTTTGATCAGAATGTTGATTTTGATTGTAATAAAATAATTATAGATTTTGTAAAAGGTGGGTTTTTGGCTGCAAAACATTTAATTGAGTTAGGGCATAAAAAAATAGGCTTTATTAGTGCTCCATTAAATAAATATAGTAGAGTGAAAGTATTTGAAGGGTTTATAAACGGTTTGAAGGAGTTTAATGTAAATATGAATAAGGATTACATATTTATCTCTAATGAAGAGAAAGAATTTTATGATGAGATATATGAATATAACAATGGAAGAATCTTGGCAAGACAGATGCTCTCAAAAAGTAAATTACCAACATCAGTTTTTTGTATAAATGATATGACTGCAATCGGAGTAATTCAAGCATTACAAGAAAATAGTATAGAAGTACCCAAAGATATATCAGTAATTGGATTTGATAACATACCAATATCTAAGATGGTTTCTCCTGCTTTAACAACTGTTGATCAATATACATATAAAATGGGAAAGATGGCCGCAGAAGTTTTGTTAAGAATTCTAAAAGAAAACAAAAAAAAGAATGAATCTTTATTAATTGAACCATCTTTAATTGTTAGAGAGTCAACGAAAATAATAAGTTAAGGCAATGAATAATATGAATAAAATTCAAAATAATTTTTCTATAGAAGAAAAAAAAGAGATTATTAAAAAAACTTGGCTTCTAAAACCTACTAAAGAAATACCTTTTATTATCGATATTGAACCTCGTCATACTGCAACCAAAAAATACTTCCAGAGTGATAAAGCTGAGCTGGATTGGAATCTAAATTATCATAATGAACAACGAAAAGGCATTAATGACTATAGTATTCCCAATATTAAATTAAATAAAGGTATTGGTTTGATAGCTTCTGCCTTTGGTTGTAATTATCATGTCAATGAAAAGGCAGACCCATGGATAAAACCCATTATCTTTGAAAAAAATGTAAATGATGTTTATGATCTTGCTATCCCTGATGTTAAAAAAAATAATATTTTTAAAGAGGTTTATAATCGTATTGAATTTTTTCAGCTTAATTCTGATCTACCTATCAGATTAGCCAAAATACCCTCTCCTTTAGTGACGGCTTCTCTAATTTGGGACTATACTTCCTTTGTTACAGCAATGATATTATACCCAAAAGAAGTCCATTCTCTATTAGAAAAAATAACAATAGTTACAATAGATTTTATAAATGAACAATTAAGTAGAATAAAAAACCTTTTTGCTATGAGTCATGAAATGTTATATATTCCTAAAAATTTTGGCATAAGAATCAGTGATGACGTAGCTGCCCTTCTGTCTCCAACCCTTTATAAAGAATTTGGAGTGAAATATAACACAATTATTTCAAAGGCATTTAGAGGGATTATAGTACATTCTTGTGGTGATATGCAGAATGTTGTGGAAACTATGATGGAAATAGAAGGTTTGCGTGGATTAGATTTTACCCTTCCAAATAATAGTAATTGGGAAATAATTAAAAAAACAGTGGTTGGTAAGGTTGCTTTAAATCTTCGTTATTGGCATGCTGATCTAAATGTTGGCTCAGAAGTTGATTTTTTAGTTTATACAAATAAAATTGTTGAATTTTTTGGACAAAAAGGTATTTTTCTCCAGACTTCTGCTTTGAATTCTGAACAGGCAAGAAATTATGCAGATAATTTTCATAAGATTTTAACTTGATTAATTTAATATTGCTTAGAATAGTAGCAAGTGATTAACAACAATAAGAATATAAACTTTAAAAAGGGAGGTAGATAAATTATTTGATAATTCAACAAGAAAAATACATAAACTAATAAAATTGATAATTTCTATTAAAAATTTATTTATAAATAATCAAGGAGGTTATTATGTTATTTAAAAAGAAAGGTTTATTTGTTTTATTGATTCTAATAATGCTAATTTCAGTGTGTTGTTTATCTATTAGTGCTAAAGAAGTAATAATATTTTCCGGAACTTTCAATCCAGGACAGGCACAAGTAGACACTCAAAATAAATTCAAAGAATTATTGGAAGAACGTTCTGAAGGAAAATATGAAGTAAGGGTAGTTATTGGTAGTGCAATGGGGGGCGGTAGAGAGCATTTAGAGGCTTGTCAATCGGGAGCAATACATTTAATTTCAATTGGTCCCGAATCTATCGGTATATATAATCCATCTTATAATGTAGAAAACATCCCTTATTTATTTGAAGATTGGGATCACTTATTTTCTTATTTAAACGGTAAACCAGGTGAAATTGTTCGGCAGAAGGTGCTTGATACTTTAAATATTCGCACGCTTGGCATTCAGATTAGGGGAGCTAGATATCTTACTTCTAACAAACCCATCTACTCCAGAGATGACCTTCAAGGATTAAAGTTACGTCTTTCAGAGACTGCAACCCTGATACGTATTTGGGGTGCGACAGGTGCTTCACCTGTTCCTGTTGCTTTTAATGAACTTTATTCAGCCCTGCAAACTGGAATAGTAGAAGCTCAGGAAAATCCTATAGAAACTATTTACGGACAGAAGTTTTATGAAGTACAGGATTACTTAATGGAAACTGAACATATATTAAGTGTTTCTTATTTCCAGGCTTCTGAAAAATGGTTTAGTTCTCTTTCAGAGGAAGACCAGAAATTAATATCAGAATGCATGACAGAAGCCGTAGAATATGGAGGTGAATTAGCTGTAGAACGTATTGAAAAATATAAAGATGAAATTGTAGATAAGGGGTGGATGACTTTAATTAAAGCCTCAGAAATGGATTTAGAGAGTATTCGCTCAGCAGCAGTTGAGGAAATAGCAAAAATGGTTGAAGAAGGTGTTTATGATAAAGAATTATTTAACATGGCGATAGAGCTCAAACAGTAAATAAATAAAAAATAATTATTGTATGTGAAATATTGATAATTATATAAAGAAATGATTGATATGAATAAATTAATAGAAGAGGATATTAAGATGTTTCTCACTAGTTTAAGAATAATATTCTCTTCTATTAACATTAATCTTATTTTTTTAGCTATCTAATTAGTGTTATATATTTAGAATATCTCTAACAAAATTGCAAATAGGAGGATATTCATTGCTATAATGAACGAACAAAAAAGAGACAGAGTAGTTGATAAGGTGGTAATACTTTTAAGTAATCTTATTTTTGTTGCATTATTTTTGGTTGTTTTGTTACAAATTATTTCACGTTATTTAATGTATAGACCCTTCATATGGACTGAAGAAATGGCTAGAAGCTTATATGTTTGGTTGGTTTTTTTTGGTTCGAGTGTTTTAATTAAAAATTATGAACATATAACAGTAGATATAATTCTTAGTAGGCTATCAGATTATAAGAAAGTGATATTTGAAATATTTATAGATATTTTATTAATTATATTTTTTATTTATGTATTTCTTGGGGGACTCAAGATGATGGGAACTACCAAAAATGTAATACTTCCCAGTCTTCCAATGCTTAGTATGTCAGATATCTATCTTTCTATTGTTGTTGGTTCTATATGTTCATTTTGTTATCTAGTTGAAAAAATAATTATAAACATCCGAATTATATTACAAAGAGGTTTAAATTAAATGGAATCTGTTATTTTTTTAGTATTAGGACTTATCGTATTAATGGGTATTGGCGTACCAGTTGCTTTTTCTTTAGGCATAACATCTATTCTTTTTATGGTTTTACAACAAGGATTTGATTTTAGTTATGAAATTGTTGTTCAAAGAATGTTGCACGGAGTTAATAATTTTACACTACTCGCAGTGCCATTTTTTATTTTTGCAGCAAAAGTAATGAATCAAGGAGGAATAACGACTCGTATTTTTAACTTTGCCAATAGTGTAGTTGGACATTTACCGGGAGGATTGGGGCAAGTCAATATAGTCGCTAGTATAATTTTTTCAGGCATGAGTGGTTCTGCAAGTGCGGATGCTGCTGGACTAGGTTCCATAGAATTGAAGGCCATGAGTGATGCAGGATATGATAAAGATTTTGCGTTGGCTGTCACAGGAGCATCATCCTTGGTTGGGCCAATTATTCCCCCTTCAATACCTTTAGTTTTTTATGGTGTTGCAGCTGAAACATCAGTAGGTGCTTTATTATTAGCAGGTATAATTCCAGGATTAATATTAGGATTGTCAATGATGGTTTATGTTGCCATATATGCAACTTTAAAGAATTATCCCAGAGAAAAAAAGCAAAGTGTTCGTGATATTTTAAAAAATTTATGGTATTCATTATTTCCGCTATTTACTCCTTTAATTATTATAACGGGTATTTTTAGTGGTTGGTTCACGGCTACTGAGGCTGCAGCTGTAGCTGCTACTTATGCACTGATTTTAAGCTTTATATATGGAGATATGTCATTATCAGATCTTCCTGCAGTAATTGAAGACACTGTTAAAACTACAATTTCAGCTGTTCTAATTGCAGCCACTGCTAATCTTTATGGTTGGGTAGTATTGAGAGAAGGAATTCCAATGTATGCAGCTGAGATGATATCATCGATAGCCACAACCCAAGTAGGGGCTTTATTTATTATAATTGCTTTATTGATTGTTCTGGGTACTTTTATGGCACCTATACCAGCAATTTTGATATTAACACCAATTTTAGTACCTTATATTTCTTCATTGGGAATTAATAAAATTCATTTTGGGATTATTATGATATTATCGCTAATGATTGGATTACTAACTCCGCCAGTTGGTATGGTCTTATATATCTTACAAAAAGTTAGCGGTGTTCCTTTTATTAGAATTGTGAAAGCTATTTTGCCATTTTTAATACCTGTCATCATTACATTAATATTTTTAGTTTATTTCCCTCAAATTACTCTTTTTATTCCCAGCTTGTATTTTAGCCAGTAGATTTATACTACTTAAATGTTATATATATAAAAGTGAATATTATTAAAAAGGAGAAAAAAATGATAAAACCTTGTGTATTTAATGATGATCTATCCAATAATTTTAAGAAAGCAATTAAAATGGCTGAGAACTTTGGATTAAAATATGTGAAATTGCGAAACGTTAATGGTCATAAAATTGGTGAAATAACTAAACGGGAGATTAATGAAATAAAATCTGTTTTGGAATATAGTCCAATAAAAATTGGTTGCATAGGTTCACCTGTTTTTGCTAAAGGATGTTTATTGGATGATGATAAAACTTATGACGAGCAAAGAAAAGTTTTTGAAAAAATGTTAGTCTTATGTAAAGAATTTGATGTAAACTCAATTCGTATTTTTGCTTTTAATAAACCAGATTCTAAAATAAATGAACATATTTTAGATGAAAATATTGATGAAATTGTAAGGAAGCTAAGAGAACCTGTTAAAATGGCTGAGAATTCTGGAGTAACTTTGGTTATTGAGACAGAATGGAAAACGTATGCTGGTACTGCAAAAGAGACGGCAAAATTACTGGAAGTACTTAACAGTAAAGCTGTAAAAGTTTGTTGGGATGTTATGAATGCTTGGAGTTCGGGCGAAATTGCTTTCCCGGATGGTTATAATTATATTAAAGACAACATCGGACATATACATGTAAAAGACTGTAGAATTGATCCAGAAACTAACAAGGTAATAGATGACCGTGCCCTTATCGGGCAAGGAGATATTCCTTGGAGAGAAATTTTTACCACTTTAAATAAAGATGGCTACGATGGTATTGCAACTATAGAACGTAAATTTGCTCCCAGAACGGCTGAAGATACACCTGAGTTAATGAACCAAATTAAAGGAGATATAAAAGGATTATTTAACCTCTTAAAATCAATTAATTAGGAGTAGTCAGAATATATATGAAAATAAGAAAAATGGTTATCAAAATTAAGTAAAAATATAATAAATAACAAGTTTGTAATTAATTTTTTTTTGAACAATATTATTAATATCAGGAGTGATCGAGTGTGTTTAAAAGATCCGTAATTTCTGATGAGATATCTCAAGATATTATAAGAGCAGTCGAGGTAACTGCATCATTTGGTTTAGAAGGGATAGAATTAAGATCGGTTTTTGGAAAAAATTTACATGAATTGAGTAAAGCAGAAAGAATTAAGATATATGATGCAGTCAAAGCAAAAAATATGGTGATACCTTGCCTTTCTACCCCGATATTTAAATGTCAAATTTACGATGAGGAAGAATTCAGAGAAAATATTTATATTTTAGAAAAAAGTATAAAAATTGCTAAAGAATGGCAAACCAATATGATTAGAGGTTTTACTTTTTGGCAAAATGGAATATTTCAAAAACTAATCCCAACTATTCTTGAGAAAATCAGATCTATAATTCCAATATTAGAAGAAAATAAAATTATCATGATCATTGAATCAGATCCGAATACCAATGCAAATTCAACCCAAAAATTAAAGATATTATTAGACAATATAAATTCCCAATGGGTTAGAGCTATTTGGGATCCAGGAAATAATCTATATGTAAAAGAAGCTGAAAAGCCATTTCCTGACAGCTATGAAACTCTAAAAAAGTATATTGCCCATATTCATGTTAAAGATGTCATTAGATATAGCCAAGACCATGTTGATTCTTGCTGCATTGGAAATGGAGAGGTTAACTGGAGTCAAATTATAGATAGATTGGTAGTTGATAATTATACGGGATTTTTATCATTAGAGACACATTATCGTTTAAATAAAAAAATCCCTCAACATTTATTGGATCTTCCTAAAGGTTATGCTTTTTCTTGTTTTGGAGAGGAAGCATCGATAGAAAGTTTGAAAAGTTGGAACAAAATTATAAAAAATATAGGATTTTCTAAATGATTTAAAATTAGGAATAAATATAAGCAATGAAGGAGATATTGATTTGAAAAAAACTATTGGTTTTGGAATAATCGGCTGTGGCAATATAGGGGCTATTCATGCTGATAGTATTAAAAAGATTGACAATGCTCGTTTAATAGCAGTTTGTGATTCTAATTTGAATAGTGCAAAAAACTTTGGAGAAAAGTACCAGGTAGATTATTTTCAAGATTACAAAAAACTATTAGAACATAAAGATATTGATGTTATAAATATTTGTGTGCCAAGTGGTATGCATATGGATATTTCCATTAAGGCATCTAATGCAGGCAAACATATCCTGTGCGAAAAACCATTGGAAATTAATCTGCAAAAAATAGATGCTATAAATGAGGCTGTTCGGAAAAATAAAGTTAAATTAGGTGTTGTTTTACAAAAAAGATTGCAACAGCCAAGCAAGATTATTAAAAAAGCACTGGACGAAAGAAAATTGGGTAGAATTATTTCCGGCTCAGTTTATTTAAAGGGCTATCGAACTCAGGAATATTATGACCAAGGAAAATGGAGAGGAACCTGGGAACATGATGGTGGTGGTTGTCTAATGAATCAAGGAATACATGATATAGATCTTTTGCAATGGTTTTTAGGTCCTGTCGAGAGTGTTTACGCTATTACTGATACAATGGCACATGAACGGATAGAAGTAGAGGATATGGCAATTGCTATAGTTAAATTTAAAAATAAAGCAAAAGGAGTAATTGAATCATCGACTTCTTGTTATCCTGGATTTCCAAGCTCAATAAATATTTATGGTACTAAGGGAACTATTAATTTGAGAGATGACAAAATCGTTGATTGGAAATTTATGAATCCAACTGAAGAAGATGAATTATTTTCTAACAAGATATTAATTGATTTAAAAAATAGCTGTCAATCAAAAAATATTAACTATTCTGACCCAATTAAATTATTAAAAGATAGGCACAAACATGTATTAGAAGATATGGTAAGAGCAGTAAGAGACAATACCATGCCTGAAATAACTGGAGAGGAAGCACGAAAATCGGTTGAGATTATATTAGCTATTTATGAATCTGCAAGGACTAATACTGAAATAAGATTACCGCTGGGTTGATAGATAGCTAATACTGAAGTCATAAAAAATTGATTTATTGTATTGAAATGACAAAATAGAAGCAAGTATTTTTGATAATTATAAGAATTTAGATTATTCTATAATTACTTTTTGTTAGTTTATTAACCCGTTAGGGCAGAAAACCATGGGCTTGCCAATGGATGAATGAAAAGGCGGCGATATGATAAAATAATAACATGCAAACAAGACTATCAGGACACAGTGCCTATCGCACGGAGTATCATATCGTCTGGATAACTAAATATCGCCGCCGTATCCTAAATCCTGGATTACGGGGGTACCTAAGAAAACTTTTTCCAAAGATACTAAGAAGACTGCCTGCCTGTGAGATCATAGAATATAACATACAGATCGACATATCCATATGATTATGATCATACCGCCAAAATACAGTGTCTCTGATGTCATAGGGCAGATAAAAGCGCAATCTGCCAGCAGACTCAGGAAAAAGTTTTCCTGGTTGTCTAAGGTATACTGGAAAGAGAATATCGTCTGGTCACCGGGCTACTTTGTTTCAACTGTGGGTATTGATGAAAAAAGTATTATCAAGTATGTTCAATTTCAAGAAAGCCAGGATTTAGGTCAAGCGAAGCTTGTAGGTTTTTAAAAGTACCACGGGCTTGCCCGTGGGTATCTATATTACAAGTAACAAAATAGCAGTATTTATAAATGAAAGGACATAAAAATGGAAATAAATATCTTCGATAAAAAAGAAGATATGGGTAAATGTGCTGCCGAAAAAGCAGCTGAAATCATAAAAGATACTATCAAAAAAAAAGGACAAGCTAATTTTGTAATGGCAGCAGCTGCATCCCAATTTGAATTTTTAAAGTATCTAACCAGAATGTCATCAATCGATTGGAATAAAACAACCATGTTTCATTTAGATGAATATATTGGTTTGTCAGAAAACCATCCAGCAAGTTTCCGAAAATATCTCAAAGATCGTTTTATCAATAAAGTGTATCCAGGCAATATTTATCTAATTAAAGGTGACTCAAAAAATCCTGAACAAGAATGTGATCGCCTAAATAGAATTATTAGCGATTATGTTATTGATATTTCCTTTGTAGGTATTGGAGAAAATGGTCACCTGGCCTTTAATGACCCTCCTGCTGACTTTGATATCGAAGATCCCTACCTGGTTGTACAGCTCGATGAAATCTGTCGAAAACAACAACTTGGGGAAGGTTGGTTTAATAATCTGGATGATGTCCCTAAAAAAGCAATTTCCATGTCTATAAAGCAGATTATGAAATCAAAAAACATTATATGCACTGTACCAGACAAACGCAAAGCAGAAGCAGTTAGAAACTGTTTTGAAGGTGATGAAATTTCTCCTAATTGTCCTGCTTCTATTTTAAAGAAACATAATAATTGTTTTGTTTTTTTAGATAAACAGTCTTCAGTTTACCTAAAATAACCGAGTTATTTGAAGATAATTGTTTATAGATTAAAAATTAGGAGATATTGTATATGGAAAACAATATTCTACTAGTCAATGGTACCTTGATTACTCCTTTCCAACAGATAAATTCGGGATTTGTATTAATCAAAGATAATTTAATAGAAAATATTGGAAAGACAGATGAAATAATAATTCCTGAAGGTACAAAGACCATTGATGTAAAAGGCATGTACATTTGCCCCGGATTTATAGATACTCATATTCATGGAGCTTTTGGTGGATCAGTAATGTCTTCTTCTGAAAAAGATTTACAATTAATGGCTCAAGGTTTGGTGAAAAGTGGCACTACTACATTTTTGCCTACTACTCTCTCTGCTCCGTGGGATGAAATCCTGAAGGCAGTAGATTGTGTTTCCAATACAATGAAAAAAGATTTACTAGGTTCAAGGATATTGGGAGTGCATGTGGAAGGTCCCTATGTAAGCCAGGAACATAGAGGAGCCCAAAACCCAGATCATATTTATTTTCCTGACCCAAAGCAATATATTCCTCTTTTAGATAAGTATCCTGAAATAATCAGATTAACAGTAGCACCTGAGGTTCCAGGTGGTTTAGAACTAGGCCAAGAATTAAAGAATAGAGGAATAGTTGCCGCTATTGGCCATTCCAATGCAAACTATCAACAGGTTATCCAGGCAATAGAAAATGGTTATACTCATGTAACACATATGTTTTCTGGTATGTCAGGAATACGGCGAATCAAGGGGTATCGTATATCCGGGGTAATTGAATCAACTTTATTGTTGGATGAACTTACTACGGAATTAATTGCTGATGGCCACCACCTTCCACCAAGCTTAATGAAATTGGTGATTCACTCCAAAGGTATGGATAAAGTCTGTTTAGTTACAGATTCTATGGAGGCTGCCGGTTTGGGGCCTGGTGAGTATGAGTTGGGAGGATTAAGAGTTATTGTAGAAGCAAATATTCCTGAAGAATTTGAAATACAGACACAGGAGAATAACTATGTTGCCAAGCTAACTGATCGAAAAGTTTTTGCCTCCAGTGTTGCTACAATGGATAGGTTAGTAAAAAATATGGTTAATTTTGTTGATCTAAGTATTCGAGAAGCAATACAACTGGTGACCTATAATTCAGCCAAAATTCAAGGAATAGATAATGAGGTAGGAGTATTAGCAAAAAACAAAATAGCTGATATTACTGTGTTTGATGATAATATAGATATAAAAATGACCATTGTTAACGGTAAAATCAGACATAATTCTTTTCAGTAATCGCAATATTTTAATAAATAGAAAGCATAGAATATCTTCTCACAATCATATTATAAGTGTAATGTTATAGTGAATTGTTGAGAATTATTATATTTATTCTGTTGAGTGAGTAAGGATAAAATATCAAAATGCATAACCATATTCACCAAAACAATAAAAGCAATAAAAGAATCATTATCACTATAATACTTAATTTTGCTA
>Ga0334892_1002952_pt1 | contig 11541 bp, 11 predicted proteins | sample GraSluR3_MG_4_FD_207213 | JGI IMG/M metagenome (GOLD analysis project Ga0334892, IMG submission 207213) | Sludge microbial communities from methane-producing bioreactor in Wageningen University, Netherlands - Granular Sludge_15_04-R3 | ecosystem: Engineered > Bioreactor > Anaerobic >... | reverse complement strand
ACAGGCGCCTGTCCGATTACCACGGGAACAAGGGCCTGAAAAGTCGTTTTTGAAAACAAAACGATTTCAGTCCCTCAGTCGAATAATAATCAGCAGGCTGTTCATATGTACGGGATTGGACATCTCGAGCATCTCCTCTTCGTTGGATTTGCTAAAGAATACCATCTATTTTTGTAATAATCAATATTTTCTGAAAATAAACATAAAAAAATTCAGGAAGCCCTGTGGCATCCTGAATTAGCTCATTTGTAGTGAACGTGCTTGAATCTGATCATCAATAAAATTCATCGACAACGCATTGAATTGATCGGGTTGGTCTACATTGACCACATGACCAGAGTCTGCAACGATTTCAACATTGGCTGTCGGCTGATGTTTCGCTGTCCGTTCGACAGCTTCAAGGAACATATAATCCTCATCACCCATAATATATAAAATCGGGACATTCGTCTGAATCGAAGTGAACTGATTCAGTAAAGGATTAATATTTTCCGTCATTTTGAACCAACGGATAAACTCGCGTTGACATAAGTTCGCCGCATCGCGGACGAACATCATCCGAGACTTTTTGTGACGCTTCTTCGGGAGTAAAATCCATGCGAATAATTTATATAACCACATGTAGGGGACAAAGTTTTGCACGAGACTACCAAGTCGGATGAGCAACGTGGAGCGCACATTAAATTTGACAATGGCTCCGCCGAGGACGACCGATGCGATTCGATCGGGATAGTGCTCAAACATCGCCTGAATCACAATCGTTCCTAAAGACAGACCGACCATGTGTCCTTTTTCGATACCTAAGTGATCCATGACTTCAATGACGTCCTTGGCGACGACATCAAACGTATAGGCGTTCAACGGTTGTTTGAGCGACTGTTCAGCATCGTATGAACCGCCATGACCGCGTAAATCGACGAGCAGGACATTATATTTTTTACGGAAGGGACGAAGTTGACGATACCAATGTGATAAACTTCCTCCGGCCCCGTGTATGAAGATGACCCAAGGATGGTCATCACTAATCGTGTAGGTTTTATAATGCAGCATGAACGCTATCCTCCAAAAATTTTAAGTTCATTTAACCATAAAATGAGTATACCATACTTGATGTCGAAGCTCTACAAACGACGTTCATTCAAGTTGAGAGCTTTCTTTGTATTCGCAAAATGGACTTTAGCAATCTTTTGTAAATAATCCTGACCATGACGTCGGATGATTTGAGCGGCGACTTGGTCGACTTTGGCCCCTGCACCTTTTGGAAGGGTCAATCCTGCTTGTTTACTTAGTTTGTCCATTTCTTTTAAGAAGAAAGCGCGAGCTAAAATGGATGCAGCTGCGACGGCGACATGAAGTCCTTCGGCTTTTGTGGAAAAGTAGACATCGTCGCGCACGATATCGCGTTCTGCCCGCAAATGTTGATAATAGACCGACTTCTCTGCGAACTGATCGATGAGAATGGCATCGGGTTTTTGTCCGATTTTCTCAAGCAACGCTCGAAGCGCAGCATTATGGGCGATGGCAGTCATTTTACCTTGTGTCATCGTACGTTGCATGTTGTTGTATGTTGGATTATGCAGTGTCGCTTTTTGATAAGGAATCGTAGCGTGTAAATCCTTCGCAATCCGGATGATTTCAGGGTCGGATAACTGTTTGGAATCTTTTACGCCGAGTTCTTTGACGAGTGCGATTTGATCGCGTGAGACAAAAGCCGCTACGACGACGAGTGGTCCGAAATAATCTCCTTTTCCGACCTCGTCGCTTCCAACGACAGACCAACTTGAAAATCCTTCAGGTAGGATGGTGTTCGGTGTGGATGCTTGTTTCTTCTCGGCGGGTGTTCCCCATTTCACTGCCTCGGTCTCGGCATCTTTTCCTTGGAACATCACTTTCCCTGATTGATAAATCGTTACGACAAATCCTGGTGTCTTGGCGCTGAATGTCGCATATGGTGGTGGCGCGACTGCATACTCATGGTACATCTTTTTTAGTTTTTCTTGTGATGCGGTTGATAGCTTGATGACTTGGTTGCCCAACATGAGCACTTCCTTTCTGTCTGGCAAATTCATTTTACATTTTTTTATGAATTTTTGAAACCGAAGATGAGGTTTTATCGTATAGGGAAGTGAGTAGAGAAAAGTGAGGTGAGGTGGACGTGTGGTGGCGCGATGACACGCAACAAGATGAGGTAGAGGAATTATATAAGCATATTCTCGAACTCGAGGCGAGAATTGCTAAATTAGTAGCTCATCAAGTGAGAGTGCGTCGGCTACTGATGCAAGATTCTTCTGAGGGCGTGACGGATCAAGTCGTTCAAGTTCAAAAAGAAGTGGAATATTTTTTAAACAGGATGCGGCTCGAACGACAAGAACTTGTCGACCTATACAATCGGCGACGGATTGAACGTTCCATCGGGCGAGTTCGAGAAGTGAACGACTTATCCACTTCATCACTGTCGGAGTGGGATGAGATTGAAGATCGGCTTGCATTAGAAGTCGAACAACTTCGACGTGTACTGATGATGGAACAAAAACGTCGACAGGAGGGGTGGTAATGGAGGCAATCGATCAACTGTATTGGTGGGTGTTGATCATCGCTGGTCTTGGAACCTTTATTTACATGATGTTCTCCGATGCGTTCGAAATGTTCGAGGGTTGGTTTAACCCTGCAGTCATCTTATCTTTCTTAGCACTAGGGGCAGGGATTGGGCTTATCTTAAACGCATTGGCTCACGTTTCCCCGATGATTGGGCTCGCTGTCGCATTGGTCGGGTCTCTTGCCTTGACGACGCTTCTTTATCTATTTGTTCTCTTACCGCTCTCAAATGCGGAAGAATCCATTGGTTTGACGGATGAGGCATTAGTTGGACGTGTCGGACGATTGACCGTGCCCATTCCTGAAGGTGGGTATGGCGAAGTTTTGATTGAGACAGTGACGGGCTCGCTTTTAAAGACGGCTCAAAGCTTAGATGGTACATCGATTTCGACAGATCATCGGGTAGTCATCATTGAAGTAAAAGGCAATATCGCAATCGTCATGCCATATGACGAACCTACAATTCGAGAGGAGATATAACACATGAATACGGCTATTTTAGTCAGCATCATCGTCGGGGTCATCATCCTCGCACTTGTGTTTGTATTCGTATTAAAATATCGCACAGTCGGACCAGATGAGGCATTGATTGTGACAGGTAGTTATTTAGGCAAGAAAAATGTACATAGCGATACATCCGGTAACCGCGTTAAAATCATTCGTGGTGGCGGGACGTTCGTCTTCCCGGTATTCCAACAAGCAGAACCCCTCAGCTTGCTCTCAAGCAAATTAGAGGTCACGACACCTGAAGTCTATACAGAGCAGGGTGTCCCGGTCATGGCGGACGGAACAGCCATCATTAAAATTGGTGGATCAATCAGTGAAATCGCGACAGCGGCTGAGCAGTTCCTCGGAAAACCGAAGATTGAACGAGAAAACGAAGCGAAAGAAGTGTTAGAAGGTCATTTACGTTCGATTTTAGGTTCCATGACCGTTGAAGAGATCTATAAGAATCGTGACAAGTTCTCGCAAGAAGTTCAACGAGTCGCATCACAAGACTTGGCGAAGATGGGGCTAGTCATCGTGTCATTCACCATCAAAGACGTTCGAGATAAGAATGGATACTTAGAATCGTTAGGGAAGCCGCGTATCGCCCAAGTGAAGCGTGATGCTGATATCGCGACTGCGGAAGCTGATAAAGAGACGCGCATCAAACAGGCGGAAGCGATGAAAGATGCGAAGAAGGCCGAACTTGAGCGTGCCTCCGAAATCGCGGAAGCTGAGAAAGAGAACCAACTCCGAATCGCGGCTTATCGCCGTGAGCAAGATGTTGCCAAAGCCCGGGCCGACCAAGCGTATGAGCTTGAGGAAGCGCGTGCGAAACAAGAAGTCACCGAACAACAGATGCAAGTTCAAATCATCGAGCGTCAAAAGCAAATCGAGCTCGAAGAGAAAGAAATTATGCGTCGTGAGAAACAATATGATTCAGAAGTGAAGAAAAAAGCCGATGCGGATCGATACTCGATTGAACAGTCTGCCGCCGCGGATAAAGCACGTCAAATCGCAATTGCGGATGCAGAGAAGTATCGTATTGAAGCACAGGCGAAAGCTGATGCGGAACGCGTACGTTTGGCAGGTCTTGCAGAAGCGGATTCTGAACGTGCGAAAGGTGAGGCGGAAGCGGAAATTATCCGTTTGACCGGTCTTGCAGAAGCCGAAGCGAAAGAGAAGATTGCCGAAGCCTTCGCGCAATACGGACAAGCGGCGATTCTCGATATGGTCGTCAAAATGCTTCCTGATTATGCGAAAGAAATTGCATCGCCACTCGGTAACATCGACCAGATCACGGTCGTGGACACGGGGAGCGGACAAAACGGTGGCGCTGGTAAAGTGACAGGTTACGCAACCGACCTCATGGCATCGCTTCAACAAACATTAAAAGCTTCTTCGGGTATCGATATGAAAGACTTACTCGAGAACTTTGCCGGGAAAGGGAACGTTGCGAAAGCCCCAACACCGGAGCGTGAATTAGCGGATACAACGGTTGCTGCTTCAAAGGAATAATCGACACGAGCCATAGACATCGTCTATGGCTCTGTTTTTGCACATGATTGACTAGTATGAAATCACTTCTGCTGCTTTTAGGACGGAAATAAAATAATATAACGTCGGCACGAGCGTGATGAATAGACCGAACCATTTCGTTCGCGGTCTGAACTGTAAAATAAATCCGACCGTCCATAATACAAACCAAAGCATGAAATACCAACGATGTGGTGGGGTATCTGTTTCTGCTATACCAGGACCGCTCAACCAAAGTGATAATAAGAGAACAAATAATCCTGATATGACATTCCAACTATGTCGAATTATCTTTTCAATCATTCCGTTAATCTTCCTTTCGGATCTGACCTCATAGTCATTCATCATGTATATTCAATGATTAGAAAAAAATCCCTTTTGAAACATCTAACACGCTCAGATGTCCCCGACATTTTATTACCACAACTTTTAAAAAAAATCATGGAGAACAGTGCCTTCTCGGTCGATATAAGGGTTGTCAGACCATTAGAGAGAGGGAGTATTGAATACATGAAGAAAAGCATAATGCTCAGTACAATCACAGCTTGTACCCTTTGGTTGTCCGGTTGTCAGTCGGTTATGGACGATCCGAATACCACTGTAGAAGAACGACAGACGATGGGGGTCGTCCTATCTGACGTTGGACTCGGGGACCAATCGTTCAGTGACGCAGCCATGCGCGGGATGGGTGAGCTACGTGAGACGGGTGATTGGTTCGTTGATTATCGTGAATTATCCGAAACGGAGACGTACAAAGTTGGCTTTGAAGAATTGGTAGAAGAGGGACATGATGTGATCGTTGGTCTCGGTTTTGCGTGTCAAGAAGACTTAGAGGCCGTTGCGGCTGAACATCCGGAACAGCAATTCGCTTTGATCGATGGCGTGTCTGAACTTCCGAACGTCTTGAATATTACGTTTGAAGAAGGCGAGGGCAGTACGCTTGCTGGCGCGGTGGCTGGTCTTGAAACAGAGTCCGATACCATTGGGTTTATCGGAGGAATGGATATTGAACTTATTCAGAAATTTGAAGCAGGATTTGAACGTGGCGCTAAGGCAGTGAACGAGGACGTGGAGATGCTCGTTGACTTCTCGAATGATTTTGCTTCACCGGAGCTCGGTCGTGAACTCGCTGAGAAACAAATTAAAGCGGGCGCAGATGTTCTTTATGCTGCAGCAGGACTGACAGGGGTCGGTGTACTCGAGACGGCTGAAAAATACGGCGTCAAGGCAATCGGGGTCGATAGTGATCAATCGATGATTGCACCAGATGCGGTTGTGACGTCGATGTTGAAACAAGTCGATTTGGCGATTGTAGAAATCGCGGGTCGTGTGACCGAAAAACCATTTAATGAACACGTCATCCTTGGAATTGAAGAGGGCGGCGTCGGCTTGGCTCCGCTTCGTCGCATTCAATGGGATGAGAAAGAAACATCAGAGTATGAATCGGTAGAACGTCAGTTGAAGGAGGGGACACTTAAATGAGTTTACGGAAACGTTTTATCTTCTCAACCGTCTTCACCGTCGTCTTGATCGTACTGATGATGAGTTACGTCTTGTCGACGTTGAATCGCTTGCAAACGTATAACGAGCAATATGGAAGTCAAATGATTGAATTGTCTCAACTTGAAACGTCACTCCTACAAGAACAATCCCTCTGGACGTCACTTGGTGAACAGTCGAACCAATCTACATTGACTCAATTAGAGCGCATCCGTGTGACGAACGCGGAAACGTTCGATGATTTAAAACAGTCTTATTTGATTCCGGCATTTTCAAATCATTTAGACCGTGCCACGATGAAGTACGAACAGGTGAACGAAGATGTCGAATCGGCACTTGAAGGTGGTATCGGAGCTCGGATCCAGGCAGCAAAACTGGAAGGTTTGTTAAATGATATCAATACGTTGATTGCAAAGAACGGTTCATTCTATGAAGCGCTTCAAGTGGAGGCAGCAAATGAGACGGAACGTCTCTTATTGATCTCGGTTCTCTTGACGATTCTCGTCATCCTAGCGCTCGGAATCTACAACTTCTTCTTTGCCCGTTCGATCACTCGACCACTCGAAAAAAATGTCAAGGTGGCCGAAGCGATTGCAGCCGGACGTCTCGTCACGTTGCCTGAGTCGACGCGCAATGATGAAATCGGACGTCTTGAACGTGCCATGCGTGACATGACGGCGTCTCTTCAGACGGTGATCGGGTCAATCCGAGTCACATCAATGAAAGTGAACGGGATGACCGAAACGGCCGCGGCCGAAAATGAAGCGGTCGTGAGTACGACATCAAACATCACGAACGCAGTTGATGAGATGGCACACGGAGCACAGTCGATTGCAAATGAGTTGCAAGAAACGCTCAGCTCAGTGCATACGATGGCAACTTCATTTGAGACGAGCTTGAACCAGACGAAACAAACGACGGAAGAAACGTCAGAAATGACACGTGAAGTAGCGGCTGGAATTGAAACATTAACGGACCAGGAGCACATTTTAGATCGTTCAAGCGAACGGAATGAAGTGCTTGTCACGCGAATGGACCACTTTGCACGACAAACGGCTGAGATTGAGGCGATGGCGAAGCTTGTCGAAGACGTCGCGGCTCAGACGAATTTACTTGCCCTCAATGCGGCAATCGAGGCAGCCCGTGCGGGAGAAGCAGGACGAGGATTTGCTGTCGTAGCAAGTGAAGTGAAGAAGTTGGCGGAAGAGAGCAACAAGGCGACTCGCTCTATTTTCCACGTCGTCGAGACGATCCAGCAAGAAGTCGTCCGTTTGACGGAAACGGTGAATGAGTCAAAACGCGAGCAAGAGGCGCAATTAGAAGCGTTCGGATTGACGAAAGAAGCATTCAACCGAATCCATGAACGGACAGACCACGTCGCTTCGTTCGTGCGCACGATCGAACAAGAGATGCGCACATCGAGTAACGAGGTAAACAACGTCTTGCGTCGCGTTGAAGAAGTATCTGGGGTGACGGAAGAGTTGGCCGCAGGAAACGAAGAAGTGGCAGCCTCGATGAAAGAACAGCAGGCAAGCTTCGATCAAATCTTTACATTGATGCAAGAGTTAGAAGGACAGGCAGCGGCACTCGCTGACCAGGTTCAGCATTTCGAAGAAGAATAATCGAACAGTGAACAGTAGAAACGGAGGCCACGTGATGGTCTCCGTTTTTTCCGTCATTCTATAACCTGTTCATAGAAATTATGTCGATAAATATCGTTACATGTACGAGTGCGATATGGAACATGCAAACATATCATTTCTTAAAGTCAAGATTATGGGGAAGAACGAGACGTGTTTAGAAACACATGACTCGCCATACTGAACGTAACAGAACAGGGTGGTGATCCGCTTGGAAAGATGGAAACAACTCGTCATAGGTCTCCTAGTCGTTCTTTTTTTAGGAGTGGGCTATTTGTTTTATCAAAAGGAACCGGAGCAACGAATGGTGGACGAATTTGTCATGGAACCTGAGGAGGTCACGCCGACCACGACCCCAGAGCGTATGGAGCTCGTTGTGTATGTGACAGGTGCGGTTGAATCTCCGAACGTATATACCGTACCAGAAGGGGCGAGAGTGGGCGATGTGCTCTCTTTGGCTGTCCTGACAGATGAAGCTGACCCAGAGCAGTTGAATTTAGCACAGTTGTTAGTTGATGGAGTCAAAATCATCGTGCCGAAAAAAGGAGAAACACCGATTTCGCAAGACTCACCGAGTCCTGAGGTCGAAACGAACGGAGTTCATGTCAACAGTGCGACGAAAGAGGAACTGATGACGGTTCCAGGAATTGGTCCAGCCAAAGCCGAGGCGATTTTAAATCATCTGAAAGCGAACGGTCCATTTAAAACATATGAAGCGCTAGGTGATGTGAAGGGGTTCGGCGAAAAGACATTAGAAAGTATGAAGCCATATTTATTGGTACCTTAAGATGCCGCTGTTTCCGTTGTTTGCGGTACTCATTGTAACTGGTCTGACAGAAGGATTCTATTTGGTCTCTGTGGTCGCTAGTGTCTTTTATCTGATTACACGACGTGGGCAAGGCCTGTATGCGAAAGCCGGAGTGGTTGGACTCATCTGTATCACATCGTTCCATACGACCCCTACAGAATCGTTACCGTCAGACACGATTGCCTTCTCAATCGAAAGTCGAAAAGAGAATGGGAAATCGGTAAGATTATACGGGAACGTAGACGACCTTCAGGGCGTCTTACGAGGACGCGAACTAAATCGCGGACGGCCAGGAGAGACGTGCCTCGTGCAAATCAAAATAGAGGCGTTTCAACCGTTACGAAACACCGGGGGATTTGATGAACGGGCTTGGGCACGGAGTTCAAACGTATCTTTTAAAGGGAAGGTGAAGCGAATCGACACGTGTCGTCCAACGGCAGGGTGGGACGGTCGGATGCTACGTTGGAAAGAGCGAAAACTTCAGCAAATTGAGCATCGTCATCGTGCGGATGTCGCATTATATATGGAGGCATTGTTGTTCGGAGAGAGTCGAATGCTAGATGAACAGACCTCATTTTCTTATCGTGTGACGGGCCTTCTTCATCTTCTTGTGATTTCCGGTTCGCATATTGCTATGTTGATCGTGGCCATGCGCATATTGATGCAGCCGATCCCTATTCGACGTGAAACGAAGACGGTACTGATGATCTTTAGTATTACGGTGTTCGGATGGATGACTGGTTTTTCCCCACCTGTCGCAAGAGCTGTCGTCGTCGCAGATACGATCCTCTTTCTCTCTCTTTTCGGTGTGACGATTCGAGACCCGATTCGGCTCTTGAGTTGGTGTGCGGCGGGCATGTTGACCGTTCAACCGTTCCTTCTCACGAATCTGGGTTTCCAATTGACGGTCGGGATGACCTTCTTTTTGTTAGTCACGAGACAAATCTGGACAGGACTAATCGAGTTGTCCGTTTTCGCACAGCTGTTTGGGCTGATTGTACTATGGCAAGTACAACCGGTTCTATCCGTCGCGGCACCGATATGGAATCTCGTGATGGCCATCTGTATCTCGTGGATCATCATGCCACTCGCATTTGTCACATGGATGATTCCTTCGATTGCCCCGTTGTTCATGGTTGTCTTGGACGCGATTTATGGAATGTTCACTCTCCACGATGATTTACGACCTTGGCTTCCGTTGCACGATCTGGCGTTGCCGTCGCAAATCGCATTGTGGCTAGGGTTATGGGGGAGCTTGACGCTGATGAATCGAAAACGATGGATTGGATGGGGGGCGGCCATCATGACATGTGGGTTGATTGCGGGATGGTCGGAATGGTCGGAATCCTCACGGGTGACCTTTTTGGATGTCGGGCAAGGTGATGCAATCGTCGTAGAATCGGGAAGAACGGTTGGTGTCATTGATGTAGGGGGCGTATTTCAAGATCCAAACGAGCAAAAGCGAAGCACGTTTGACCCGGGGGAAGATGTACTGGCCCCTTATTTATGGAAACGTGGGGAGCGTTCGCTTGATTTTGTCCTGTTGACCCATGCGGATCATGACCACATCGGCGGATTAGAGGGATTATTGAAGGTGGTGACGGTGGAAGAGCTTTGGATATCAAAAGAAGTGGCGAATGCTGAAAAACGAGAAGAACTGCTACACTTAGCAGCGGCCTATGATGTATCGGTCCAATATCTCGAGGCAGACGATCGGCCGACGCCATGGATGTGGATTGTGGCACCGAATCGCCCACACGAAGATGAAAATGATCATTCGATCAGCCTGTACATGAACGTAGGTGGCATGCGGTATCTATTGACAGGAGATTTGCCGATAGAAGGAGAAGCCGAGTTACCGACGCTTGACGTCGACGTATTTAAACTAGGACATCACGGATCCAATACGTCGTCGGGGGAAGAGCTGCTTGAGCGAATCGATCCAGAATGGGTCATTGCGAGTGTCGGTTCGAACAATCGGTATGGACATCCGCACGAGGAGACGTTACGACGGGTTGTGGGGAAACGTCTATTACGAACCGATTTGAACGGGATGATTGTCTGTGAAGAGAATATGTGTCGGGGGATCATCGAGTAGCACGCATAAAATGTGATACACTAAAAAACGATTGCTCCCCCGGGGCAATCGTTTGAACACTTATAGACTTAAGAACTTGATGATGACACCGATGAAGAAAATCGTGAAGAAAAAGCCAAATGGGACGATGAAGCCGATCGCAGAGTCGATGGCGTCATTACGTTTGCATTGAACGTCATTTTCAAACGGGTTTTCACTCGGTGGGCGTACTGAGTTGATTTGCATATTAGGTCCCTCCTTATCATACTTCCTTTATAAGTATAGCGAATCATGGGAAGATAATCTATGTTTAGATGAGAATAAATTGTGAAAGTGGTGTGTGTTTTGAATGAACCGTGGTTACATAATGGAAAACTGGCGAGCGTCTATGTTCTCCATGGCACCGAAAAATATTTGTTAGAGACGTGGGAACGTGAAATCGTGAAAGCGGCCAATCCATCCGGTGATCAATTTGATGTCATGCAATTAGATCTTCAAGAGACGTCACTCGATACGGCGCTTGATGAAGCGGAGACGGTCCCTTTCTTTAGTGAATATCGCACGGTTATCGTGAAAAATGCCCAGTTCTTAACGGGTGCGAAAGAGAAGCAAAAGCACAATGTCGACCGTCTGGCGGAATATGTCGTGCAACCGGCGACCTACTCGGTTCTTGTCTTGATCGTCGAGTCAGAAAAACTCGATGAGCGGAAGAAAATCGTGAAGCGTCTGAAAGAGCGTGCCATCGTCCTCGAAGCGAAAAAGCCGAGCCAAAATGAACTGATGCGATACGTGAACGATGCATTGAGTCGTGAACAACAAAAGATGGAGCGCTCTACGATGGAGCGTCTTTTATTCCTATGTCAGGATGATTGGGGAAAGTTGGTTCGCGAACTAGAGAA
>Ga0334892_1002951_pt1 | contig 11547 bp, 10 predicted proteins | sample GraSluR3_MG_4_FD_207213 | JGI IMG/M metagenome (GOLD analysis project Ga0334892, IMG submission 207213) | Sludge microbial communities from methane-producing bioreactor in Wageningen University, Netherlands - Granular Sludge_15_04-R3 | ecosystem: Engineered > Bioreactor > Anaerobic >... | reverse complement strand
CGATTTTGCAAAGGTGGACCTTAGGGTTGCTACGGTAATTGAATGCGAGAGGGTGGAAAAATCCAACAAGCTGTTAAAAATTAAGCTTGACACTGGGGAAGGGACAAGGCAGGTAGTGTCCGGCATCTCCAACTTTTACAGCCCGGAAGAGCTTATAGGCAGGCAGGTTGTATTGGTTGCAAATCTTAAGCCCGCCAGGCTTATGGGAATAGAATCCCAGGGTATGATTCTGGCGGCATCCACCCCCGGTGACGAGGAACTGGCAGTAGTGACTTTGGAGAAGGAAATACCCAACGGTTCAAAGATAACCTAGGGGGTGGGGCATATGCTTGTTGATACCCATGCCCATCTGGACGATAAAAGGTTCGATGACGACAGGGAGAAGATAATAGAAAGATGTGTTGAGGAGGGAATGGTTTGTATAATCAATGCCGGTTCAAACCTTTCCTCCAGCATAAAATCAATCGCCCTAGCCGATAAGCATACCATTATTTATGCGGCGGTAGGAATACATCCCCACGATGCAAAAACGGCGGATGACAATACCGTCGAGCTGCTTCGCTTACTGGCGGGGAAACAAAAGGTGGTAGCCATAGGGGAAATAGGGTTGGATTATCATTACGATTTTTCGCCCAGGGAAAAACAAAAACAGGTTTTCAGGGAACAGATAGGCCTTGCCAGGGAATTAAAACTGCCGATAGTGATACATGACAGACAGGCCCATGAAGATACCTTGAAAGTGCTTAAGGAAGAAAGGGCCTGGGAAATAGGCGGAGTAATGCACTGTTTTTCGGGCAGCAGGGAAATGGCGAAGGAATGCATGGATATGAACTTCTTTATATCCTTTGCAGGGCCGGTTACCTTTGACAATGCTAGAAGAGCCAAGGAAGTTGCCGAATATGTACCGGTTCAAAGGCTGCTGGTAGAAACCGACTGTCCGTATCTTGCTCCCGTTCCCCTAAGGGGCAAAAGGAACTATCCGGGCAATGTCAGGTATGTAGCCAAAGAAATAAGCAGAATAAAAGGGCTAAACAGCGACAGGCTGCTGGAAACTGTCCTTGACAACACAAAAAGGCTGTTTAATATTGATATATAAATATGCTATAATATCCTTTGGCTGCCGGCAGCCGGCATATTGCCGCCTGAATAAGACGGGACGACCTGTTGCAAATGGCAGCTTCCCGGATGGAGGAATGATAAATGTATACCTATACGCTGAAGGAAAACCTGTACATAAACCTGACCAATAAATGCACTGACAAATGCAGTTTCTGTATAAGGGATATCGCTGATGGCCTTGGAGGAAGTAACCTGTGGCTTGAAAAGGAACCGGAAACCCGGGAGATAATACAAGCTGTGGGTAACCCTGAAAAATACGAGGAAATAGTGTTTTGTGGTTTCGGGGAGCCCCTTATGAGACTTGAACAGGTACTGGAGGTAAGCAGATACCTGAAAGACAATTATAATACAAGGATCCGGTTAAACACCAACGGCCAGGCAAATCTTATATATGGCAGAAATATTGTTCCCCTGCTGGAGGGGCTTATCGATTCGGTTTCGATAAGTCTCAATGCAAAGAATGCAGAGGACTATCAAAGGTTGTGCAAACCGGAATACGGAGAGGAAGCCTATTACTCGGTATTGGATTTTATCAAGGAATGCAGAAAGTATATTCCCGAAGTGACAATAACTGTGGTTGATGTTATACCCGAGGAGGATATCACGCAGTGCGAGGCCATTGCCGCGGAACTGGGCGTAAAGTTCAGGGTGAGACATTTCGGCAAATAACATATTACGGTAACTACCTCCCGCATTAAACATATAATGATAGTGAAGTAAAGGAGATTGGGGGGAATTGTTAATTGGATAATATGTGGAATTATTTGGCCGGTCCGCCCTATTCCGCTGTGAATAACGGGGGCATGAACGGCCTGACGCCAGGAGACATACCCGGATACGATCAATGGCCGGGATACGGACCCGGAGCGGGATACGGACCCGGAGCGGGATACGGACCCGGAGCGGGATATGGACCCGGCGCGGGATATGGACCCGGCGCGGGATACGGGCCCGGCATGGGATATGGACCCGGCGCGGGATATGGCCCCTGTCCCTGGGACGGACCCTGGATGCCGCCGAATCCGAAAATGGACTGCTTGGCCGTACTGAGATGTATTCAGCGATGCATGCAGGGTTACATGCATTATATGCCTGGAGAGGGCCCGATGGAGGACTATGGTGCAGGATACGGACCCGGACAGGGCATGCCGTCTGTGCCACCCATGGATGATACAAAAGGATAAAAGAACCCCCGGACCATTGTCCGGGGTTCCTATTTTTTTGGATTTCTGATATAATTACCATTGCAGCAGTGTATTAACCAAAAATGTATACATATATTACCTATGGCACATAATATACTATACGCTGTCAAAGAGTGGGAGGATGAACAATGAAGCGAAAAGATACAATCATCCTGGTTTCGTTGGCCGTGATACTACTGACTGCAGTGTACGGCACGCTTGGCAAACAGGTAACCATTATAGACGGTGAAGAAGCAGTGCAAGTAATGAGTTATAAAAACAGTGTGCAGGGATTGATTGATGACAGGGGTATTTCATTGAGGGAGGATGACCGGATTTCTCCGGAACCTGATACTCCCCTGAGGGACGGTATGGAAATAATCATTAAAAGGGCGGTGCCCCTTACGGTGACGGCAGACGGAGAACAAATGCGGGTTTTAACGGCCGCCGATACTCTGAAGGAAGCTTTAAAGGAAACGGGTATCACGATAGGCACAGAGGATATAGTTGAGCCGAATATAGGTAGCCCTGTCAAAAGTGACATGGAAGTTAAGGTAGTAAGGGTAACCTATGACAGGATTACCGAAGAAAGGGAGGTTCCCTTTGAAACCATAGTAAATTACAATGATCAAATGGACAAAGGCATAGAGAAGGTGGCTGAAAAGGGAGAAAACGGGAAGGTTCAGGAAGAAATTCTGATTGCATACCATGACGGAGATGAAGTAATCCGCCTGAAGGTAAACCAGGAGGTGCTCAAAGAGCCAACAGACCAAATAGTGGAAAGGGGCACAAGGGATATTATAGCCACTTCCAGGGGAGATGTCCGTTTTAAAAAGGCAATATACATGAGCGCCACTGCCTATGACGCCACCTTTGAAAGTACGGGAAAAAATCCCGATCACCCCCTTTACGGAATAACCCGGAGCGGAACCCGGGTAAGACCCGGGGTGGTGGCGGTGGATCCCAAGGTTATTCCTTTGGGAACCAAGCTGTATGTCAAGTCTTTGGATGGCAGCGCCGATTATGGCTTTGCCAGCGCCGAGGATACCGGCGGCGCGATAAAGGGCAACAAAATCGATCTGTACTACGAATCCCCGGAAGTAGTCAGAAAATTCGGAAGGAAAAATGTGCTTGTATATATACTCGAATAGCCGAAGGAAGGTATTCAAAAAAAGGTTGAGCCCACCGACAGGTGGGCCTTTTGATGGAGATATATGCCCTAGGGTGCCAAAAACAAAAAGGGTGGGACGATCAAATGATCAAAGGATATACCCTTAATGAGACCATAGAATTGATGAAAAAATTCAATATAAAACCCAGCAAGGGTTTGGGACAAAACTTCCTGGTGGATAAGAATATACTGGGTAAAATAGTGGATGCCGCGGAAATAGGCAAAGATGACCAGGTTCTGGAAATCGGCCCGGGTATCGGTACCATGACCCGCGAACTGGCAGACAGGGCCGGCAGAGTGATAGCTGTGGAAATTGACGGACGGCTTATTGCGGTGCTTGAGCATACCGTTAAACCGCTTAAGAACGTTTCAGTGATAAACGGTGATATATTGGCCCTCGACCTTAAGGCCCTCTGGTCTGAATGTTTTACGGGCGATGTTACCGTGGTTGCAAACCTGCCGTATTATGTAACATCCCCTATTATTATGAAGCTGCTTGAAGAGGAGCTGCCGCTGCGAAGGATGGTTATAATGGTTCAGAAGGAAGTTGCACGGCGAATGAGCGCCGGTCCCGGCGGGAAGGAATACGGAGCCCTCAGCATAGCCGTTCAGTACCGTTCCCGGCCCAGTATAATTGCGGAGGTGCCTCCTTCGGTGTTTATACCGCCCCCAAGGGTAAGCTCAGCCATAGTAAGGCTGGATGTAAGCAAAGAGAAACGGTATCCGGTAAAGGACGAAAAACTATTGTTCCAGCTTGTTAAGGCAGCCTTCGGTCAGAGACGTAAAACGCTGATAAACGCCCTTGACAGCGGATTTAAGCATTTTAGCAGGGACATTATAGACGAAAGCCTTACATATTGCGGAATTGACCCGCGCAGAAGGGGGGAGACCCTTTCAATAGAAGAATTCTGCTGCCTGGCGGATTACATGTATGAGAAAAAAATGTAACTTATTCCCTTGATGTGAATATACTGATACTACAGTATTTTTAAAAGGGGGAGGTCTTTTCAAGTGGCAGCAAGGGATTATCGCAGGCAGCTGCTTTTGTTAAACCAAAAGGACCGGGGTTTTGAAATAGATACCGGCAGAAAACCTACAGGCTTTGCCAGGATACAGACCAAAGGCGGGAAGGGGCTGCTGACTTTTATAATCCAAAATCTCAGGGACATAAAGGAAGAGGGCCTTGTATACAAGGGTTTTATTGCAGCGGCAGGCCGGGAACCAGTCTTTGTCAATACCGGAACAATACCGGTGGACGGCAGCGGCAAAGGTGAAGGCACCTGGGGCTTCGAACCTGCGAATGTAGGCGGTACCGGATACAGCCTGGACAAATTCAGTCTGTTTGGTATAGCGGTTTACAGGCCGGAGGATGGCAAATATGATTCTGTATGCCTGATCTCTGACGGCAAGGAAAAGCTTCCGGAAGGCTGGAAAGAGATATTAAATGGCAGTGTATTGAAAACGGCCGATAAAAATGACGGATTAGGTGCTGCAGAAGAACCCGAAAGGGAATTATCAGGGGAAACAGACGAAGCATTAGCCCAAAGGATGGTTGAAGATACAGTCGACCAAGCACCGGATAAAACACCGGATAAAGCACCGGCTGCAGTATATGCCGAGCTAATAAGGGGATTAACCGAAGGGTCATCGGCACCTGACCGGAACTCTGAACAGCATTGGATAAAACCAGGACCGGGAGATTATATAAGAGAGACCCTAAAGCATTATCCAAAGGTTCAGCCCTTTGAAAATCCTGTCCCGGGATGTCATTGGTGGCGAATAAACAGTTACGATTATTTGTTTGGAATAATGTATGACGGGGATGAAGAATTAAAGTATTATGCATACGGTATACCTGGGACATACCAGACCCAGGCCCAGATGCAGATGGAGACCTACGGTTTCAGCCAGTGGCGTTCCCGGAAGGGAAGCGGGCATGGTCCGGGTAACCCCGGGTATTGGCTTGCATTTGTGGATGCAAAAACCGGAGTATTGGCGGGCCTTGAATAATCTTCTTGTTATTTTGATATGTTTACATCGGCAAGCAGTATACCTGTAATACCGCCCGCAGTATTTTTAACCGGCATGCTGACGGATATGCAGAACTCATCGGTTGCGGAAGAAATATACGGCTCGGTCTGGTAGTCCTTACCCTTTATGGTTTCCCTGAAATAGTCCCTGTGGGATACATTATCACCTGTGTTTATATTATCAAGGGTTGCAGCCTGCAGTACTCCGTCCGAATCTATATAAGCCAGAAGTTCGATGTTTGAGTCCCTGGCCGCACTTTGGTGCAGCATGCTTTCAATACCGGCTATATCTCCGGTTTTAAAGGGGTCTGTATCAATAAGCCGGCTTACTGTGGATTTTACCTTTTCCACTTTGGCCCTTTCTTCGTCACCGAGTTCCAATCCCTTTCTATATTCAATAAAGCTGCTGTTCAGTGACTTGGCAATTTCATCCAGATTCTTAATAAGTTCAAACACCTGCTCCATTGCGGCGGACTGCTCCTGGGCTCCTGCTGCCGCCTGCTGGGCTCCGGCGGAGGACTGCTGGACCGAAGATACTATATCTTCCATAAGGGAGCTTATTTCCCCGGCCTTCCCTTTTTGCTGCTGAGTCAGTTTCAATACTTCACCGAAAGAAACAACAGTGGTTTGCGTTACCGTGTTTACTTTGCCGAAGTCCTCTTTGGACATGTCCGCAAGGTCGACGTCCTCCCTGGCTTTTACTGCCTGTGTTTTCATTGATTCTGCAACAGTTTCGATTTGTCCGGAGATGGTTTCAACCAGGTTATGTATTTTGGCGGCGGAGGTGGTTGATTGTTCTGCAAGTTTTCTTACTTCCTCGGCCACTACAGCAAAGCCTCTGCCCTGCTCCCCTGCACGGGCGGCTTCTATAGCCGCGTTTAACGCAAGAAGGTTTGTTTGTTCGCTTATACCTGTTACTTCCATGGTTATACCGGAAATCTGTTTTGCGTGCTGTTCCAGGGTTGTCACTTCCTGGGCCAGGTTGTTGTTGATTTCGGAATTTTCCCGGATTCTTTCAATAAGGTTTGTAAGTCTTTGGACGCTTGAATCTATAGTCTGCTGCATTTCCATTGATTCCGCCAGGGTTTTGTTGGTGAATTTCTCAATCTGGTCCGAGGAGTCTACCAGTTTTTGTATGCTGTCCATGGTTTTGGTTGCAGATGATGATATTTCCTCGACACCCTTTGCTATTTCGGATACCGTAACGGCTATTTCTTCCGCCGACCGGTTGGTATCACTGGCGTTTGAGAGCAGATTACCCACATAGCTTGTCATTTTTTCGGCGATTGTAAGTATATTTCCCATTAGCTTTTTATTGCCAAGCAGTATTCTGTTCATAGAATCCGCAGTTTCCTTATAATCGCCTTCGAGGTCTTCGGGTAACTGCTTAAGCAGGCTGCCGTTTTCTATCAGATGCAGGCTTTCCTTTATTCTTTTTATGGCTTTGCCGGTAGAACCGATGGTCAACATATAAAACAAACCCGAAAGGACGAAGGTGGACGCTGCCAGTATAAGCCAATAGTTTTGCGATATCCGACGGGTATGGGAAAACAGTTCTTCGGCGGTATATCCGTCCGGCAGTGAAGCGACATACCCCGGCAGATTAACCACCAACAGATAGTAACCCAGTCCCGCAATACATAACCCGAGCAGCAGGTAAAAAAATATGGTTTTATTCATAAATTCACCTCCAAACTCTATTACCCTGTATAATTTCTACAGATTTGGCAAAACACCTTTTATTTTGACAAACTTTTATAAGACACGGGAAGAATGCCAAGCCGCTGCGGCTATGGAGGGACAGTTAACCCGCTACCATGGAAGAGCCGAGGATCAGCATTGCAATGTTGAAGTATACCAACAGGGCAAGGGCATCGATAATGGTTGTGAGCAGCGGTGCTGCAATGAGTGCCGGGTCCAAACCTATACCTTTGGCCAGTATGGGCAGGACCGAGCCGGTGAGCTTTGCCAGAATTATGGTCAGAAAAACAGTAATAGACACGGTAAGGGCTATTGTAATGCCCTCGCCTTCAAACAGGATTATCCTTGCGAAATTTACTACCCCAAGGGCCAAACCAACCAACAGCGACACCCTAAGTTCCTTGAACAAAATGTTCAGGATATCACTGCTCTTCAGTTCGCCTATTGCCATACCCCTGATAATTAGGGTGGAGGACTGGGCCCCCGCATTCCCGCCGGTACCCATCAGCATTGGAATGAAGATTGCCAGGCTCAGGGCGGAATGCAGAACCGTCTGGAAATGTCCGATAATACTGCCGGTTATGGTTGCTGAAACCATAAGCACCATAAGCCAGACAATTCTCTTTTTCGCCAGGGCGAATACGCCGGCGGACAGGTAAGTATCGTCGGTGGCTTCCATTGCAGCCATCTTGTAAAAATCTTCGGTGCCTTCCTGCTCAATTACATCTATTATATCGTCAATGGTTATTATGCCAACAAGCCTTTGTTCATGGTCCAGTACCGGTACAGACAGAAGGTCGTATTTTTTGAAAAGGGCTGCCACCTCTTCCTGGTCATCGGTGGTTTGCACCGAGATAGCATTTTCATCCATCAATTCTCGGATGGTTTTGTTCTGCTCTGCCATTATTATATCCTTAAGTGAAACAATACCCCTTAGGTATCTGCTGCTGTCTATTACATAACACGTATAAATTGTTTCCTTGTCAACCCCGGTTTTCCTTATATGTTCCAGCGCATGGGGCACCGTATAATGCTCTTTCAAATCCACATATTCAATGGTCATTATTGATCCTGCGGAATTTTCAGGGAAATTAAGGAACTGATTTATTATTCTCCTTTCATCCCCGGAAACGTTCTGCAGTATTTTTTTCGTTACATTGGCTGGCATTTCTTCCAAAAGGTCTATTTTATCGTCAAAGGCCAGTCCTGCCAAAAGTTCCCGCAGGCTGTGGTCGGTTACTGCATTGATTAAATCCACCTGCTCTTGCTTATCCATATATGAGAATACGCTTGAAGCAAGGTCCTTTTTCAATAATCTGAACAGAATAATCCTTTCATCCCCGTCCAGCTCATTGAAATATTCGGCCAGGTCCGCTTCATGGAAGCTGTTCAGCCTGTTTCTAAGTTCTTTGAAATCCTTTCGTTCATACAGTTTTTTAAGTTCCAGCACTGCGAAAACCTCCCTTATACTGGCAGCTCCGCTGCAATACAAAAGCTTCCTCAACTAAGAAGAAGCTTAACCCAAGCCTTCCCCTCGTTGAGTTTTGGCACTGTACAGCTTTGGATATGTACCAGCTGCATTAGGTAAAACCTTATTCCGGTAATACCTGCTCACCCGTTGGCGTCTCTCGACATTTCCGGGCAGCAGCGTCTATCTGCACAGGAACCTCACCTAACGAAATATTCAGTTTACAGTACTTATTATATAAAAATTCTTATCATAATGCCATTATTTTTTATCATACGCACATCCAAACCGTCAAAGGGCACACACCATCACGCCCCTTCATAATATATACTAATCGAATTATTATCAGCATTTAAGCGGGAGGGATGACGGTGGGGGAAATTAAAATCGGGGATCTGGTAGCGCGAAAATCCTATAACAGGGATATCCTTTTCAAGGTTGTGGAGATAATTAACCAATCCGGCAGGGAAAGGGTTTATATATTAAAGGGAGTAAACATGAGAATAATGGTGGATGCTCCCGAAACGGACCTGACGGTACAAACAGCGAAGGAACTGCGCAAGTTTGAAAAATCCAACCATGAAATGGTCAGCAGACATATAGATAGCGGCACCAATTTGAGGAAGGCAAGGAGCGGAATAAGGGGAATAAAAGGGACTTTTTTTGAAAAAAGCAGGAACCCCTTCGGCAGGCCGGGGAGGGTCCTGCATCTGGACGGGGACAAAGATTACCTGGACATGTGCATGAAAGCCTATAAGGAAATGGAAGTCAATGCGACAGGTAAATACATGCCGGAAAGCCAACAGCCCAAGGGTGTAACCGATATGCTGAAAGAGTATCTTCCCGACATACTTGTGCTGACCGGGCATGATTCGGTTGAAAAAAACAAAGACATTAATGATATAAGCCATTACAGAAATTCCAGGTTCTATGTTGCCGCCGTAAAGGAAGCGAGAAAATTTGAACCTTCCTATGATGACCTTGTAATATATGCAGGAGCATGCCAGTCCTATTTCGAGGCCATACTTGATGCCGGCGCAAATTTCGCCAGTTCACCCAACAGGGTTCTTATACATGCACTGGACCCGGTTTTTGTGTGCCATATGGTTGCCTATTCGAATATTGAAAGGATTATTCCGGTGGAGGAACTGGTGTCCAAAACGATAACCGGAATTGAAGGCATTGGGGGCCTGCAAACAAGAGGGAAATACAGGGAAGGTCTGCCCGGACCTGTTAACACCAGAGGGCAGAGGAGGTAAGGGGTTGAAAGAATATATAGATGTCAATGTAAGAGTGTATAGGGATAAAGAAAAAAAGATTGTAACAATACCTCTGGAAACCCTTGTATCTGAAATTCTACCTTCACAGATATCCGTGGAATTCAATGATGAGGCATTGAAGGCCCAGGCAGTTATTATTAGGACAAACATAGTAAGACGGCAGCCGGTATATGACGGAAAGGGCTGCGAGCTGCGTCCCGGTGCGGACCTTTGTGATACGGGCCACTGCATGGAATGGCAGCCGGATGAACAAGCGGGAAAAAACCGGGGGGATAGAAATGATGAATTTTGGGCAAGAATAAGAAAAGTGGTGGAAGATACCCGCGGACAGATAATTTTTGTTAACCAGAAACCGATTAAGGCCCATTATCACCTCTGCTGCGGCGGCGCAACCGAAAATTCCGAAAACTTAATAGGAAACAGGGTTGTGTATCTCAGAAAGGTGCTATGCAGCTACTGCAGGAATTCGACCTATTGGGAGCAGCATAAGGATATTACCGTGGAAGAAATCGAAAAAAGACTGGGAATCAAGGTGGAGGGTTTCGGCCCGGTTAAAGGTTCTCCCATAGAAGGTTTTATTGATGAAATTGACCGGGATAATGAAGGCAGGATAAAAAGCATAAAAATAGGCGGCAAGGTTTTTAAAGGCACAGAGGTAAAGGACCTGCTCGGTTTGAATTCAACCCGGTTTGGCTGGAAACCGACGGTACTGAAGTTTTTTACCGGCGGCAGGGGTCACGGTCTAGGGATGTGTCAGTACGGTGCCTGTGCCATGGCGGCGGAAGGCAGCAGTTACAGGGATATTATAAATTATTATTTTACCGGGGTGGAAATCGGACCCATATTGGAATGCCATGAGGACATGCCGCTTGTTGGAAAAGTATTCATGCTTGACCCCGGACACGGTGGAGACAGCAGTGACAACGTCGGACCGGGTGGTTTAAGGGAAAAGGACGTTAATCTGGACATTGCCGGGCGGTTGGAAGCGCTGCTTCAAAAAGCCGGGGCCAAAGTCTATATGACCCGGCGGGAGGATACAAAGGTACTGCTTTCGGACAGGGCGGATATGGCCAACAGAATCCGACCGCACTTTTTTATCAGCATACATCACAACGCATTTTACAACCCTTCGGTCTCGGGCACTGAAATATATTACTATAACGGGGACACGGAAGGCTTCAAACTCGGCAGGCTTATTATGGAACAGCTTGAAAAAGAGGTGTGCACAACCAACAGGGGTGTAAAGACAGCCAACTTCTATATATTGAGGGAAGCAAAGGTGAGGTCTGTGCAGCTGGAGCTGTTTTATATAACCAACCCTAAGGAGGAGGCAAAGTTAAAATCGGAAGAATTCAGATCCCGCGTAGCAAAGGCAGTTTTTAACGGAGTTTTGGATTTTTATAAAAGCAGGTTTTAACAAAAGTATCGGTACGCGAAAGACATAGTTTACACATTTTGTATTTGACAAGTGCTTGTATAAATTGGTACAATATCTATTTGATTTATGTCAGATTCTATGGTAAAATATTGTTAATAGCGGGAAGCAAGAAAGAGGTGAAACCGGGTGCGGGCGAATAATTCCCTTGACAGAATA
>Ga0334892_1002949_pt1 | contig 11554 bp, 13 predicted proteins | sample GraSluR3_MG_4_FD_207213 | JGI IMG/M metagenome (GOLD analysis project Ga0334892, IMG submission 207213) | Sludge microbial communities from methane-producing bioreactor in Wageningen University, Netherlands - Granular Sludge_15_04-R3 | ecosystem: Engineered > Bioreactor > Anaerobic >... | reverse complement strand
AACGTATAAATAGTATCTTTCTGCTATTGTTTTCTTTCACCCAATGGGTGAAAGATCGGTTTTGGCTTAATCATTATTACAACTTGCTTTAAGGGCTATTTCGATGTCTCACACGTAGAATCTAGGTGAAAGACTAAATTTCAACAAATAGATAATAATTCAGTTTCAAAATAATAAAGAAGGCCTGGTAAATGTTTATAGTTAAAAATTTACCAGGCGTTTTATGTTAATCAATCCATTTATTGCTTTTTGTTAATAATATCATTAATTTTTGTTATTATTATGTCTATGGCAACCTTATTGTAGCCACCCTCGGGGATTATTATATCCGCATACCTCTTCGAAGGCTCAACAAATTGCAGATGGGCAGGTCTTACTGTGTTCATATATTGCATGATAACAGAGTCCAGGGTCCTTCCACGCTCCTTAATGTCCCTTAGGATCCTTCTTATGACCCTTACATCGGAATCCGTGTCCACAAAAATCTTTATATCCAACAGGTCCCTTAGGTCCTCATCGTATAGGATTAGAATTCCCTCAAGGATTATTATATCCCTTGACTCCACCGTTTCCGTTTCCGCTTTTCTGTTGTGGTTCTCAAAGTCATAGCTGGGCTTTTCAATTGAATCGCCCTTTAGGAGCCTTTCCAGATGATCCTTGAGAAGTACATTGTCAAAGGCAAAGGGATGGTCGTAGTTTGTCAGGACCCTTTGTTCATAGCTCAGTTCGCTTTGGTCCTTGTAGTAGGAGTCCTGCTCGATCACTGTAACATTCTTGTCCGTTATTGCCTTGAAAATCTCCCTGGTCACAGTTGATTTTCCAGAGCCTGTTCCTCCAGCTATTCCAATGAGAATGGGCCTGTCCATATTTATTCCTCCCCCTCTTTACCTTTTCTTATAAGGTCAAACCGTCTAACCTCCTGGTCGGTCCTGATCTTGATTATCTGTTGAGGATGTGGTGCAACATCAATTTCATTTCCTTCATTATCCCACATCTTCTCTATTTTTTGAACAAAATATTCCTTGCCCGGGCCGAAAATTTCAATTTCATCCCCTACAAACATCCTGTTCCTCTGTTCAACGGTTGCAATACCCGTTTCCCTGTCATAGTCAAGTACCATACCCACGAAATCATAGCCTCTTATATAGGAGCTGTGAGTGTAGACGTGGTCTTCCGTTCCAGGCTTCTTGAAGAAGAATCCCGTTGTGAAGTCCCTGTGGCTAACCTTCTTTATTTCATCCAGCCATGCAGGATTGTACTTGTAGTTCTCAGGGTCTTCCAGGTAGGCATCAAGTGCCATCCTGTAGGATCTGATCACGGTTGCCACATAATAGGAGCTCTTTACCCTTCCCTCTATCTTCAGGCTCAATATCCCTGAATCTATAACCTGGGGGAGGTGTTCTATCATGCAAAGGTCCTTGGAGTTGAACAGGAAGGTCCCCTCCTCGTGCTCCTCTATGGGGAAGTACTCACCAGGCCTCTTCTCCTCAACGACATGGTACTTGTACCTGCAGGGCTGGGCACAGTCTCCCATGTTTGCATCCCTTCCGGTCATGTAGTTTGAAATGAGGCATCTTCCCGAATAGCTCATGCACATAGCCCCGTGGACAAAGGCCTCTATGTCCAAGTCCTCAGGAAGCTTTCTTGTGATGTTCTCAATCTCCTCAAAGGAAAGCTCCCTTGCAAGGACAATCCTTCTAACACCAAGGTTGTACCAGAACATGATTGTCTCATAGTTGGTCACGCTTGCCTGGGTGCTTATATGGATCTCCATATCCGGAGTGATCCTTTTAATGACAGTGAACATTCCAGGGTCGGATACAATAAATGCATCCACACCTATTTGTTGGAGGTCAAGGGCGTATTCCTCCACACCCTCCATATCCTTGTCATGTGGTACTATGTTAAGGGTCACATACACCTTTTTACCTCTTTCATGGGCAAAGCGGACTCCCTCCTCAATGTCCTCCAGGGTGAAGTTCTTGGATGCCTTTCTCATTCCAAAGGCCTCTCCTCCAAGATATACCGCATCCGCTCCGTATATTATGGCCATTTTCAGTTTCTCCAGGTCACCTGCCGGTGCCAGAAGCTCTATATTCCTCAAATCAAGTTCTCCTCCTTGTAGGTAAGGGCAACCCCGTCTCCCAATGGAAGAACGCTTGATGTGTACCCTTGCATATTGTTTATATACTCAAGGAACTCCCTGAGCCTGTTAACTATTGTACGTTTTCTCCTTACGACAAGATCATCGGATGCAACCATTCCCTTGTAGAGGACATTGTCCGACACTATAAGTCCACCGGGCTTTAATAAATTCTTGGCATAGCCCAAAAATTCCATGTACTGACCCTTTGCCGCATCTAGAAAGATGAAGTCATACTTCTTGGTAAGATGAGGGAAGGTCTCCCTGGCATCCCCCTCGATTATTTTTATCCTGTCCTCGTAGGGTGACTCCTTGAAGTTATCCCTGGCTTTTGATATCATAGCAGGGTTTCTTTCCATTGTTGTAATGGACCAGTCATCCTGAAGGCTTTCAGCCATTAAAAGTGCCGAATAGCCGATTGCTGTTCCAACCTCCAGAATCTCCTTGGGTCTGTGGAGCTTCAACAGAAGGGTGATCAGCTGTCCAACCTCGGGCTCGATGATGGGCACATTGTTCTCCTTGGCATACTCCTCAAGAGATTTAAGCTGCCCTGTCCTTTCAGGTGTTATCTCCCTGATGTAGGAGGTTATATAATCCTCGTTTACGCTGCTCATCCGGTCACCTTCTACCATTCCCTGTATTTTGAAGCCTTTTCATAGACATAGAGTATCACGCTACCAAAAACAAAAACTGAAACAAACTGTCCTGCTGTAATTCCCAGGGCAGTGTAGATGTATGGTATCTTGGTGAAATATGATACCCAGATTGATACGATTATTCCATTCAGAAGAATGGGTGGTACCATTCCCACATACTTGTTCTTGGCCTTGGATGTAAGGTATGCAGCAAGCAGGGTAACCAGGGACCCGCCTATTATGTCCACAAGTCCGAACCCTGAGTAGGGAGCCAGCAGAAAGTTTGCCAGAAGGACCCCTATGAAAAGTCCCGGCACCGCTGCCGGTTCAACCAAGGGCAATAGGGTAAGCCCCTCTGCTATCCTAAGCTGGACCGGGCCGAAGGTCAGATTTGCAACGGGAAAGGGCAGGGCCTGGATAAGTATAAGTACTAGGTAGATTGCTGCTATTAGGCTTGCCTTTGTTATATAACGGATTTTCATGTTTTCATTCCTCTCTTTTACTAAAGGTTCAATATTAAGGGTACAATTATCGGTACTGAGAAGGTACAGATTGCACCTGATATAAATGCTATAATTGCGGTTTCAGGATCAGTTGACTTTGAAATCACCGGCAAGGCAGTGTCCATTGATGTTGCACCAGCTGGACCAATCGAACTGAAGAAACCAACCCTCTTTGCCACCAGTGGTATTATCATGAAAGCCATCATTTCCCTGACAACATTTGCAAGAAATGCCAATGTTGAGAGCTCATTTGAGTAGTTTGCCATCAGTATGGAGGAAAGTGTATACCACCCAAGTCCGGCACCAACTGCACCCGATTCATTGAAGGGCATCCCCAGTAGGGATCCCCCAACTATTCCCCCCACTATGCTGCCTGTTATTATCATTAAGGGTATAAGGAGAATCTTGAGCCCCATGCTCCTGATTCTTGTGAAAACAGATCGGTTAAGCCCGATGTCTATTCCAACGAAGAACAGGAGGAGCATGAGTCCAATGTCTATTATCAGGTCAGTATGTTCAAGTATGGTGACGGGTAGCACATAGAGCCCCAGTAGAACTCCTGCGACAACCGCCCCTACAATTTTTCCGGTCATTTTCTCCCACCTCCTGTCACATAGCCACTGACAAGCTTCACCCCTAAAATGCTGAAGCCAACTGTAAAGATGCTTATTACAATTGCCGAGTAGCCGATGGAAAAGAAGGAACTTATTACGTCCTTATCCATTCCTATCATTATTCCCATTACCAGTAGCAATAAAAGAAGACAGGCAGTTTGAATACTGCCCAGTCTTTTTTTGAGATTATCTCCAAGCTTCGCCTTGGCTCCTATGATAGCTCCAAGCAGTATGACTGCAAGGTACATTAAAAGTCTTAAGCCCATCTGTCGATCTACCTTTCTATACCTCCATGATAATTGGCAATATCATTGGGTTTCTTTTTATTGTGCTGTAAAGGAAGCTTCTCAGGTCGTCCCTTACATTTGATTTTATGGTTGACCAGTCTGATATCTTCTTGCTTTCGCATGATTGAAGGGTTTTCTGCACCACTTTTCTGGCCTCTACCATAAGGTCCTCCGACTCCCTGACATATACAAAGCCTCTTGAAACAATGTCAAATCCTGAGGAAACCTTTCTATCCTTCTTGTCCATGGTTATGACAACAACCAAAAGGCCGTCCTCTGAAAGATGCTTTCTGTCCCTTAGGACTATATTCCCAACATCTCCAACTCCAAGGCCATCCACAAGTATGTGTCCAGACGGGACAGAAGGTCCCAGTTGAGCAGTGTTTTTTGTCAATTCAAGGGTCTGCCCATTTTCCATGACAAATATGTTTTCTGCCGGTGTTCCCATTGATTTGGCAAGCTCTGCATGACGCTTGAGATGTTTTGACTCGCCGTGTACAGGAATAAAGAACTTGGGCTTGACAAGATTCTGTATAAGCTTCAATTCCTCCTCGCAGGCATGGCCTGATACGTGTATGTCGGCCAGTGATTCGTAAATTACGTTTATATCCTTCTCCACAAGTCTGTTTATGGTCTTGGTAACAGCCTTTTCGTTTCCAGGTATTGCTGTTGCGGAAAGTATTACAAGGTCGTCATCATATAGCTGGATTTTTCTGTGTTCTCCAGCTGCAACCCTAGTGAGGGCACTCAGTGGCTCCCCCTGTGATCCTGTCATTATTAGGACCATCTCATCCTTTCTGTACTTGTTCATGTCGTTTATATCTATTATGGTTCCTTCTTTGGCCCTAAGAAATCCCAGCTCCAATGCCACTGTGGTAACATTTATCATTGACCGCCCTGACATTACTACCTTTCTGTTGTTAAGTTCGGCAGCATCAATAACCTGTTGAACCCTGTACACATTTGATGCAAAGGTGGCAACGATTATCCTTCCTTCTGCCTTGTAGAAAAGGTCCCTGAAGGTTTCGCCGACGGTGCTTTCACTTAGTGTATAGCCAGGTCTTGTAACATTTGTTGAGTCTGACAGAAGCGCCAGAACCCCCTTGTTCCCAAGCTCTGCAAACCTGTTCAGGTCAGTTGTCTCACCACTTATGGGTGTGAAGTCAATCTTGAAGTCACCTGTCTGGATAACTGTTCCGATTGGGCTTGTCAGTGCTATTGCAGCACTGTCAGGTATGCTGTGTGTGGTTCTTATGAATTCTGCAGTGAAGTGACCAAGTTTAACCTTGTCTCCGTGTGCCACCACATTCATATCGACATTCTTGAGATTATGCTCCTTCAATTTGTTTGACAGCAGTCCCAATGTCAGTTTTGTTCCGTAAATTGGGAAGTTCACCTTCTTAAGAACATAAGGTATCGCCCCTATGTGGTCCTCATGACCATGGGTCAGTACCAGTCCCTTTATCTTGTCCTTATTTTTGATAAGGTAGGATATATCTGGAATCACTATATCAACTCCAAGCATTTCATCCTCTGGAAATGTCATTCCACAGTCAACCAGGACTATGGAGTCCTTGTACTCGTGTACGGTAATGTTCTTTCCGATTTCTCCTAATCCACCTAAAGGGATTATTTTTAATTTGTTTTGCTTTGCCACTTTATCACTCCTTGTTATTTTTCTTGTTGGCGTTCTTTTCTTTATCCTTGCAGTCCTTGCATATTCCGTAGAATTTGACGTTGTGATCCTGAATTGTAAACCCTTCTTCCTTTTCGATTTCATCCTCAAGGGATTCCAACAGATCCAGCTTCACTTCGGTCACACTTCCGCAATTTGTGCATATTAAATGATGATGGTGATGATTCTCCGTTCCGAAATTCAACTCATAACGACTTACACCATCGTCAAAATTAATCTTATATACTAATCCCAGCTTCTCAAAAAGCTGCAGGGTTCTGTAAACTGTGGCTATGCCCACGTCTTTTCTTTCCTTGGATACAATGCCGTGAACCTCGTCACAGCTCATGTGGGAGTCCTTGTTCCTAAGTAGAATCCTTAGGACCTCTTCCCTTTGGTTAGTGTACTTGTATCCTTCCTTTTGCAGTTTTTCCATAAATTGCTTTATCATGGCTTCCACAGCTATCACCCGCCTGTTATTGTAGGTTTTCCTTAACCAGTTCCTCGTAGACGTCCTTTGCTTCCTCAAGCTCGTCGTCATCTATCCCAACCAGTATTTCGTCTCCCTCATCATCCATTTCAATCCTTAGGATGTATGTCATTGCATCTATTTCGTTTGCCGGCAAAAGCGCCACATAATCAGTGTCGTCCAAGCTGAATTTAGCCTTTACCACAAATTCAATCTCATTTCCAAGTTCATCGTAGAACGTATGTCTTTCAGTCATTGTTTTCCTCCTTTAACCATTATATATCATATCAAGATAAGTTTGCAGAATATATGTAGCGGCTATTTTGTCCACGTACTTTTTTCTGTCTTCCCTGCGGACATCTCCCTGGATCAGGACCCTCTCCGCGGAGACCGTGCTCAGTCTCTCATCCACATAAATCACTTCTATATTAAACTTGTTCCTTATTTTCTCTCCAACCTTTTGTGCCATCTCCCCTGAAGGGCCAATGGTTCCATTCATGTTCTTTGGCATGCCTACAACGACCTTCCTCACCTGGTACTCCTGAAGAAGCTCCTCTATTGCCGCCATATCCTTTTTCATGCCTATTCTCTCAACGGTCATCACTCCCTGGGCGGTCAAGCCCAAGGGGTCGCTTACTGCAACTCCGATTCTCTTTGTTCCTACATCCAATCCTAGTATTCGTTCCATATTATCTCCATTATATCACTTTTATACAAAATTCCGGACATACCGTTGCACAATATCCGCAAAGTATGCATTTATCATTAGGTTTTGCCATTCCGTCCACCAGGGTTATCCCACCCTGCTGGCACCTTTTTACGCAGTTTCCACAGCCCTGGCAAAAATCCTGAACAATCAATCTTCTGTTGTTGCTTTTTAATCGGTTCTCCACTTCCTTTTCTATATACCCATTTTGGGCAAGCTGAATATTTGCATCGATCTCATCCGTTGATTGCATCCCTATTGCTATGGAATGGATAAATGGCTTTTGGAGTACAAAGCTTAAGGACTCCCTCGCCTCCCTGATAAGGTGTCCGCCTCCAAGAGCCTTCATTCCATAGATTCCAACACCCATTCCATTAAGGTGTTCAAGCTCATCCAGCATTTCTTCGATTTTACCGTCATGAATCCCTATGCCTTTTTTGTTTACAATTGGGTGAAGAATGTCAAGCTCAGGATAGTCCCTTAAGGCCCTTGCTCCGGCTATTCTGTGGGTGGAAATTCCCAATGCCCCGATCTTACCGGCTTCCTTGACCCTTAAAAGGTACTCTATTGCAGGGTAATGACCCCTTATTGTGTGGGTGCTTTCCTGTTCATGCAGTAAAAAAATATCAATATAGTCCGTACCGATTTCCCTCATAGCCCTTTCGAGGCTCTCCTGGGCCAATTCTTTAGTATAGGCATAGGTCTTTGTGGAAATCCTGTAGTCTTCTCTTTTAATTCCCTTAAGTGCTTTTTTGATGTATCCGTAGTTCTCATAGATTTCTGCTGTATCAAGAAAGTTTATTCCCTTTTCAAAGGCATGCTGGATAAGGTATGCACCTTTTTCCTCTGAAAGGTTTGCCTGGAAGGGTGTCATTGTAAGAGACCCGAAGCAAAGTCTGGATACCTCTATTCCGGACCTGCCAAGTATTGTCTTTTCCATTTTCTCCACAGCTCCCTCTATCATATCATAAATAAGGATGGATAGCCTGTGTCAGCCATCCATCCATTATATCTAATCTTTAGTGCATTTTAAGTATGCTCGAAGTATTTCCTCCAACAACTCGTCCCGCTCGATTTTTCTAATTAACGACCTTGCATTGTTATGGCTTGTAATATAGGTAGGGTCCCCTGATAGTATATACCCTATTATCTGATTTATGGGATTGTATCCCTTTTCCTCCAGGGAATCAAATACAGAGAATAGAATTTCGCGAGGTTCCGCCGGTGTTTCCTTTGCTGCCTCAAACTTCATGGTTTCATTCATTTTCTCATCCACACTATCACCCCTCTTATCTATTATAACATAAGTCTCCATCATTGGAAGCTTTTTTTATGGCTATTTTATCTGGTCTGAAAGAATTTTTTCCACTGATTCCATGGCTTCGGGCAGTTTGGACTTATCCTTTCCACCTGCCTGGGCCATCTCGGGTCTTCCTCCTCCACTACCTCCAGTGGCCTGTGCAACGGCCTTGACAATATTTCCTGAATGGACTCCCAAGGCAGTCACATCCTTTGTTGCCATTGCAACCAAGGATACCTTGTCTCCCCCTGTGGAACCAAGAACGACAACCCCTGAGCCAAGTCTTGACTTAAGCTCGTCTCCAAGATTTCTAAGACCGTTCATGTCAAGGTCGGATGAGATGTGTGTAATTAGCCTAACGCCCTTTACCTCCTTGGCCTGAGCCAGTATTTCATCGGCAATGTTTGCTGAGAGCCTGTCCTTCAGCCTGCTGATCTCCCTATCCTTCTCCTTGGATTCCTCAATCAGTCCCTTTGCACGATCCTTGAGATTCTGTCTGTTTGCCTTTATCAATGAGGCTACCTGGTCCAGCTCCTCTTCCATATGGTTAAGGTAGAGGTATACGTTAATCCCTGTAAGGGCTTCGATTCTTCTTGTTCCTGATGCAATGCCCGCCTCGGAAACTATCTTGAACAGTCCTATCTGACCGGTGTTTGAAACGTGGGTTCCACCACAGAGCTCCTGAGAATAGTCTCCCATGCTGACGGCCCTTACGGTCTCTCCGTACTTCTCGTCGAAAAGTCCAGTAACTCCCTGCTCCTGTGCTTCCTTAAGGGATTGCTCCCTGGTGATTACAGGCAGTCCTTTCAGGATCTGGTGATTTACAAGCTCCTCAATCTTCTTAAGGTTGTCCTTGCTAATACCTTCAAAATGCGTAAAGTCAAATCTCAATCTGTTCGGCATTACCAGAGATCCAGCCTGGTTTACATGGTTTCCCAGAACCTCTCTAAGAGCCTTGTGAAGTAGATGTGTTGCAGAGTGGTTTCTTCTTGTTGATTCCCTCAGATCGTCATCCACCTGTGCAAAAACTTCCATCTCTTCCTTAAGCTGACCTTCCAGGATCTCAACAAAATGAATAGGTGCTCCATCCTGGCTAAGCTTTGTATCCAGAACCTTTGCCTTGCCGCCTTCCCAGGTGAGGGTTCCCTTGTCTCCTACCTGACCACCCTGTTCTCCATAGAATGGAGTTTCTTCAAGTATCACATGACCCTGTTCCCCTTCACTTAGAAGGCTTACCCTTTCACCTTCCTTGATAAGAAGGAGAGGCTTGCTCTTTAGGGAAGTCTTTAGGTAGCCCTTAAACTCTGACTTGATGCCCTTTGTCAGCTCATCGTCATTGCCGCCCCATCCGCCGTCGGTTTCACTTCTGGCGCTTCTTGCCCTCTGTCTCTGGTCTTCCATGTGAACCTTGAATTCTTCCTTGTTAAGCTCAATTCCTCTTTCTTCAAGTATTTCCTCGGTAAGTTCAAGAGGAAAGCCGTAGGTGTCATATAGCTTAAAGGCCCTCTCTCCACTAAATACCTCTTCACTGGAGTTTTTCATATCTTTTATATAAGCCTCTAGAATTGAAAGTCCAGCATTGATGGTCTCCTGGAACTTCTCTTCCTCAGCCTTGATTATCTTCTTGATCTGCACTTCATTTTCCTTCAGTTCCTTGTACTCAACCTGCCAGGAGTCAATTACAACACCTGCAATTTTGTGCAGGAAGCCTTCCTCGATTCCAAGAAGCTTGCCGTGCCTTGCAGCCCTTCTGATAAGTCTTCTAAGAACATAGCCTCTGCCCTCGTTTCCCGGTATGACTCCGTCACTTACAAGGAAGGTCATTGCCCTTGTATGGTCTGTTATAAGCCTTACGGATACATCCTTGCCTTCATCTGTACCATACTTGTAGCCACTGATTTCTTCAGCCTTCCTGAGGATGTCATTTATGGCTCCAATATCAAAGATTGTGTTTACATTCTCCATAATTGCAGCAATTCTCTCAAGACCCATTCCTGTATCTATATTTGGGTTTGAAAGGGGGTGGTAGACTCCCTTTTCATCCTTGTCGAACTGTGTAAATACCAGGTTCCAAACCTCAAGGAACCTGTCACAGTCACAGCCCGGCTTGCAGTCTTCATGTCCGCAGCCAAAGGCTTCTCCCCTGTCTATATAAATCTCTGAACAAGGACCTGATGGGCCAACCTCAAGCTCCCAGAAATTATCCTCTTTTCCCAGCCTTACAATCTTTTCCTCCGGTACTCCTATGTCATCCTTCCAGATGTTGTAAGCTTCGTCATCTTCATGGTAGACGCTAACCCACAGATCCTTGGGGTCTATTTCCAATCTCTCAGTCAAGAACTCCCATGCCCATGCAACTGCTTCCTTCTTGAAATAGTCACCGAATGAGAAGTTACCCAGCATTTCAAAGAATGTAGCATGTCTTGCAGTCCTTCCAACGTTCTCTATATCACCTGTTCTGATACACTTTTGACAGGTTACCATTCTATTGTGTGGCGGAACCGCATCTCCAGTAAAGTAGGGCTTTAAAGGTGCCATCCCGGCTCCGATCAGCAATAGGGATTTATCGTTTTTGGGAACCAATGAAAAACTGGGTGCAACCAGATGGTCCTTTTCTCTGAAGAATTCCAGGTATTCCTTTCTTATTTCATGAAGTCCTAATTTTCTCATACATACACCTCGTCCCTTTTTATTAGAAAAATCCTCCCTTTAAAGGGAGGGATGTCCTATCTATACTATTTTAAAGTAAAGCCCTGTATTTGTCAATTTACAATGACTTTGTACCCTCCCCTTCGGTTGGATATCTCTGGGCAAGTCGCTTCTTGAAGTAGTTGAAAAGTATAATGGATACACTGACTGCCGGCACCGAAAGGATCATTCCCATAACCCCGAATATTGTTCCTCCCACAATGATTGCAAGTAGTACCGTAAGGGGATGCATTCCCGTGGTCCTTCCAAGGACCTTGGGTCCAAGTATGTTGTTTTCAACCCACTGGATCAGTATGAAAAATACCCCAACCCAAAACGCCTTGATTGGACTGGCTATGAAAGCGAAAATGACTGCCGGTAAAAAACCCAGGAAGGGTCCGATGTATGGAACAATGTCCGCCAGACCTGTTATAAACCCGATTACTATTGCAAATTCTATACCCATAAGGAAAAGAAAAATTGTGGTGGCTATTCCAACCATGGCAGCCATCAATAGCCTGCCCCTTATGAACT
>Ga0334892_1002948_pt1 | contig 11555 bp, 6 predicted proteins | sample GraSluR3_MG_4_FD_207213 | JGI IMG/M metagenome (GOLD analysis project Ga0334892, IMG submission 207213) | Sludge microbial communities from methane-producing bioreactor in Wageningen University, Netherlands - Granular Sludge_15_04-R3 | ecosystem: Engineered > Bioreactor > Anaerobic > Unclassified... | reverse complement strand
GTAAGCAGATCAATCCCGAATTGAAGATCGGTGTCATCGGCTGTATGGCACAAAGACTTGGAGAGAGAATGAAATCCTTCTCTGATGGAGTAGATTTTGTTGTCGGTGTGGACAGATATCGTGAGTTACCCTCAATAATTGCCAATTCCTTCCAGAATGGCGTTTTTCGCGCCGAAATCACTTCAGACGACATAGAACTCTACAGTGAGTTCAAACCACTCAGAAAAGATGATTTAAACGCCTTTATCACAATTATGCGTGGTTGTAACAATTTCTGTTCGTACTGTATAGTGCCCTATCTGCGTGGTAGAGAGAGAAGCAGGCCGGTTGACGATATTCTGGAAGAAGCATATCAGGCAGGCCTTGACGGCTGTAAAGATGTTACACTCCTGGGACAGAACGTTAATTCCTATAACTGTAAAGGTGTTGTTTTCTCGGATCTTCTGTGCAGATTAAATGATATTGAAACTATTGAGAGGATTCGCTTTGTAACTTCACATCCAAAAGATCTTTCAAATACACTTGTAGATACGATGGCTTCCTGCTCAAAAGTATGCGAGCATGTCCACCTTGCGATGCAGTCAGGTGATGACCATATTCTTCGCGCTATGAACCGCGGTTATACTTATTCTCAGTACCTCAGCAAAGTACGGTATCTAAGAGATATTATTCCCGATATAGCTATCACAACAGACCTTATAGCGGGCTTTCCCGGCGAGTCTGAAGAACAATTCTCGAATACACTTATGGCTATGCAGGAGATACAATTTGACTTCGCCTTTATGTTTAAATATTCTGCAAGAGAGGGAACTTCTGCCTTTAGTCTCTGTGATAATGTTCCTGAAAAGCTTAAACTCGACAGGTTAGATAGAATGATCACTTTACAGAATGATATCACATTGCAAAAATACAGAGCGAAGATAGGCAAAACAGAAGAAGTCTTCGTCGAGAAGATAAGCAAAAAATCTTCTGAAGAGCTTTCCGGTAAAACAAGAGATTACAAAATAGTAGTTTTTCCTGGACATACTGATATGATCGGCACATTTCAGAAAGTAGAAATAGTTTCAGCCACTGGCTGGACATTAAAAGGTAAATTGATAACCTGAGGATAAAAATCAAAAGTGAGATACTGGGAGAGGGCAGTATTCTTCTCCCGCCCACATCATCTGATAAGACATATTATGTAAACCAGGTGATAAGTATGCTATCTCACTGAAAAGAAATGAAGATACGGAGTTATAAAATGAGAAGTATGACAGGCTATGGAAATTGGAATTACCGTGATGAATTCTATGTCGTCGACGTTGAGATCAAGAGTCTCAATCACCGTTATCTCGATATGCAGATCTATGCAAATCATGAGATAAGTCATCTGGAATGTGAAATCAAGAAGAAGCTATCAGAACGGATCAAGCGGGGTAAAGTCCATGTCTCTATCTATGCCAGCAGTAAGAAAGATCCGGCTCTGGAGCTGGACAGGGAGTTATTGAAAGAGGTAACAAGGCTCTATCGGGAGGCTTACGAGCACATCTCCCCCGACAGGCAACCCAATCCGGACGAGATTATGAAATTTGAAGGGATAATAACCCGGCAAAAGGGAAGGATCGAAGATGAGAAGCTGATATCTCTACTTTATAAGACAATAGAATCAGCGCTGAAAGAATATGAAGAGATGGCTGTAATTGAAGGCAACAGAACTAAGGATTGGCTGGCAGAGTCGATGCAGAGGATAGCAGCAGAGTTAAAGCCGATCGAAGCGCATATTCCAGACCATCGTAACCAGTTGAAAGCTCGATTACAGAAAGCAGTAGGGGATTTAACTTCTACCCCTGCAGAGAGTGAAACTGAGAAGAGATTGATGGTAGAACTGGCGTTATATATAGATAAATATGATGTAAATGAAGAGATTGTCCGTTTGCGCGACCATCTGGACAAGATGAATCAGGTCTTGACTGAGGATGGTCAGGAGACAGGCAAGAGGATGAATTTCATAGTTCAGGAGATGCATAGGGAGATTCAGACATTGAGCTCAAAATTCAATAATATCACCGTATTCCCTTCTATTCTGGCTATAAAGGAAGAGATAGAAAAGTGCCGGGAGTTGATTCAGAATGTCGAATGACCAGGAAGTAATATTAGAATGGGAATCTTTTCCTTTCAGGGAGAATCCGAAGAAGTCACTATTTGTGCTGATCTTTTTACTCGCTATGTTCAGCTTTCTATGGTATCTGACGATAGTATTATGGGAGATGCCGCTCTTTTACATACTCGGTGTTGGTATTCTCCTGTTCGACCTTCTCCCCTATTTTATTCCGACACGCTATGTTATGTATGAAGAGAGGTTTCTCGTCTATTATTTCTTCATCAAGATTGAACGTAAGTATAGTGATTTTCGCTGTTTTTATACGGATCAGAAGGGTGTTATGTTAGGAACTTTTGTCAGACCCCGCTGGCTGGATAGATATCGTGGCCAGTCACTCCGCTATTCGGTAGATCAGAGCGAGAAAGAAGAGTTGTTACAGTTACTGCAAAGAAAGATAGGAAATAGAAGATAATGGCAAAAAAGACTCGTAAGGCTGAGATCGAATCCAGAGTATTAGAATTTTTAGATAGCCACAAGAATAACTACTTTTCACTGAAGAATTTGAGCCAGTCACTCCATCTCCGTAAACACGAATATAAGATACTGCAGGAGGTGATGAACAAACTCAAGAGAGATGGAGAAGTTGTACTGAAGAACAGACAGTTCGGAATCAAGACCTCTCCCCAATCGCAGATGGTTACTGGCATTTTTGATGCTGGTTCTCTCGTTAGAGGGTATTCTTACGCCTTTGTGAAATGCCCCGATGGAGATATCTTCATAGATAGCGAAGATATAAGCAACGCCTATCATAATGATGAAGTACTCGTTGAGATCAAATATAAACGTCGTGGTCTTCTCTACGGCAAAGTTATGAAGGTTAACAAACGGGCTAACGACTACCTGACAGGTAATATAGACCACTATCAGGGGAAAAATTACTTCTTGCCCGACCTGGCTATGATTCATACTACCTTCAAGATTACTGACCTTAACAATGCAAAAAAGGGTGATAAGGTACTACTGAAGATAGAAGATTGGGGTAGTCGCGAGAGTAACCAAAAACCTGCAGGAAAGGTAACAGAAATTCTGGGTAAGGCCGGGAATACAAGAACCGAAGAACTCGCATTGATAAAACAATTTGACCTGCCACTCGAGTTCCCTGAGGAGGTTATCGGCGAAGCAGCAAAGCTGGATGAAGTAATCACAGAAGAAGAGATCCAGAGAAGAAAAGACTTCCGTAACCTCACTACCCTGACAATCGATCCCAGCTCAGCCAAAGACTATGACGATGCGATATCATTAGAGATAAAAGACGGCAAATATGTATTATACGTACATATAGCTGATGTAACACATTATGTAAGGCCGGGTAACAACCTTTTTAATGAAGCAGTTGAGCGCGGTAATAGTTTTTACTTTCCTCGATCTGTGATTCCAATGTTACCGGAAAGATTATCCAACAAGATTTGCAGTTTAAGGCCGGACGAGGACAAACTTACTCTCTCAGTAGTTACTACCTTCGACAGAAATTACAATATTGAAGAACAGTATGTCTGCGAATCTCTGATCCGTTCTTCTGCCCGTTTGAATTATGAGGAAGTAGATGATCTCTTCGAGGAGAGAGAGCATACCATTCCTTCAGAAATAGTGCAAATTCTGCTCGAACTCCGCAAACTGTCGGAGGAGTTGAGTAAGAGACGTTACGCCCGGGGTTATATACCTTTCGATATGCCCGATACAGAATTCGAATTCGATGAAGATGGTAATCTTAGTGGCATAACGAGAAGCAGGGAGACAGAATCGCATAAGCTGATAGAGAACTGTATGCTTTTAGCCAATGAATATACAGCCGAACTCTTACACAGAAAAGGCAAAAAAGCAATTTACAGAATTCACGAGTACCCCGATGAAGATTCGGTCCGTAAGATTCTGGATCTTTTAACCTATTACCGTCTGAAATACAAAAAGAATCAGAAGACCCAGAAACTGATCCAGGGCCTCTTAACTTCGATGCCCAACGAAGAATATCATCGGGTTTTCGATCCCATCATACTGAGAAGTATGAAGAAAGCGAGGTATGACACCGAACCCATTGGACATTTTGGCCTGGCAACAAGATACTACACCCACTTCACCTCCCCAATCCGGCGAATATGTGACCTGGCAGTGCATCATCTGATCCGTCAGCATATATGGAAACAGAAGTACGGTGCTGACTTTCAGCCTAACACAATCAAAGAAATTGCCGACAGAGCTTCGGAGCAGGAGAGCCTGGCAGATAATGCAGAACGAGAGACCTCTTACCAGTTCATAAAGCTGTTTATGAAGGATAGAATTGGTGAAACTTATCAGGGATTGGTAGTCAATATGAACAACAACAATATAATAGTGGAATTGAATGATCTTCCGGTATCGGGGATCATTCCCCTCTCATCTTTGAAAGATGATAAATACAATTTCTACTCTCGTTACATGGAACTGATCGGGAAAAGGGGAAAGAGGGTTTTCCGGCTTCTTGACAGATTAACCGTTAAATTGGAGAGAATTGATTTTGACCTGATCTTTTCGTTAGTTGAGTGAGATTGATATAATGGAACATACTCGAAGAATGGGAGAAGACAGGATCAGTAGATTATTGATCCGTTTCTCTATTCCGGCAATAATGGGAATGACTGTCAATGCTATATATAACGTTGTTGACAGGGTATTTATTGGGCAGGGTGTCGGCCCATTAGCACTGTCGGGCTTGACCATTGGTTTCCCCATCATGCTGGTTATCATGGCATTCAGTATGTTGATAGGACTGGGAGCTACAGCTCTGATCTCTATCAGGCTGGGTGAAGGCCGTAAGGGTATAGCAGAACTGATCTTGGGTAATGCTGTCACCCTCTTTGTTGTCTTTGCACTTGCTATCACTGTAATCGGCTCGATCTTCCTCGAACCATTACTGACATTTTTCGGTGCCAGCAGCGAGGTTCTTCCATACTCCAAAGCTTATATGAGGATAATTCTTTTCGGCGCGGTATTTATGAATATCGGTTTCGGAATGAATAACTTCATCCGGGCTGAGGGAAATCCCAACATAGCAATGATAACAATGTTGGGTGGAGCGATTATCAATATCATCCTTGATCCGATATTCATTTTCGGACTGAATATGGGGGTTCAGGGAGCAGCTCTGGCAACAATTATAGCCCAATTCTGTGCTGCTTTATGGGTGTTTTCCTATTTCTTCGGTAAAAGGAGTACTCTCAATATCAAGATCAGGAATTTACTTCCTAAATGGTTTATAATAAAGAGTATCATAGCGCTCGGTTCTTCTTTCTTTATGATGCAAATGGCATCCAGTGTTATCTGGCTGTTCTTTAACCGCACTCTCGCTCATCACGGTGGAGATATTGCCATTGCTGCAATGGGTATTATTCATAGCCTGACTATGTTTATCCTGATGCCCTGCTTTGGAATAAACCAGGGTGTACAACCGATAATAGGCTTCAACTACGGTGCCAGAAAATATAAGCGTGTAAAAAGGGCTCTACAGAGAGGCATACTATTCGCTACTGGTGTTTGTGTTACGGGATACATCGTTATAATGCTCTTCCCTGCACAACTTGTATCGATATTCAGTAGTAATAATCAGGAATTGATTGATATAGCATCTACAGGATTGAGGACGTTTCTTTTCCTATTGCCTATTATTGGATTTCAGATTGTCTCGACCAGTTATTTTCAAGCTACAGGGAAACCAGCTATGGCAATGTTCCTCTCACTCTCCAGGCAGGTCATACTTTTACTCCCGATACTGCTCATTCTCCCCCACTATATAGGAGTTAGAGGTGTCTGGCTCTCTGCACCGCTGGCCGATATCGGGTCTGTAATACTGACAACTATATTTATCCTGCGAGAAATGAAGAAACTGAACAAGAAGATAGAATATAGTAAATAATTAAGTTCATTTGCCCCTGTTTTAAACGCTCCCCCACATTTTTCAGCTTAACCATTGGGAAGAACTATAGTCGGCTCACTACCGACTATAGTACTTCCTAATAGATGATGCAAATCAATACTGCGATTTTCTTTCCCTGCAGCAAGGAAAATCAGTTCAGTCACCAATCCGATTCAATATAAGCCGATTTAGAGCACGATCTCAGATCAACCGGGGTGTTTATATATCCCGGGCTTATTTCTTCACCTAAACAGTGAATAGAGAAGCTGATGATCCCGGTGCGGGTTTTTATGAAGGTTGTTTCAGATAGATAAACACCCTTTGTTTTTTACCAATTCTCAGCTCTAAGACGGAAATGGTGATGGATTGTCAGTCAGGATAGTATGTCAGGTAAGTAGTTAAAGACGTTATGACGATAAATGGTTACATAAATTTATTGACAAATTAGGTACCCGATAATTTCTTTCCCAAATTCATAAAATGCCAACTGAGAGGAAACCATGACAAGAATTAAATTGGTTTTGATTATACTCTTGATGCATATTTCGGGCATTATGGCCACCACGCCACTTACCTTGGAAGAGAGTATCGATCTTGCTCTGGAGAACAACAAAGAATTACTGGCAGAGGAGCAAGGATACGAAGCGGCCAAATGGGCGCAGCATAATGTCTTGAGCAATTTTTTCCCGCAGGCGAGTTTCAATGCCAGAGCCGTAAGAATAGACGATGAAACTTACAACAGGGCTACAGAGGTCCATAAAATTCCCGTATTCGGACCCAACAATATACCCACAGGTGACTATATCCCCTTTTCTGCAGCCAGTATGAACGGCCTGTACCGAACGACCTATAATACAGGTTTTACTGTGCAACAACCGATCTTTAACGGCGGCAAGATCTTTCTGGGATACCAGATAGCGAGATTGGCCCGTAAACAGGCCGAGCAAACGGTTACAGAAAGAGAGAATGACATCAGGCATCGGGTTGCAGACACCTACCTCAATATACTGAAAATGCAGGACCTTAGCGAAACAGTTGATAAGAATATCACTTCGGCCAGTGCCAACCTCCATAACGTTTCTCATATGAAAGAACTGGGAATGGCAAAAGAGAGTGATGTCCTGCAGTGGCAGGTTAGATTACAGGAGTATCGAACCACACAACGGGAGATTGATTATACGATCGAAATACTGCTCGAGCACTGGAATAGTATGCTCGGTTACCCTGAGATCCTATATCATCCGGAAGCGATTGATCTCGCAAACTATGACGAAGAAATTTCTCAATATGCTGCCTTCGATCGGGCAGAGATCGAGGACTTTGTGGCTGATAATGTTGAATCACTGAAAAGATACAACCCCCAGATACAGAACATCGAGCTCACCAGGGATATAGTCAGAAAGAACTATTCAATGGCTAAAGGTAACTTTTTGCCCAGCCTGAATCTACAATTCAGTTATGAACTAGAGAACGACGATAAGCTTGATCTTTCGGGTGACAGCAACTGGAACCTGGCGGCGGTATTATCCTTTCCTCTGTTCAAAGGGGGAGCTAATTATACTAACCTTCGCAAAGTAAGAGCTGAAAAGCGACAGACAGATCTTGCTACATCAGCAATGGAAGATTATTATATCATTGAAACCCGCAGAGTCTCCAAGCAACTCATAACAAATGCTCTGCAGGTAGAGAGTAACCAGACTGGGCTGGAATATGCCAGAGAGAATTACTATATACTGCGTAATCTATTCGAGCAGGGAATGTTGACCAGCAGTGAGTTTCTCGATGCAGAGACGATGCTTTTCGTTGCAGAGAGTAACGTAATTTCGGCCTATTATGACTTTATCATAGCAATTTATGAGTTAAATAAATATAGAACCTTAAAGGGGGATAGATGAAAAAGTTTCCTCTCCTGATAATCCCTATAATAATCTTTACACTTGTTTTCGGTTGTTCACGTGATGAAGAGCAGCACAATAACACACGTACTTCCGCTATTGCAGAACGTAACGTAAGAATTGCAGAAGCTGTTCGTAAAGACTTTTATGCCGGAATTGAGACGACCGGCAGGATTCAATCCGATGTTTATGTCAATATTGCCCCTTCAATTAACGGTAAGATCGATAAGATTCATGTCCGGGAAGGTGATGTTGTCAGCAAAGGTGATCTACTGTTGGAACTGGACGATCTCAATCTTATCCAGGCTGAACAGAATTACCAGAATCTGGAAAGAAATTACTGGAGAATGAGCGAACTCTTTCGTAATGATGCAATAGATCAGCAGAGTTTTGAGGAGATTGAAACAGCTTATCAGATAGCCAAACGTAACTTTGAGTATGCTCTGGAGAATACCAGAATCAAGGCACCTATCGATGGAAAGATTGTTACAATTGCCCTCAAAGAGGGCGAAAATTACACACCGATGTCTCTCCCTGCACTGGTAAAGATACTGTCTCTGACCAGGATGAAGGCGGTAACACAACTCTCAGACAGAGATTATGCTCGAACAGAGATCGGTATGAGAGCTACGGCCAGAGTTGACGCTTTACCCGATAAAGCGCTGGAGGGATATGTAAGTTTCATTTCCAGCGAGGCTGACCCTTATTCTGGTACCTTCCGCTGCGAAATTATTATTGAAGAGGAGAACTCTATTTTAAGGCATAATCAATTCACCAGGATATTCATCTCGACTGATGAAGTTAAGAATGCAGTTGTAGTACCAGCTGCAGCAATATTGAACAACAACACAGCATACGTTGTCAAAAATAATCGAGCTATCAGAAGAGAAGTGGAAACCGGAATTTCTTCAAATATTGAAGTAGAGGTTATCAGCGGTATAGCAGCTGGCGATCAGGTAATTATCCTTGGTAATATAGGCCTGACAGATAACTATCCGGTCAATATCATCGATTAAGAATGGGTTGATTTGATAGTTAATAAACTGATTCAGAGAACAGATAAGATTTACATTAGAGGTTAAAGGATGAAAATCCCGGAATTTTCAGTAAAACGTAGAGTAACTATTATGATGATGACTGTTTTGATCATCATCCTTGGTGGAATATCCTTCTCCAGGCTTGGCCTGGAACTCCTCCCCGATATGGATTATCCTATTGTCTCCATAATGACATCGTATCAGGGGGTATCACCTGAAGATATTGAAGAATCTCTTACCAGACCGATAGAACAGGCAATTGCTACTGTCAGAGATATCAAATCCTACGAATCATTCAGTATTGAAGGTTATTCGGTACTAATGGTAGAATTCGAATGGGGTACTAATCTGGACTTCGCTGCACAGGATCTGCGCGATGCAGTAGATCAGATAGCGGGCTATCTACCCCGGGAGGTGTCCAGACCTCTGGTTTTTAAATTCGATATTGCTCAGATACCTGTGATCAGTTACGGTGTTATCGGTGATATGAGTGGCCAGGATCTCCTTAAGCTATTAGAAGATGAGATATCAATACGGCTTAACCAGTTGAGCGGTGTCGCATCTGTCACTGTTATGGGTGGTGAAGAGCCGGAACAACAGATTATTGTTGATAAGAACCGACTCGATTTTTATGGAATCACACTGGAAGAGATCGTAATGGCTGTTGGCTCAAGCAATCTCAATATGGCAGCAGGTCATATCCAGAATCGTAAGGATGAGTACCTGCTCAGGACTGTGGCTCTATATGAGGATCTGGAAGATATACGCAACACACCGGTAAGGATGACTCAGAGCGGGCAGATAATCTATATTAGAGATATCGCTAGGGTTGAAGAAGGGATAAAAGAGAAGCGTTATAAGCTCCGTTCGAATCAGCAACCTACAGCCTATATGTGGGTTTCCAAAGAGGCTGGTGCTAATACACTGAGAGTATCCAGCCGGATAAAGACTGAGATAGAGAGAATCCAGGAGGATTATGGCGAGCAAATCAACTTTCATGAAGTTATGGACCTCGGACTCCCGATTCAGAACGTTACAACAGGAGCTGCTTCCAATTTACTGATCGGTGGGTTACTGGCTATATTGGTCATGTTTCTCTTTTTGAGAAACTGGCGCCCTACCCTCGCTATCTCTTTTGCCATTCCAATTTCTGTTGTAGCAACCTTTGTTGCCCTCTATTTAGCCGATTTCAGCCTTAACCTTATGACGATAGGTGGCCTTGCGCTCGGGGTTGGAATGCTGGTAGATAATTCCATAGTTGTGATAGAAAACATCTACAGGCATCTTGAGATGGGAAAATCGAAGATAAAATCTGCCGCAGATGGTGCATCAGAAGTAGGGCTTGCTATTACAGCCTCAACCCTGACAACAATAGCTGTATTCGTACCGATGGTTTTCAGTGAGGGGATTACCGGTGCACTGGTCAGGGGGTTAGCTTTGACGGTCGCCTTTTCACTCTTTGCCTCACTTTTCGTTGCCCTGACTATCGTACCAGTCTTTGCCTCCTACATTTTCAAAACCGATAATAGCGCTACACCGGTCCAGAAATCTAAAAAACTGTTCGAACGGTTCAAGAAGCATTATCTAAAGATTCTCAATAAACTACTAAGGCATCGACGGGCAACTCTGGTTACGGTTGCAGTGATATTTTTCTCTTCCTTTGCCCTCCTCTTCGTTATCGGAACCGAGTTCATGCCCGAGCAGGATATGATCTTTCTGATTATGAACCTAAAACTCCCGATCGGATCGGCTTTAGAAGAGACAGATAATGTGGTGAGTCAGGTGGAACAGGTCTTCCTTGAGACTGAGGGTATAATGAATGTTATGTCTATCATAGGCCCAATGGAAGAGGGGATGATGGACACGAGTAACCCCCAGGACGTGAACGAAGCCCAGATTGTAGCCAGACTCTATCGTATGAAAGATCGCCGATCTTCAAGTGAAGAGATTCGAGAGAGAATTAGAGAGAGATTACCGGAGATCGAGGGTGGCGAATTCCATTTCCTCTCTATGGCTGAGATGTCAGGTGGATCTTCTAATCCGATCGAGATCAAAATATTCGGTAGAGACCTTTCTCAGCTTGCTGATATCGCAGCGAGAATTGAGAATCGTATTGCAGACATCGAGCATGTAACTGATATAACCAATTCGATGCGAGATGCTAAACAGGAAGCCCAGATTGTAATAGAAAAAGAGAAAGCCTATCAATATGGCCTTACTACCGCTCAGATAGCTTCCACTATCCATACAGCAACCCTGGGTTCTTTTGCAGGTGTCTACAGGCGTGCCGGTGAAGAGGTTGATATACGGGTAAGAATGGATGAGAAATACCGACAGACGGAAGCAGATATAATGCAACTCAATATTCCCTCTCCCCGTGGTTTTACCATCCCGTTGAACCAGATCGCTACTATAGAATACTCTCAAGGACCCATCAGAATATTCCGGGAAAATCAGACACGCAAAGTTACTGTAACAGCAGGTATAACGGGTACTAGGAATGTCGGTGGCGTAGTGGGTAATGTCAGGGATGGTATACAGGATATTATCAGCGAACTACCTTCAGGTTATTTTATCGAATTCGGTGGTACCTA
>Ga0334892_1002943_pt1 | contig 11562 bp, 10 predicted proteins | sample GraSluR3_MG_4_FD_207213 | JGI IMG/M metagenome (GOLD analysis project Ga0334892, IMG submission 207213) | Sludge microbial communities from methane-producing bioreactor in Wageningen University, Netherlands - Granular Sludge_15_04-R3 | ecosystem: Engineered > Bioreactor > Anaerobic >... | reverse complement strand
CCTCGGAGCTGAGGGAAGTTCACACGCAGTAGACCCCCGTGATAATAATACTGTATACGCCAGCACCTTCTATGGCGCCCTGGCGAGGGCAAACATCAATGATTACCCTGCCGGAAGAAAAAACCTTATCCCAACGCACCACCCTGACGGATCGAGGCTTAGGGGTCAGTGGGTGGCACCAACATTCCTCTCCCCCCATAATAATGATGTCGTATACCATGGAATGCAGTATGTTATGAAATCAACTGACCGTGGAGATACATGGGAGTTTATAAGCAATGACCTTACAGGAAACGACCCGAAGAAACTTGGTGATATAAATTACCAGACAATTCAGACGCTCGATGAATCTCCTTTAAAACAAGGCCTTCTCTACGCAGGAACAGACGACGGAAAGATATGGAGGACAATGGATGACGGCAGGAGCTGGAAAGAGATAAGAAGCAGTGCCGTACCTGAAAGATGGGTGTCTCGGATTGTAGCTTCAAAATACAACGAGGGAACTGTTTATATGACTCAGACAGGAAGAAGAGATGACGACTTCCAGGTTTATATCTGGAGATCTGATGATTACGGTGAGACATGGGCAGATATCTCAGGTAACATTCCGGTAGGGCCCGTAAACGTAATACGTGAAGATCCAATTAAGAGAGACCTGCTTTATGTTGGGACAGATGCATCGGTATATATCAGTAAAGACGGAGGAAAGAGATGGGACGTTCTTGGCAACCTTCCCTTTGCATATATACATGATTTACAGATACATCCTCGCGATAATTTCATCATAATAGCTACTCACGGCCGTGGAATGTTCGTACTTGACGCCGATCCGTTAAACGAAGGAGACAAACTAAGAACCAGATAACAAAACAAATTACAAATCTGAAATCTGAAATCCCCTGCTATTCCATCTCTTCATCGTTACTGTTCCTGATGAGATAGTAGAAGTAGGTAATGCCCCTCAGGAAGTCTTCTGTTCTGACTCTTTCGTCAATACCGTGTATGCGTGCCATATCATCTGATGTAACGATGAGAGGAGCAAACCTGTAAATATTCTGACTTACTTCAGTATAATGCTTGCTATCTGAAGAGGCAAGCATGATTGTGGGTGCCACGACTGCTTCAGGATAGACCTGTTGTATGGTCTTCAATATTGATCTGAAACCGTATACATCTGCAGGTGAAACAGGAGCCGGTTCACCTCTGCCGGGCAATATCCCGATCACTATTCGTTCGTCGGGTACCACTTCCCTTATGTGGGTAAGGATATCATCGGTGGTCTCACCCGCCAGTATTCTGAAGTTTACCACTGCCGACGCACTGTTGGGAATTACATTATCCTTAGTACCGGCAGAAATAATTGTTGGTGCCGTGGTAGTTCTTACAAGTGCATTCCCTGAACTGCTGCCTGTATAAATTTTCAGCAGCAGTGGTTTGAATATCCATTTGTTGGCAAAAATGACCTTTGCATAGAACGGCATCTCAGGTCCGACATAACTTATGAAATCATCAACAGGACCTGAAATACGTGCTTTGAGCTGTTTTTTGTTAAGTCTCGAAACAGCATCAGCAATAAGAGTTACTGCGCTCTCATTTTCAGGGGTTGATGAATGTCCACCATCCATTGTTACTGAAAGCCTGACAGACAGATACCCCTTTTCAGAGGTTCCTATAAGGGCTACAGGACTTTCCATCATAGGGACCATTCCCACAGTGATTGCCATTCCTTCATCAGCGACAAATTCGGCTTCCACTCCGATATCGGTGAGATAAGATGCAATTGCTTCAGCTCCCCGGTTACCACCTATCTCTTCATCATGACCAAAGGCAATATAATAAGTACGGGCTGGAGTGAAGCCTTCTGAAATCAGTTTCTCAACCGCCTCCATTATCTGAATAAGAGCGCCCTTGTCATCCAACGTACCCCTGCCCCATATGAATTCCTCATCAATCTCTCCTGAAAAAGGGGCCCTGGTCCATAAATCTGTTTCACCAGGGGGAACAACATCCATATGTGCCATGAGAACAACAGGCTTCAATGCAGGGTTAGAGCCTTTCCATTCATACAAAAGACTGAAATCATTAAACACCATAGGTGTAATAGCCTCATGAACAGCAGGATATGTATCAAAAAGGTACTGATGAAAAGCTGTAAATGCCCCTGAATCAATCGGCATATCCGTCTCATATGAAACTGTTGCTATTCTGATTGCACCGGCCAGCCGCTCTGCAGCCTCAATACCTGCAGGAGGTACAACAGATTCCCATACTGATATCTGCTGCGATTTGAAGGTAAATGTCTTTATGATTATTACCACTATTAATACTGCAACTGCCCAAAGGATTGTCCTGAGAATCTTTTTCATCGGTTTCTGTTTTGGGTTAACAATAATTCAAATATAGGTATTTACCAGTCAGCTCGCTAACATAACCTATTATTGCTGCACCTTTATGTCCTGATGATTGTAGCTTACGCAGCAATCCTGATGCCTTACCGCTGGTCACACCCATAAGTAAACCACCAGATGTCTGTGCATCGAAAGCAAGCATCTTATGATTGTATCCCAACTCACTGTCAAATTCAGTATCAGGTTCAGCATATGACAGATTCCTGAATGATGCTCCGGGAATGCATCCACTCTCTGTATACTCAAGTACTTTACCTATAACAGGCACTGAATGCATGTCTATACTTACAGAAACACCTGAAGCCCTGGCCATCTTCAGGGTATGCCCGGCCAGTCCGAAACCTGTAATATCAGTTGCCGACTTAACACCGGCATCAAACATTATGGCAGAAGCCTTGTCATTCAATTGCTTCATATAGCTGATAGCCAGTGAGAGATCCTGAGGGTCAGCCATGCCGAGCCTCGACGCTGACAGAATCGTGCCGGTACCCAAAGGTTTGGTCAGTATCAGGGCATCACCCGGTTTAAGGGCTGCATTCGTAATAATAGAATCCGGCTTTACAAATCCGGTAACGGCAAGTCCATATTTTGGAATACTATCCTCGATTGTATGCCCTCCTATTATGCTCACTCCTGCCTCAGCCGCCTTTTCATATCCTCCTCTGAGAATATCCGAGTATGCCTCCATGGGTAACTTATCAGAAGGAAACATCATGATGTTCAGGGCAACAACCGGGCGGCCACCCATAGCGTATACATCGCTGAGCGAGTTGGCAACTGCAATCTGTCCAAAATCATACGGATCGCTGCAGACAGGAGGGAAAAAGTCTGTGGTAAGAACCAGTGCCAGGTCATCATTTATCTTGTAAACACCGGCATCATCGTGGGTATCTATATCCACAATAATATTCTTATCAGTCGCTACCGGAAGTCCTTTAAGTACCTCCTGTAATTGCTGTGGCGATAGTTTAGCAGAACAACCTCCGCTATCGGTGAATTTAAGCAGGTCTGTCTTCATCTTTTAATTTGATCATAGCAGGCTTACATGAGCTGGCGCTTTATACTCTGTTTATGTTAAGTCACAGAATACTCTCAGGGTCTTATGACAGATGATGCCTCAGTAAGTTTGCCGGCAATCAGGTACATGTCGCCGGTACGCCCGGCCACAGTCAGGCCCTTTAGTCCATAAAAATCTATACATGTTCCGCATAGTATCACTTCAACTCCTCTCTTTTCAAGTTCTGCCAGCGATTCAGCCACCGGAGAGCCTTGAAGAGCCAGCCTGACCCCTGCATTATAGCAGAGCACTGCTGCCGGAAGATTATCAAGTTCAGTAAGCAGGTTGACAAATGAGCTCATTAGTTTCTTACCCAGTTCATCATCGCCATGCCCCATAACATCAGAAGTCAGCGCCACCACATAGTTTCCGGCAGGTGCCCGGGCAACTTCGGTACTGCAATACTCATCCTCTGGTCTGTCAATAATTATTTCCATACCGGAAGATACCGTCAGCCTCCAGTATCCGGTTTTCTTTTGGCTTTGATACGAGCAACCATTGTCATCGAGAAACTTACATACATTCCGCAGGGAGGTCTCATTATCAATCAATACATCGAAGCTTTCACCATTATCTGCTTCCTTAAGCGCCCTTTTGGTCTCAATTATGGGTCTGGGGCATTGCATACCCCGGGTATCAACTGTTTTCATACTTTCATGTCTGTTGAAATTGCAAAGGTACTGATAATTATTACTGCATATTAAGAGGAGACCCGCTTTGCCAATAAGCAGACTGGTCATTGCGAAAAAAGAGCCAAAAAGATATATCTTTACCCTTTGATTGTTAATTCTTCAAGTTACCGGAAATGAAAACAACAGCAAGTGTCAGGTTGATCTTAGGCATACTGATGGTTTTGGTATTGCAGCTATCGACGAGTGTAAAAACTTCTGCTCAGGATAAGGCAGACAGGGAGAACCTTGCCGGCACCTGGATGGGGCGCCTCGAATCAGGTGTAATGTATATTAGGCTGTTGTTTCACATCAACCTTAATGACAGGGATACTCTTACAGCAAGTCTTGAGAGTCCCGACCAATCTTCAATGATTATTCCTATTGGGCTGGTGACGTATCAGGGAGACAGTGTGATTATTGAGGCGGCAATAATAGGAGGCCGTTATACCGGCATTGTCAGGGGAGATAGAAACATTGACGGAACCTGGGAGCAGATGGGCATGAAATATCCGCTTAACCTGGAGAAACAGGATGAGCCTTTTGAGCTTAACAGGCCACAGGAGCCAAAGCCACCCTTCCCGTACATTACCGAAGAGATAAGCATAATTAATGAGAAAGCAGGAATAACACTTGCAGGTACTCTTACGATTCCGGAAGGCGAAGGGCCTTTCCCCGCAGCAATACTAATCTCAGGATCGGGTCCGCAGAACAGGGATGAAGAATTAATGGGTCACAAACCATTTGCAGTAATTGCCGATCATCTTACCAGGAACGGAATTGTGGTTTTAAGATATGATGACCGGGGCGTGGGACAATCGGAGGGTAATTATGCAATTGCTACCAGCGCTGATCTGGCAACCGATGCAGAGGCAGCACTCATATACCTTCAGGGTCACAGGCTGGTTGACATTAAGAGTATCGGTTTCATAGGCCATAGTGAGGGAGGACTTATAGCGCCTATGGTAGCATCTTCCAGGCCTGAAACTGCATTTATAGTATCACTGGCCGGACCGGGAGTAAAGGGAGAAGATGTACTGCTTAAACAGGCTGAAGAGATAAGCCTGGCCATGGGTAACAGTGTAGAAGATTCAGAAACAGCAAGAGCTATTAACAGGAAACTATACAGGATAATAGGGAAAACACCCGATAGCAGCAAGGCTGAAGTAAAACTGGTGAAAACCATGACAAAGGAACTCAGGAAGATAGGCGTTGAAGATGAAGTTATAAAAGAGAGGATCAATAACCTTAAACTGACACTGCTGGGAGATTCATACAGATGGTTCAGATATTTCATTCTTAGCGAACCTGCAGATTACTGGTCAAAAGTGACCTGCCCGGTTCTGATTCTGAACGGAGAAAAAGACCTCCAGGTCAATCCTGTCATCAATACTGAAGGTATTGCCGGTGCACTGTCAAAAGGAGGAAATAATAACTACACAGTGAAGATATTTCCCGGACTAAATCATTTGTTCCAGGGCAGCACTACAGGCCTCCCGGGTGAATACGGAACAATTGAAGAGACATTCTCACCTGAAGTACTTGAAACAATATCAGACTGGATATTGAAAAAGTGATCTCAACCCTCCTTTACAGGTTTATTTAGTTTTCTGATCAGCTCCCTGCATTTAGCCTTAACACCTGCCGGCACATCATCAGGGAGCATGCCGGCTATACCGGCCAGCTCATTTGTAAGTCCGGCATAACGCTTAGAGATCTCATACAGGACATCTATTGAATAAACCTTAACTGCAATGGCCGATGATGGTGACCGAAGCAGGCAGAAGCAATGATCGACAAGCTGCCCCAGCATCTCCTCGCTCAGAGAGGAAGTACCTGTTAGCTGCACTATTTTGAGAAACGATCTTTCAGCACTGCCATTTTTCGTGGTGAAAAGATTATTGACAATAACCTTCAGGTAAGGAAGAAAGATATCAGGATTCCTTTCACAGGCTTTAACAAGAACCCACGATGACCGGAAAACAAGCCTGCTGTCATCTCCTTCCGTAAACTCAAGCAGCTTTCTCAGCAGCAAGGGATTCGAAACTACAGATGACGCAACCCACTCTGCCTCTGATGAACCACCCATACGGTCAATCATTGATTTTAACTCATCGTCGCTGATAACATCATCATTACTGTCAGGCGGATTGAAATCAGTAACTGCAGGCAAATTAACCCGACCATCTAAAGAATGATATCTTTCAAGATAAGTACCGGCAACCTTAATGTCTGCCTCACAAAAGCCTACTGACAACAACTCAGACGGATCTGACCAGAAAAATGCATTATGTTCGTTAAGTACGGGATTATTATTAAGAGTATCGCAGACAAAAGGGATTAATCGTATCTGCTTACGGCCGTAATCATGTTCAACTGCAGGAAGTGAACCTACCAGGACTATTTCCATCTCGAGTTCCTCGAGAACTTCCCTTATCACTGAATCCTCAGGCGATTCATCACTATCTACTTTCCCTCCGGGGAATTCCCATTTGAACGGGTGATCGGTATTTTCTCCACGTTGTACAACCAGCACCCTGAGTTCTTCATCCCTTATAATTGCACACGAAACTTCAATCATTTGTTTTTAAGGAAGTTATCTATTTCGCAATAAGAGGGAAGACTATCAATAAAATGGTATTTACCTGGTTCTTCTTCTACACGGCAGGCAAAGTGTGTTATGCCGTTGGTCACTACAAGAACAGGAACCTGCAGTTTCATGTTATAGGTAAATATCTGATCGAAGACATCGGAACTTATTTTGACATCAGGAGCCTTACACTCCACAACAATCAAAGGGGTTCCTTTCCTGTTATGTACCAGAATATCTGTCCTGCGGCTTAACCGGTTCCACCTGAAGGCTTTTTCCACGGCTATAAGGCCAACAGGATATCCCAGTATCCTTACGAGAAAAGTTATAAAATTCTGCCTTACCCATTCTTCAGGTGTCAGTTTGACAAACTTCTTCCTGATCGGGTCAAAGATTTTCTTAAAACCTTCGTCTTCAATTATCCTGAACGAATATCCTGGCAGATTTAACTGTTTCAACTTTTATTGTAATTTTGAGTGCAGAAATTTAATGGCTTAATCTGACAGCCACACCTGCAAATATATATAAAATATAACCTTTCCCGTAATGAAAACCAAAGAGGAAATAGTCAATAACTGGCTCCCGCGCTACACGGGAAAATCCGTTGACACATTCAACAAATATATTCTTCTGACTAACTTTCAGTTCTATGTCGAGCTCTTTGCGAAGATAAACGGTGTTGAGGTAGAGGGCCGTGACAGAAACATGCCCAATGCAACCAGTAACGGAATTACCATAATTAATTTCGGCATGGGTAGTCCTAATGCCGCTACAATAATGGATCTTCTTAGCGCTGTTGAGCCTCAGGCTGTATTATTCCTGGGAAAATGCGGAGGGCTTAAGCAGAAGAACAAGCTTGGAGATTTTATTCTGCCTATTGCCGCCATAAGAAGCGATGGAACGTCAAACGACTACTTGCCTCAGGAGGTGCCTGCCCTGCCTGCTTTCAAGCTTCAGAGCGCGGTATCAGCATCAATCACCAGGATGAACAGGGAGTACTGGACAGGAACTGTCCTTACTACCAACAGGCGGGTGTGGGAATATGATGACAGATTTAAGAAATACCTTATCAAAACAAGGGCAATAGCCATTGACATGGAGACAGCCACAATCTTCACTGTTGGTTTTGCCAATGAGATACCCTCGGGAGCTCTGCTGCTTGTATCAGACCAGCCGATGATATCTACAGGCATCAAAACAGAAGAAAGCGACAGAAAGATAACCGACCAGTTCGTTGAAGATCATATCAGGATTGGTATTGCGGCACTAACAGAGATTAAGAACAATGGTATCTCAGTCAAGCACCTTAGATTCTGATTATGCCTGCTTCCTATGATTCAATAATTTCTGACCTCAGGAAGAAGATTTACAAGCCTGTATATTTTCTCGCTGGTGAGGAGCCTTATTATATCGACCAGATATCAAAACAGATAGAGGAAAACGTACTTGAGGATTCGGAGAAGGACTTCAATCAGTCAATTATCTATGGGGATGATACTACTGTTCCAGGGATAATTGAATTGTCACGAAGGTTTCCGATGATGTCTAACCATCAGGTTGTGATAGTGAGGGAAGCCCAGACCTTAAGAAAGATAGAAGATCTTGCAGTATATACCGAAAATCCGCTTCCCTCAACAATACTTGTAATCAATTATAAATACAAGACTCTCGACAAAAGAACGAGGCTCTACAAATCAATGGAGGCAAAAGGAGTCTATTTTGAATCTCCACGACTACGTGATTACCAGTTACCTGCCTGGATCAAGGATTACCTTATGACCAAAGGGATAAAAATTGAGACCGATGCCGGCCTGATGCTTACGGAGTATCTGGGAACGGATCTGGGCAAGGTGGCGAATGAACTTGATAAAATGATTATCTCGTTGCCGCAGGGGAAGCCTTTGATAACAATGGCCGTAGTTGAAAGAAGCATTGGAATAAGCAAGGATTTCAACAATTTTGAATTGCAGAAAGCTGTAGGTGAAAAAAATATTGAAAAGGCAAACCGTATCTGCAAATACTTTGCCGACAATCCTAAAGATAATCCGATCACACTGACAATCGCATCTCTCTTTTCCTATTTTAATAAGATTCTGATTTTTCACACTCTTAAAGATAAAAGCAGGAATAATGTGGCTGCCGCCCTCAGGATAAACCCATATTTTGTGAGGGAATACGAAACAGCTTCAAGAAATTACAATCCTGGAAAAACCATGTCGGTAATCAGTCTTCTCAGGAAATACGATATGAAATCAAAAGGTGTCGGAGATGCCGGAACCGATCATGGAGACATTCTGAAGGAGCTGCTGTACCTTATTATGCACTAAAAGACGTCTGATTTGCTTACGCTGGTGACGGACCCGCCTGCGGCTTGGATCTGATATCTGAAATCTGAAATCTGAAATCTGAAATCATCAGTTCATTTCAGGAGATTCGGGGAAGTCGGCCCAGATGCGGTATTTCTTGTTGATCCCCCTCAGGATTACCTTCCAGCTGTCTTCACCGCGGCTTTTCATTATCATTTCAGGCCTGATACGTGCAATTACCCAGGAATCTTCGTTAAGTTCCTTCTGGAGCTGACCAGGGCTCCATCCGGCGTATCCCAGGAAGAACCTTATCTGATCATTTTTGATAACACCCTTTGATGTCATCTTCCTTATAGTGTCGAGGTCCCCTCCCCAGAAAATATTCTCGCGTACCCAGAAACTATTTGGTATAATATCACCGAGGGTATGCAGGTAATGGAGGGTATTTGCAGCAACAGGACCTCCCATTGAGATCACATCACTGAAATTATCAAAACCTTCAACAGCATTTTCTATTCTTATATCAAGTGATTTGTTTATAATGAATCCGATGCTCCCCTCGTCACTGTGATCAACAAGATAAACCACACTCCTGCTGAAGAACGTATCGGCAAGAAAAGGCTCAGAGATAAGAATGCTTCCCTTCTCGGCTATCTTATCTTCAGGATTGATAGAGAAAAAATCAAGGTCCTTTTCCATTAACTGCAAAATTATAATACCAATATAGTTATAAAATACTCCAATGTCAAATTTTATCGGTATCCTGCTACTATAACACAAAACATACCAGAGATGTTGTACAGAAGTCTCTTTTTACCAAAAAAGAGGTAAATTGCGCGACTTAAGTACGTTTTTTCTAAATAGCCAACATGACAAGTAAGACTATTAAGACTCCCACTCTGCTTCAATCGTTGATTCCACTTGCATTCCTGATTTTCTTTCTCACAATGAATGTCAAGTATTTCGGAGATGATACCCTCTCAGGAGCTAATCAGATTGCCCTTATACTGGCTTCAACTATTGCCGGGCTGATTGCAGTGAGACTAGGGTACAAATGGCTTGATGTACGGGTAAAAGTTGTCAATAGTATAAGTTCAGCAATGCCTTCCATACTCATCCTGTTTCTAATTGGTTCACTGGCTGGAACATGGATGATAAGCGGTGTTGTACCAATGCTTATCTATTATGGACTGATGATACTTAACCCAAAGATTTTTCTCTTTGCAACTGTTGTTGTCTGCGCTGTTGTTTCTCTAGCTACTGGGAGTTCATGGTCGACAGTAGCTACTATCGGGGTAGCGCTTCTAGGTATCGGTATCACTCTTGGCATTAACGAAGGCCTTGTTGCCGGTGCGATAATATCAGGAGCATACTTCGGTGACAAGATGTCGCCTTTGTCAGATACTACAAACCTTGCACCTGCGATGGCCGGGACCGATCTTTTCACCCACATAAGGTATATGGTACTAACAACCGGGCCCTCAATAACTATCACCCTTATTATATTCCTGGTAATAGGTTTCCGTTACGATTTTGCAGAGTCACAAACAAACGTAGCGAGTGTACTCTCAGCAATTCAGGAGACATTCAATATTTCGCCGGTTCTCCTCCTGGTTCCTGTTCTCCTGATAGTGGTTATAGTAAAGAAGGTGCCACCACTTCCGGCATTGATTTTCGGCACTCTTCTCGGAGCTTTCTTTGCTGTTGTTATGCAACCACATATTATCCACGAAATTGCCTCAGGCTTTAGGGCACCCGGCGACCCGGAAGGATCCTACTTCAAACAGGCATATATGGTAGTAATGAAATCGCTCTTCGGATCTGTATCAATTACAACCACCGATCCGGTAGTTAATGAACTTCTTACTACCAAAGGAATGGCCGGTATGCTGAATACTATCTGGCTGATTATTTCGGCAATGGTGTTTGGCGGAATCATGGAGGCAGCAGGTATGCTGGCCAAAATCACTCAGTACATCATGAAGATGGTTCACAATGCCGGTTCTCTTGTGGGGTCAACAGTTGCTACATGTTTATTTTTCAATGTAACTGCATCTGATCAATACCTGAGTATAGTCGTACCTGGAAGAATGTTCTCAAAAATGTACCGCGATATGGGATTCAAGCCAGAACTGTTAAGCAGGTCCCTTGAAGACTCAGGAACTGTCACATCAGTGCTTATTCCGTGGAATACGTGCGGTGCTACGCAATCTTCGGTACTTGGAGTATCTGTCTGGAGCTATGCTCCCTATGCATTCTTCAATCTTCTCAGCCCCTTAATGAGTATATTCATGGCCGCGTTTAATATCAAGATAAGACGTTTCTCTGACGACAACACACCTGAGCACACTCATTCAGAAGAAGAAAGAAGAGACATTTAGTACCGGCGGTATTTCTCTGGCATGGCTTCGTGCATCATCTCATATACAGTATCGAAAATGTCTTCGGCACTGGGCTTCGAGAAGTAATCACCATCAGTAGTATATGCAGGCCTGTGTTCCTTTGCTGCCAGCGTTTTAGGCTCGCTGTCGAG
>Ga0334892_1002942_pt1 | contig 11567 bp, 7 predicted proteins | sample GraSluR3_MG_4_FD_207213 | JGI IMG/M metagenome (GOLD analysis project Ga0334892, IMG submission 207213) | Sludge microbial communities from methane-producing bioreactor in Wageningen University, Netherlands - Granular Sludge_15_04-R3 | ecosystem: Engineered > Bioreactor > Anaerobic > Unclassified... | reverse complement strand
GAGGGCCTCCGCCACGGCACGCACCGCCGCGCCGGGGTAGTCGGCGGAGATCAGGCGGTTGTCGTGGCGCATCGTCACCGGATGGCAGCCGTAGGCCATCGCCGTGATCAGCGGGGCGCCCTCCTCGTCCGTCAGCAGCGCCACCCCGACCGACGTGTCAGGCGCCGTCTCGGCGCCGCGCCGGTTGTGAGCGCCCGCGGGCAACGCCCCCTCACCGACCGCCACGCGGACCGGCTGCAGCGCCCCGGCTGCCGCCACCGCAGCCCGTCGCAGCCTCGTCGGCAGGAGCTCCACGTAGGCGGCGTCCACCTCACCACACTTATGCAGGAAGAAGGTCGCGGGCCCGGCGTGCGTGTGGGTACAGGCGACCATCACCGCCTCAGGCGCCGCCCCGATCGCCGCCCCGACCTCCTGCCGCACCTGAGCCACGGTCGACCGGTCCATCCCCAAGAGGTCGCAGACCAGGAGCGCGGCCCGCCGCTCGCCATCGTCCATCACCAGCGCCCGCCCAAACAGCGGGTCGTGTACCCCCACCGAGGGCCCCAGCCGCGCCACATACCCCGACAACTCAACCCCCACCGGAGGCGTAATCTCCACCTCAGCAAAGCCGACGCGCATACGTCACCTCCTTGCTCAGTGTTCACCGGCATCCTGCCCGCCAGTATACGCCGAATGCCCAATCCCCGCACCTCCCGCCGTCTGACGGCGGCACCGCGCAACGCCGCATGGTGCGCATGCCTCCCGCTTGCGCGCCCCCCGGAAGGGCAATCGAGACGATTGCCCTACACCCCATCGAACACCGCTGTAGCGCATGCCTCCGGCTTGCGCTCCCCCGGAGGCAATCGAGACGATTGCCCCACACCCCTTCGACACCGTTGTAGCGCATGCCTCCGGCTTGCGCTCCCCCCGCAGGCAATCGAGACGATTATCCTACACCCCTTCGACATCACTGTAGCGCATGCCTCCGGCTTGCGCTCCCAGCCTTTCCGTGGCACGATAGGAGCACGCAGCGCCCTGGGTTGACATGAAGGAGAGACATAATGACACCCAGCCATCTTGATGCCTACCACGCTTTGCTCGCCACACGCCGCGCCGCAGCCAAGCGCGATATGATCCTGATGGGCGTATTGAGCGTCATCGCCGTCGCCGTCCTGCTGGCCCTGAGCCTGCGGGCGCCAGCCCCATCGTCGCGACCCTCGCTCTGGATCATCGCGGTCGTCGCCCTCGCCTGGATCGTCGCCCAGACACAGGCCTACGTCCGCTGGCACGTCGCCAGGACCACGATGGAGATGATCGAGGCCCTCCAGCGCGACCGGCAGGCGCCCTAGACGAGTCCGGGGAACCTTCGCGCCACCGGCGGCGTCTCATCATGGTGCGGGCCAATCACCCGCCCCATAGTGTTGTCGTAGCCTTGGAGGTAGTGATGAACACCGCATACGGATCTTTCCTGCGACGGCGCGCCGCCGCTCTGAGTGTAGCCGCGCTCGTCGCGGCCCTGTCGCTGTCCTGCACGCTCTTCGCCACGCCCACGCCGATCGACTGGTCCACAGCGACCCCCTCGGCCCCCGTGGACGAGGTCACGGCGCCCGCGCCGACCGACACGGTCGCGCCCACGGCGACGCAGACCTCCGAGCTGCCGACCGCGACGCCCTCCGCCACCCCTGCCCCACCAACCGCGACCTCCACGGCGGCGCCCACGCCTGAGCCTCTTGAGCGCATCGCCTTCGCGTCCGGCGCCACCTACCACACCCTCGTGGGACGCCTGCAAGCCGGCGAGACCCGCCGCTATGTCCTCGGCATCGCCGCCGGGCAGCACGTGGAGATCAGCGCCACGCCCCACGAGGGCGACGACCTCACCTTCAGCCTCATCGGCGCGAACGACGGCGCCGCCGTCCATGCCGACGGCGAGCCCTTCTTCAAGGGGACCGTACCCTCGACCCAGGACTACGTGCTCACCCTCGTCAACCACGGCGCCGCCGTCGACTTTGGCCTCAGCCTGATGATCCCGATCCGCATCACCTTCGAGCCCGGCGAGATCACGACCCGGCTCGACGCGAGGCAGGACCCCGACAGCATGCGGGCATACGTGATCCGCGCCGAGGCCCGCCAGATCATGACGGCGGAGGCGCGGGCGACCCAGGGCGAGGTCATCCTGATGGTCGTTGGCGTCGACGGCAACGTGCTGCAGAGCAGCCAGCCGCAGTCGGCCCGCTTCTCCGGCAACCTCAACACGACGCAGGACTACCTCATCCTCGTTCAATCGGCCCCCGACACCGAGGCCCACTACACGCTCGACGTCACCATCCCGCCGCTGGACAGCTCGCTGCCCGCCCCCGGCGCCGCGACGCGGATCAACTTCCCCGCCGGCGCCACCGTCCACGACGTCAACGGGCAACTGGGTAGCGGCGCGAGCCGTACCTATGTCCTGAGGGCCGACGAGGGGCAACTGATGGAGGTCACGCTCTGGCCCGCCTCCGGCGTGACCATGAGCATCGTCGGCGAGGACGGGCAGGTCCTGGCCTATCCGGGCCCCGGCTTCTTCCGCGGCGTGCTGCCGGCGACCCAGGACTACTTCCTGCGCGTGACGGCGGGCACCGAACCGGTCACCTACAACGTCACCGTGATGCTCCCCATTCGGGTCACCTTCAGCCCCGGCGCCACCTCGGCTGAGCAGACCGCCGAGCTGCTGCCCTTCACCAGCCGCTACTACGTCATCCGCGCCTTGGCGGGGCAGACGCTCACCGTCGAGACCGCAGCGACCCAGGGCCAGGTGATCCTCATCGTCTTCGGCGCCGACGGCACCGTGCTGCAGACCGACCACAGCGGTTCGGACACCTTCAGCGGGCTCCTGCCCACGACGCAGGACTACCTGGTCAGCGTGCGCTCGGTGGGCACCACGACGGCTCGGATCACGCTCCGCTTCATCGTCCCGCCGCGCTAGCTGTCCCTAGGATGCCGTGCCGTCGGTCCCGCGAAAGGTCAACCAGACCGTCACGGCGCCCAGGCCCACGAGCGCCGCACTGGTGAGAAAGGTGGCGGGGTACCCCCACCCCGCCGCCAACACCCCGCCGACCGAGGACATCACCATCGTCCCGAAGCCGCTGAAGAGGTTGGCCACGCCCGCCGCCAGTGAGCGCCACGACTCGGTCACCGACTCCTGGATCACCAGGCTCCACACCGAGCGCGCCATCGCCGCGAAGACGGTCATCACGATGAAACCGCCCGCGACCACCAGCCAATCACCGCTCAGGCCCATCAGCAGGATGCTCAGCGCCACGCCCGCCGCGCTCGCGGCGATCGTCCACACGCGCCCCCACCGGCGCACCAGCGCCGGGGTCACGAGCGGCGCCGGGATGCTGATCAGGTTCGACAGCGCGATCGTGGTCCCGATCTGCGCCGCCGAGATCGCCCACTGCTCATCCAGATAAACGCTGAAGAAGGTCCGCGCCGTGAACTCGCCGCCCACACGCAGCGCGCAGACCACGGCGATCGCGGCGAGGATGGCGACCGGCGCGCGGGCCGGCTGCGCAGGGCCACCGGCCCATGCGTGGAGCTCGTCGGCGCCGGGCACCGCCGCGCCGCCGCTCACCGTGACGCGCCCGGGCCGGTCATCCGGCAGCCGCTGTAGCCACCAGAAGACCGGCAGGTAGACCAGTATCCCCACCGCCAACGTCATCCCGTAGGGCCGCGCGTCGGCGAGCGAGCTGCCGAAGGGGCCGCCGAGCCCCGCGAAGAGCCCCGGCAGGAGGCCCCCCATCATCGCGCCCACCACGGCCCCCAGCGGGCGCAGCGCGATGATCAGCGCGAAGGCGTGCGGGCGCTCCTCAGCCGTCGTGACGGCGGTCATATAGGGTTGGCTGCTCACCATAAAGAGCGCCAGACCGGCGGAGGCCGCCAGCCGGACGGCGAGCACCCACGCCCCCTGAAGACCCGAGGGGACCAGATCGGAGATCGAGAGCAGCACCAGCCCCACCACCCACCCCAGCGAGCCCAGCATCATCGAGCGGCGCGCGCCGAGGCGCCGGCTCACCGCCGCGCCCGGGATGGAGGCCAGCGCATAGCCCAGGTTCGAGACCGCCGCCGAGGTGCCGACGAACTCCGGCCCATAGCCCATACGCACCTGGTAGAGATTCAGGACCGCATCCGAGAGCCCCGTCCACGTGAGCCCCTGCGCGACCGAAGCTCCGAGCACGATCCACGCCTCACGGCGCAGCTGTTTGACCGTGGCGAAATAGCTCATCCTAGGCGCCTAGCCTAGCCCGGATCGACCGCAGCGCAAGCCGCACTCGGTGCTGCGCGCTCGCAGGTGCCCTCAACAGCAAGCTTGCAGCCCCCTCGTCCGCGAGGGCCCCGTCCCGGGGCGTAGGACGCGGCCCGCTGCAACCTTCGCCGCGCCGCTGCGTAGTCCTAACGTAGGCTTCACAAGAGACAAGAGAATGGAGGATCCCCATGGTTAAGTACCTGATCGTCATACCCATCGCTGCCCTTGCCCTCATCTTCGGCCTCGGCTGCACCCTCGTCGAGCTGGCGACCAGCAGCGGACAGACCGTACGTGGCTCCGGGAGAGTCATCGAGCAGTCGCGAGGCATCGACGTTATCCACGGCGTGAACCTCGCGACCCTCGGCACGCTCACCATCGAGCTGGGTGACGAAACCACGCTGTGGATCAGCGCCGAGGACAACATCCTGCCCTACATCACCACGGAGGTCCGTGCTGGGGTCTTGTTCATCGAGACCGAGCCCCGCACCAACCTGCGCACCACCCGGCCCGTTCGCTACACCCTGACCGTGGTGAGCCTTGATGAGATCTTCGCCTCGTCCAGCGGCGACATCATCGCGCCCGACCTCGAGGCCGAGACCTTCTCGCTGAACCTCTCCAGCTCGGGCGATGTCACCCTGGGCAACCTGACGTGCGAGCGGCTCACGGCGGTGGTCTCGAGCTCGGGCAGCGCGGAGATCGCCGGCGCCACCGGCGACGCGCTCGACGTGGCCCTGAGCAGCAGCGGCAAACTCACGCTGCGCGGCGGCGCCTTCGAGCGCCAGACCGTCCGCCTCAGCAGCTCGGGCGACTACGATGCCCGCCGCGTTCGCACCCGGCAAGCCGACCTCACCCTCAGCAGCAGCGGCTCGGCGTCCGTCTGGGTTGAGGAGTCGCTAGACGCATCGCTCAGCAGCAGCGGCGGCGTCCGCTACGCCGGCGATCCGGTCGTCGACTGGAGCTCCTCGTCATCGGGCACCGTCCGACCGCTGAACGACTGACAGGGGATCCAACACAGCAGACACCGCTCAAAGCCCCGCCCGAGCTGACTCGGCGAAGGCTTTGAGCGGTGTCACGTCCCGCGACCCGGCAGATCGCCGCTACGCCATATCGTACTGCTCGGAGTGGACCTGCCTCATCGACACGCCGAGTTGCTTCAGACCCTTGCTGACGATCTTGATCATCGGCAGCGGGCCGCAGATGAAGTAGACGCACTTCGTGCAATCTCTGTCCAAATGCCGGGCGAGCACATCAGGCGTGATGTAACCGGTCTCGCCCTCCCATCCCTCCGGCGGATTCTCCAGCACGTGAACCACCTTCAAGTTCAGCTTCTCCTGCAGCTCGTCCAGCTCCTCGCGGAAGGTGACCCCCTCCCAATTCCGGTTGCCGTAGAAGAAGGTGACCGGTTGCTGATCGTCGTGCTCCGCCATGGTACGCAGCATGCTCATCACCGGCGCCGAGCCGATGCCGCCCGCGATGAAGGTATACCCCTCACCCGGATGATCCTCCATGTCGAAGATCCCGTAAGGCCCGTCGATGTAGACCGGCGTGCCGATCTCGAAGGTGCCCACCTGGCTCGTCCAGTCGCCCAGCTCGCGGATGGCGAACTGGATGCGCGTCGGATGTCCCTCCGGCGAGGCGAAGCTGAAGGGATGCTCGCTGATGAAGAAAGGCGCGTGCCCCACCGAGGGCCAGGCCACCTGCCCCGCCTTGAAGTCCATCCCTCCGTGCCCCACCGGCTCCAACACCATCGTCCAGGTGTTGCCCCGCTCCGGCAGGATCTCCGTGATCTTGTAGGGGACTTTGAGCAGCCGCAGCGGCTTGATCAAGCGGATGTAGAGCAGCATCGCCGCCCACACGACCAGGTTGATCACCCAGAGGATGCGCTGGACCGGGTGCGACGTGAAGTAGTTCACCCTGAAGATGTGGTAGAAGGCGAAGCCCAGCACAGCCACCGTGAAGATGTTGTGCAGGATGCGCCACGCCTCATAGCTCATCTTGAGCCACTGACGCCAGATCGAGGTGACGACCAGGCCCAACAGGGCGATAAAGGCCAGGACCCCCGCCCGCAGGCTCCAAGGCGCCCCCAACAGGTTCAGGGCGACGAAGTTGTAGGGATTCTGCACGATCAGCAGGATCGGGTGCGCCAGCACAAGGAAGAAAGCCGCCCTGGAGAGATTATGATGCACCCGGTAGATGCCGTCCAGCGCAAAGGTATCGGTCAGAAACGGTAGCCGACCCGTCGGGACCCACTGGAAGCCCATCAGGGCGAAGCCCAGATAACCCAGCCCTACCGCGGCATCCCGCCAGAACTGCCTCCCCGTGGGGCGCGGTGCCAACACCATGATCCCAATCGGCGCCAGCAGCACCACCGCATAGGCTGCTATCCAGACCGCTCGCCTCAGCGATGACTTCATGGACCACCTCCTAAGATGACGACTATGATGAATGAACGTAGGCCACCCTGTCACGCTCCCGGTCGCGGGCATCGTCCCGCCCCACATCCCGTGGCCCATGGAGTCCACACTTGTGGTTTCCGGATCTTAGTCTATACTAGCCCACGAAAAGTGGCAAGCGACCGGGCGACCGGACCGCGTCAGCCCACGGATATCATTGGACCGTCTAAGGAGGAGATACCTATGAGCTGGGCGAAGATCGTCACCTTTATCGCAGCGATTGCACTGATTGCCGGCGGGGCACTCTGGGCCTACAACTTCTTCGAAGCGCCGGAGCACATCGACGCCATTACCGCCAAATGGGAAAGTGCGGGGCACGCCGACGTGACCTCGCGATCCTTCACCAACTGGGATGAGAACGATCCCCCCGAGGTCCCAACCGCCTGCGCCAAGTGCCACAGCCTCTACGGCTACCTTGACTTCCTCGGGGCCGACGGCAGCACCCTGCGCGAGGTCAACGCCGCGGCCAAGACGGGCAGCGTCCTTTTCTGCAACACCTGCCACAATGACGTCGGCCATACACTGACCAGCGTGGTCTTCCCCGGCGGCGCCGAGGCCACCGACCTGGGCCGCGAGGCTAACTGCATGCGCTGCCACCAGGGTCGCCAATCCACGGTCAGCGTCAACGCCGCCATCGAGGGCGCCGACGACGACGCCGTGACCGAAGGCCTGAGTTTCCTCAACGTCCACTACGCCGTCGGTGCCGGCACCCTGATGGGCGGCGACGCCGCGGTCGGCTACCAGGTCGACGGCAAGTCCTACGTCGGTCGCTTCGCCCACGTCGAGGACTACGACACCTGTATCGAGTGTCACGACCCCCACAGCACCTCGATCAACCCCGACAAGTGCGCGCCCTGTCACAGCAACGTCGCCGGTTATGCGGATCTCTTCCAGATCCGCACGGACCCCGTCGACTACGATGGCGATGGCGACACCACCGAGGGCATCCGCAGCGAGATCGGGACCCTCCACGACACGCTCTACACCGCCATCCAGGCCTATGCCGCCGACGTCATCGGTACGCCCATCGCCTACACCACCAACTTCCCCTACTGGGCCACCGCCGAGGGCGACCGCTACACCACCTGGACCCCGCGCCTCGTGCGCACCACCTACACCTACCACTACGTCCTCGAGGACCCCGGCGCCTTCACCCACAATGCCAAGTACATCCTGCAGATGCTCTACGACGCGCTCGAGGACCTCAACACCCGCGTGCCCGTGGAGATGACCGCCTTCACACGTCCCTAGACGTCGGATCGACGACGGGCGAGCCCGTCGCTTGCACCAGCCACCGCGCGGGCGGCCCGGATTCTGCGGGCCGCCCGCGCCATCTTGCATGGCCCCACACGTGAGCGGCGCTTGCCAAAATAGGATATTTACATTATCATATTATAGAATATGTTACACCATCATCAGTGGGGCACGGTCAAGGGAGTCAGGATGCGCCGCTTCCGTTGGTTCGCGTTCCTGCCGCGCAACGATGCCGTGGTCGATGCATACCGGCACTGATCGTACGGCGGACGACGCCGTCTCGCTGTTTCGTGGGGAGCGACGGGAGGCCACAGCCCTCGTCGCCGATATGAAGGACTCCACCCTGCTGCTCGAACGTCTCGGAAGTGAGGCCTGGGTGGAGGTGATGCAGGCGATCTTCCGCATCGCTGGAACGGAGATCTACCGCTACGGCGGCGAAATCGACCAGTATCGCGGCGACGGCTTCGTCGCCTTCTTCGGTGCCCATCTGACCCACGACAACGATCCCGAACGCGCGGTGATGGCCGGCCTAGGGATCCAGGAAGCGATCGCGCGTGTGGCCACCGAGCTCCTCCCCACGGCTCCAGATGCCGGAGAGTCGGACGACGACTTCCGGATGCGCATCGGCATCGCGACGGGCGAGATCATCGTCTGCGATGTGGGCGACCAGGCCCACCACACCGAGTCGGCGACGATGGGAGAGGCGGTGGCGCTCGCCGCTCGGCTGGAGATGGCAGCACAACCGGGCACGGTGCTCGTCTGTCAGAGCACCTACCGCCTCATTGACGTCCTGTTTGAGTGGGAGCCACTGGGCGACATCTCGGTCAAGGGCCTGAGTGCTGCCGTTCAGGTCTTCCGACCTCTGACGCGCTTGGGGGTGCTCCCCCGTCGGGGTATCGCCGGACTGGGGTCGCCGCTGGTCGGGCGGCAGACCGAACACGAGCACCTGCGGTCCGCCGTACATGACGTGCGCCGTGGTCGGGGCGGCATCGTCACCGTGATTGGCGAGGCAGGTATCGGTAAGTCGCGTCTCGTCACAGAGGTGCGGCGGGGCGAGGAGCGCCGGGACGGCTCGGCGCTGATCTGGGCGGAGGGTCGCTCCCTCTCCTACGGCAGCGCGACCCCCTATCTCCCGTGGGTCGGCTTGCTCAGGGAGCTGTTGGCGCTGCCCGCCGACGCCTCGCGACAGGAGACAACGGCAGACCTCGCCGCCCGCCTCAAGGCGTTGGGTGTGGCGGACCACGAGGCAGTCGCAGCCACCCTAGGGCGGTTACTGGCGCCGCCCAGCACCCTCCTTGACGAGGTGGGCACGTTGCAGGGCGGCGAGGATCCCGCTGAGCGACAACGGCAGACGATGGATGCCGTGATGACGGTGGTGGGTGCCATCGCCGCCGAGCGACCGCTGGTACTGATCTTTGAGGATCTCCACTGGGCCGATTCGGCCTCGCTGGATCTGCTCTTGGAGCTGCTCCCCCTGATCCGCAGGCTGCCGCTGCTGATCATCTGCCTTTCGCGGCTGCTGTCGGAGGCCGAACTCGCCCTCGGCAGCGCCTTGGAGGCCTTCATGAGCTACGTCGGTGCCGTCTACGGGCCTTGGCACACCGACATCGTCCTCGACGTCCTCAGACCCGCAGACAGCCGGCGCCTGGTCGCCAACCTCCTCTCCCTGGGCCCTCCCGCCCTGCTGGGTGATAACGGAGACCGGGCGGTCCAGGCGATCGACGCCATCCTCTCCGGCGACCTGACCAGCGAGATCATCACCCGCGCCGGGGGCAATCCCTACTACATGGAGGAGATCATCCGCGCGCTGATCGACGGGGGGCACCTGGCCTGCGATCCCGATGCATGCACATGGCAGGCGGACGGCGACGGCACAGCGTCTGCCGTGCCCCGCACACTGCGCGGGGTGCTGGGAGCGCGCATGGACCGCCTTCCCCCGGAGGTCTGCCGCGTGCTCAAGGTCGCCGCCGTCTGCGGTCGGCTCTTCTCGAGCTCGCTGCTGGAGGCCGTCGCCGAACCTGCAGGCCTCGACCGCGCCACGCTCCGTTCGCACCTGGCAACGCTCGAGGCAGCACAGATGGTTCGGCGCCGGGTCGACCTACCCGGCGCCCCCTACATCTTCAAACACCAATTGATGCAGGAGGAGGCCTATGCGAGCCTGCTCAAGGGAGAGCGGCGCCGCCTGCACCGCCTGATCGCTGAGGCCCTGATGGTCACCGCCGCCGAGGACGCGACTGACCTGCTGAGCCGGCTCGCCTATCACTGGCGCGAGGCCGGCGAGCCCGAGCGTGCCCGCCTCTACCTCCAGGTCTAGCCCGACACCTCCCCTCGCCCACCACCAACCGGCGGACTAACCGTCCGCCCTACATAGCCTCCGTAGGTCGGGCTGCCAAGCCCGACACCTCCCGCGTCGACCACCAACCGGCGGACTAACAGTCCGCCCTACGCCGCCTCCGCACGTCGGGCTGCCAAGCCCGACACCTCCCCTCGCCCACCACCAACCGGCGGACTAACAGGCCGACCTACATAGCCTCCGTAGGTCGGGCTGCCAAGCCCGACACCTCCCCTCGCCCACCACCAGCCGGCGGACGAAGCGAACTGGGCTGATCGGCGGACAATGGTCTGGTCAACCGGCGCGGCAAGGAGGCCCAGTTTGTGCTCACCGTGGTGGAACGCTTCATGATCAAGCAGATGCATCAAGGGGGCGTGTCGATCAGTGAGATCGCGCGAGAGAGCGGACACGACCGCAAGACGATTCGCAGGCGATGCCTGCTCGAGCGCGCCGGCTTGGACGCAGTACAGACGCTGCGCCTGCGCCGGAGGGAGACCTTTACCGGCGGCGATGATGCCTACGACTTCTTCGCGGCGACATCGGCCTCCTGGTGGCTCACATGTGAAGCCCGCCTGAAACCTCCCACGCAAAGCCGGAAGCGGCATCCCGCCCAAGGGCGCCAGAACGCCCTTGGGCGGTGGTCTGGCGGCAGCACCTTCGCAGCGCGAACCGTTGATGCCCATAGCCTCCGCCATGATCCGTGGTATCCTACGGATGAAACGAACCTGGACGGAGTGATCATCGCATGGATAGACAACGCGTTGGACTCCTCATCTTCGATGATGTGGAGGTGCTCGACTTCTGCGGGCCCTTCGAGGTCTTCTCCTGCGTCCGCCTGCCCGACGGCGACCGGCGCGCGGAGACGTCGCCCTTCGAACCGCTCCTGATTGCCGAAAAGAGCAGCGAGATCGTCACCACCGGCGGCATGCGCGTCATCCCGCACCACACCCTGGCCGGCTGCCCCGCCCTGGATGTGCTGGTCGTGCCCGGCGGATGGGGCGTGCGCCGGGAGCTGCACAACCCGGTGATGCTGGCGTGGCTGCGCGAGCGCGCCGCTCAGGTCGCGACCCTCGCCTCGGTCTGTACCGGCTCGATGCTCCTGGGCCACGCCGGACTGCTCGATGGGCGCCGCGCGACGACGCACTGGCAGTCACTGGACTGGATGCGCGAGGCGCTGCCCACCGTCACGGTGGAGACCGACCAGCACGTCGTCGAGGACGGCGACGTCATCACCGCGGCGGGCATCTCCGCCGGCATCGACATGGCC
>Ga0334892_1002937_pt1 | contig 11592 bp, 10 predicted proteins | sample GraSluR3_MG_4_FD_207213 | JGI IMG/M metagenome (GOLD analysis project Ga0334892, IMG submission 207213) | Sludge microbial communities from methane-producing bioreactor in Wageningen University, Netherlands - Granular Sludge_15_04-R3 | ecosystem: Engineered > Bioreactor > Anaerobic >... | reverse complement strand
TAAAACAGCTCTTGCTTTGACTACTGCAAAATATTTTACTCCCTCAGGCCGGATTATACAAAAACCCTTTGAGAAAAAACAGGGCATGTTCAGGTATGAAGACGGAAGGCCTTATGGATTTCTATTCCAGCAGGAGGGTATTTCCGAATCTGCTGATGACACTATCACCACCCGGGGTGGCAGGAAATTAAGGGCTGACGGAGGAATCTATCCGGATATTGTATCTGAACTGGATGAACCGTCTCCGATTGCTGTCAAGCTCGAGATCAGCGGTCTATATTTCAAATATTCAATTAATTTCATTAATAAAAACAAAGATTTAAAGAAAAACTTTATTGTTGATGAATCTGTCATTGACGATTTTATAGATTTTATAAGCAAACAGGAAAATGCATCCTTTTTTAACAGGCAGGAATTTCTTGATGATATTGAGAATCAGAAAATATATATAAAGAGGGAAATCCTTACATCAGCCTTTGAAATCAATGATGGCAACGAGTTCCTTATAAACAATGACAAGCAGGTAAAAACAGCATTGAAACACCTTGAGGATGCGGCGGATATTCTTCAAATGTACAGGAAAAACAGCCGTAAATGATTCCAGAATTTGCTTTGATTAAACCCTTTTAATCAAATTTGCTTCGATCATATGCCTTTGACCAGAAAGGCTATGCCCGGTCCCTGGATCTCAATTTCTAAGCTGCTTTCAGCCATTGCAGGTTCACCTCCCCCCATATATCCCAGAAACGCACCCTTATGACAGATGAAAGTCACCCCTTCTTCCAGGGGTACAGATATAATATCATGGTCCATTTCCATAAAAAGGTATCCCCTGCCGTCAAACTTAATTAGATTTAAGCCCTGCAGACTTTTTACCTGGCTTATAATATACATATCCGCACCCGCAACATATCTCATGTTTACCGTAAAGGCATCTTTGGCAAGTTCAACCGGTACAAAGATATTCCTGCGCGCTTGCAGGAATATCCTGCCCTGACCCGAAACCCAGGAAAAATCATCCTTAAGGCTTTTATGAAGAGATGCCGATTTGGCTAATATTTCCGGGATATCCTTTGAAATACTGCCTGAAAGGGCGAGGGCATATCCCTTCTTATAAAAGAAAGCTTCTTCAAAACTGTATCTGATAATATGGTTGTCAAGCGCAAGGACGGTATCATCACCATCCTGATCGCTTATCATAAATTCTACTGTCATATTTTCAAGAGTGGTCAGGGACAGTATTTTTTTATGGTATTTTGTCTCTGCCATACCTGTATCAGTACTTTCTTTTACAAGATATTCCCTGACCTGCTCCTCCAGCTCTTTTATATCTTCTTTTTCCTGTATTTCGCTGTAAGCAGAATCACTCTCTTCATCTGGAACATGCTTTGCTTCCTGCTCCTTTTCCTGTTCAATACCAGAATCAATATCAGAGTTTGTGTCCTGAAGTTCTGAGCTGAACTCATCATACTCTTTTTTCTGATGGCTCTTAAGAAAATCTTCTACCTTGCGGTCAAAGCTGTCATCCAGATCATTATCCTCTTCAAAAGTGTTAAGCTCTTTAAGTAAAGCATCGGTGGCAAAATCTACATCCTCATCTTCGGAAATTTCAAATTTTTCCGCTTTTATATCTTCAGCATCAGGCTTTCCCTCTTCCTTTTCCTTTTCCGGCTTTTCTTTTATATCAGTAATTTCACCTTCCGAATCAAACTCCTCTGTTAATTTGGTAGAATCAAAGAAACCTTCCTCTTCACCTTCCTCTTCACCTTCCTCAGAATTCTTTTCAGAAAAGACCCTGTCTATATCCTCTTCATTTTCAATGTTTTCAAGATCAGCACCCTTCTTTCCAAAGTGCTTGACCAGTATATCCTCCGTTGTAATATTCTTTATCTCACGGCTGTCATCCTTTATTTTGAACTTTGATTTCCTGGTCCTGAGTTTCTCCTCCATCTTTTCAATGTTTTTTTCAGATTTAGATTTCTTATACTCAGCAAGAGCACTGTTATAATCCTTTTCCTGTTCATAGCACACTCCCTTGTAGTAATTTATCTTGGTGTTGGACGGATCAAGTTTTTCAGCCATAACAAGCTCTTCCAGGGCGAGGCTGTATTCCTTTTTTTTAAACAAAAGGACGCCTATGTTGAGCCTCAGGGTAGGATTATCCGGATTTTTATTTATGAGCTTCCTGTATATCTGATATGCATTTTCCAGCCTTCCGGATTTGAAATAGGCCAGTCCGAGTATATTTAATATTTTGTCATTGTCGGGGTCATTAGCATAGGCTTTATCCAGATACCTTACGGCTTCTTCTATATTTCCTGATTCAAGCAGTTCTTTTCCTCTTTTGAGAAAATCCACCTCGCTCATTTTGGTTTCTGACCCCCTTAATTATTTATTTCAAATCTTTTATAGCTTAAGCCTTTTGGTATAATGGAGATATCATTTGTAAATCTTCGGTTTCCCTCACTGTCATAATATATATATATTGTATTTTTATTCAATAGCTTATACACCTCGGATACTTTCTTTACATAATTTCTGGTTTCTTTGAAGGGAGGAATGTCACCGTATTTTTTCACTATATTCTCTCCTGCATTATATGCAGATAGTATGAGCCTGAGATCACCGTCAAAGAAATCGAACAGATATTTCAGGTATGCTGTACCACCTTTAATATTCTCTTTGGGATCAAAGATATCCTTAACACTGAACCTTTTGGCAGTTTCAGGCATCAGCTGCATAAGACCACAGGCCCCCTTTTTTGATACAGCATCCTTATTAAAATATGATTCTATGAAAATAATGCTTATAATCAGATTTTTATCTATATTATACTGATGTGAAAATTTTTCAATAAAAGAAAGGTATTCCCTGTAATGTTTTTCGTCAAACTGCTCCAGATTACCGGCACCTGATTTATTTTGACTTCCACTATGGTTTTTATATATAACCCTTCCATTTTCATCCACATGTTTGTAAATCTCGGGGTAGCAAAAACCCGAAGAAATCACCAATAGCACATAGATAAAGATAAAGGCTCTCATAGGAGCAATATTTTCAATATACCTCCTAGCCAGTTTACTGAAACTATCGTGTCCCCGCTGCTGTCAATCCCGCTGGGATTTATAAATCTTAGGGATGATTCACCCTGCCTTAATGCCTTGAATGTTACATTGCATACAAGCCCGCTTCCTGTAACGCCCTGACTCTGTCCAAGGATGGTATAACCAACTACCAGCCGTCCGGGATAATTCTGCTCCAGGCTGGCAATAAAGCTGGTCTGCATACCGCTGTTCCTCAAAAATCCTCCTTCACTGCTGTCTAGGTAGAGCATAAGCGTGGGGTCCCAGGTTAAAGTAAAGGCAGTTCCGTAGAGATCCTCTATCTCTTTCACAGAGACACTGATGGTAAAAACATCATCAACAGCATTTGCAAGGGAAATGTAGAAGCTGTTTGGCGGTATATCCGCAGAATCGGGCTCAAAATTTATAAAATAATTCTGTTCATCATCAGAATCATCATCACCAAGCATGACGCATCCCTGAAGGCAAATCATAAAAAATATTAAAGCCAGTGTGAAAGAAATAACTGCAGGCCGGTTAATCTTGATCATTTAATAATCCCCCTGATAATATTTTCAACTCTGTTATATAAAGAAACAGCATTCCTGGAATCTCTGAACCCGCCCTGTGCAAGGTCAGGTCTTCCACCGCCTTTCCCGTCTACAGTATCCAGCAAGGCTTTTAATATTTCATTTGCATTATAATCGTTTTTCAGATCTTTTGTTATTCCGCAAAGAACAAATGGAGTGCCGGAGCAGGAGACGATAATTATTACAGCCATGCTGGTTCTCTGTTTTATATTATCCATGAGAATCTTTAGGATTCTGGGTTCCTTTTCTTCAGTCTTATACCTGATAAGGCTTATGCCATTGATTGATACTGCATTTTTAATGATCTGGCTTATTTCCGAATTAAGAAGCTTAAGCTTCAGAGATTCCATCTCTTTATCCATAGATTTGAGCCTTTCGTTCATATCCCGTACATACTCTGTAATACCAGAATCACCCTTTATAAATTGCGTTTTAAGGATCTTTTCCGTAAGGAACAAATCCTGAACCCTTTTAAAAAGATGAAAACCCGTTATGGCCTCAATTCTACGTATACCACTGGCTATTGCCGACTCCTGTGTAATCTTAAACATGCCTATTTCTCCTGTATTGGAAATATGCGTACCTCCGCATAGTTCTATGGAGAAATCCCCTATCCTGATAACTCTGACAACATCCTCGTATTTTTCTGTAAAAAGGGCAATTGCCCCGTTATCTATGGCGGAATTATAGTCCATTTCCTCTTTGATAACATCAAAACACCTTAAAACAGCGTCCTGTACCAGGTATTCCACTCTGTTTATCTGTTCCTGGGTGAGTTGTTTATGGTAGGCAAAATCAAACCTTAATCTTTCCGAATCCACCAGTGATCCGGCCTGCCTGGCAGATTCTCCGAGCACTTCCCTTAGAGCATAATGAAGGAGATGTGTGGCAGTATGGTTTCTTTCTATATTTTTCCTGTTTTCTGCGTCCAGTTCAAGGATTATCCTGTCGCCAACTCTTAATTTTGCGCTTAAAAAGGTCTTATGACCCGTAACGCTTTCAGCTAGCAGGACAGTGTCCGTTACCTTATATTCTTCCCCGGTATCCAGGTTTATTATAATTCCTTTATCACCTACCTGCCCGCCCTTTTCAGCATAAAAGGGTGTTTTTCCAGTTATAATAAATGCCTCTCCCGCGCCTGCCTCCCCTACAAGCCTGTTTTCACAAAGGATTGCTTCTACTTTTGCTTTACACGAGGTTCCCAGGTCATAGCCTGTAAATTCAGTTTTCAGACCTTGTTCCTCAAGCATTCGGAAGCCGGCCCCGTCAGCTTTGAATTGACTGCTTGACCTTGCTTTTGTCCGCTGTTCCTCCATGGAAGCAATAAAATCCTTCTCATCAAAAGATATTTTGCTGTCTCTGGCAATATCTATGATAATATCGAGAGGAATACCGTAAGTATCATAAAGCCGGAAGGCATCCTTCCCCTCAATCACTGAAATGTCTTTTGCCTTAAGTTCCGCTATCAGGTCGTTTACTCTTTCTACACCCCTTGCAAGGGTAATCTTAAAGCTCTCTTCCTCTCTCTGTACAATCTCTGTTATTATCCTGTGCTTTTCAAGAAGTTCCGGGTAAACCCCCGACATTTCGCCAGTAAAAGCCTCTATTACCTTGCACAGGAAGGGACCTGACGCCCCCAGGACAATGCCGTACCTGTAAGCTCTTCTAATTATTCTCCTCAGAACATACCCCCTTGAAAAGTTTGTAGGCACCTGCCCGTCTGCTATAAGCATGGCAATTGCTCTGCTGTGATCAGCTATCACCCGGAAAGCAGTACATTCAAGGGAATCATCGCTTGAATATTTTTTTTCAAATATTTCTTCGCATCTTTTTATCATTGGTATGAAAATAGATGAATCAAAGTTTGATTCCCGGCCCTCAATAACACTTAAAGTCCTCTCCAATCCCATTCCTGTATCTATATTTTTATTTTTCAGGGGAGTCAGGATACCTTCCTTATTCCTGTCAAACTGCATAAAAACCAGATTCCATATCTCCAGGAACCTCTCTTCATTTTCCTGGCAGGCCTGGCCATAAGAATCCCCCAGATCATAGAATATTTCTGAACATGGCCCGCAGGGTCCGGTATCACCCATAGCCCAGAAATTCTGCTTATCCCCGAAGGAAAATATCCTGCAGCTTTCAAGGCCAATTTTTTGGTTCCACAGGCAGTAGGCCTCTTCATCCCTTTCATAAACAGATACAAAAAGCTTTTCGCTGGGTATACCAAGGGTATTAATTATAAAATCCCAGGCAAGTTCTACAGCCTTTTCCTTAAAATAATCCCCGAAGGAAAAATTCCCCAGCATTTCGAAAAATGTATGATGTCTTGGAGTATAGCCTACATTATCGAGATCATTGTGCTTACCGCCTGCCCTTAGGCACTTCTGGCAGGAAACAGCTCTTTTATAAGGCGACGGTTTGATATCTAAAAAAAAATCCTTAAACTGGTTCATCCCTGCATTGGTAAAGAGAAGAGTCCTGTCACCCCTGGGTATAAGGGATGAACTGGAAACCCTGCTGTGTTCACGATTTTCAAAAAAGGAAAGAAAATCTTCCCTGAGTCTTATATGGCCATAATCAATCATTTAATTACCTTTCTGCTAATAAATGCTACATTCCGAAGGGATCCGAATCCCCAAAATCATCAAAGCCAAAATCATCCTTATCCGAGTCGCCCTTTTCATCTTCCCCCTGATCGTTTTCTCCGGGAAATTCTTTCAGGTCTCTTGCCTTTGATACGTATTTATCCTGGGATACACCCTCCCATGTAGTGTCAGCCGTAGAAAGTATTCCGCTTACCTTGAGCTTGAAATCATCCGGGTTTGAAGCCCTTGAAATGGCCTCTTCGATGGTAATGTCGCCTGATTTAAACAGATCCAGGAGAGACTGGTCAAAGGTCTGCATACCGTAATGGGTCTTGCCTTCAGATATTGCCTGGTTTAAGAGTTTTGTCTTATCCTTGTCTTCAATACATTCCCTTGTCCTTGCAGTGGACATAAGCAGTTCGACTGCCGGCACCCTGCCTTTACCGTCGGCCCTTGGGATTAATCTCTGCGATATTACACCCTTCAGGGTGCTGGCTAACTGGTTCCTTATCTGCTTATGCTGGTGAGGAGGAAACATGGATATTATCCTGTTTATTGATTCCGTGGCATCAAGGGTATGCAGGGTTGACAATACCAGATGTCCTGTTTCTGCTGCTGTTATGGCAGTTTCTATTGTTTCCAGGTCCCTCATTTCGCCCACGAGTATTACATCCGGGTCCTGCCTCAAAGCGCTTCTCAGAGCCTTATAGAAACCGAGGGTATCAACACCTACCTCCCGCTGATTGACAATTCCCTTTTTATCTCTGTGAAGATACTCAATAGGGTCCTCTATGGTCATGATGTGTACGGATTTATTTGTATTTATATAGTCTATTATAGCTGCCAGTGTAGTTGATTTTCCGCTTCCCGTTGTTCCTGTGCAGATTATAAGCCCCCTTGGCTCTTCAGCAATGGATTCGATAACTATAGGCAGATTAAGCTCCGCTACAGTCATAATCTTTACCGGGATAACCCTGCAGACAATACCGACAGTGCCTCTCTGCTGGAATATGTTTATCCTGAATCGGCCTAAACCGGGAACAGAGTATGCCATATCAAGTTCAAGGTTCTCCTTGAATTTCTGTTTCTGCTTATTATTCATGATTGAAAATGCCATGGCAATGGTATCTTCCTGCATAAGCCTTTTCATCTCAATTATTGGCAGAAGATTGCCGTCTACCCTTAAAACAGGCCTTGAGCCGGCCTTCAGGTGCAGGTCAGAGGCCTTTCTTTCAATTGATACCTTTAATAAATCATTAATATGCATCTCTTATCCACCTTAAGTTATTTTTTTTCTTTAGGGGCTTCTTTATTTTCATCAGGATTAAGCAGGCCAAGCTTTATTTTCAATGCCCTCTCAATTTCCTCAAGCATTTTTGGATTCTCATTAAGGAATACCTTGACATTCTCCTTGCCCTGTCCAAGCCTTATATCACCGTAAGAGTACCATGATCCGCTCTTTTCAATAATATTGTTTTCCACAGAGAGGTCAATAATATCCCCTAGAACAGAAATACCCTCTCCGTATATGACATCAAGCAGGGCGCTTTTGAAGGGAGAAGCCACCTTGTTTTTGACAACCGTAATCTTGACCTTATTGCCTTTGCTTTCTCCGCCGTCCTTTATATGCATTGAACCTCTCATGTGTATCCTGAGAGATGAGTAGAATTTAAGCGCTTTGCCGCCTGGGGTTGTTTCAGGATTTCCGAAAACAATCCCTATTTTTTCTCTTACCTGGTTGATAAATATCACTGAAGTATTGGATTTATTTATAGCTGCCGTCAATTTTCTCAATGCCTGTGACATGAGCCTGGCCTGAAGTCCCATGTGGGAATCGCCCATTTCTCCATCCAGTTCAGCCTTCGGGACAAGAGCAGCCACGGAATCAACAACTACAACATCTACTGCCCCGCTTCTGACAAGCATCTCCGCAATATCAAGGGCCTGTTCGCCGTAATCCGGCTGGGAAATCAGCAGTTCATCCACATTAACGCCGAGAAGCCTTGCATACTGCGGATTTAGCGCATGTTCTGCATCAATAAAAGCAACTACACCCCCGCTTTTCTGGGCTGATGCTATGCAATGCAGGGCAAGGGTTGTCTTCCCGGAAGATTCTTCGCCGAATATCTCTGTTACCCTTCCCTTAGGTATGCCCCCGACACCTGTTATCAAGTCTATCGATAATATGCCTGTGGAAATGGAGGGTATGTTCTGGACCATCCCGCTTCCCATTTTCATTATGGAACCCTTTCCAAAGGACCTTTCTATCTGAAGTATTGCATTGGATAATGCCTCTTCCCTGCCTGATTTCTTTTTATTATTATTATCCGCCATCAATCTGAACTCCTTATAAATTTATAGCTGTTTAATTCATTATATACAGGACCCCGTGGGGTCAATGTACTATCAAAAAGCGAGAACCCTTCAATATCAAAACATATATTTTCCTTAAATTCAAGGATATTTATATTCTCCTGTGGCTTTTTAATCCTGCATACGGTAACATGAGGTGTAAATTTTTTACTTTTCTGCTTTCCAGTATACTTGCCGAATCTGTTTTTCATTGCATCAGAGAGGCAGATAAGCTTTTCATCAGGTCTTCTGCTTCCAGCCCAGATTATGTTCGGGAATATTTTATTGGGGAAAACCCCGGCGCTGTCTATGCAAATCCGGGTTGAAAAATCTATCTCCTCCAGAGAACGGGCGATACTATCAATATCTTCAAGATTTTCCCGGTTTACCTCTCCCATAAAAAGCATTGTAATGTGTAAAAGAGACCTCCCCTGAATCTTTATTCCCTCATATTGCTTATAATTGCTGCTGTAGCTTAATATGACATCCTTTACCTCTTCAGGGATCTTAACTGCATAAAAAAGCCTCATACATAAATATCCTTATACAAGATCAATCAGCTTATCCTACTTAATTTTACTTTTTGGGCTCAGGCTGCGGCCTTGAGCCGGGTGTACCCTGAGTGTCCCGGGGAGGTCGGCCAACCCTTGTTCCGGGTCTTTGAGATCCTTCAGTTTCAGCAATGAATTCCCATTCTTTATAATTTTCTTTATCATCCAAAATATAGAAGGACTTCTCATCAAGCTTTGATTTTACCCCCATAATCTGGTTAAGCGAGCCCGGCGGCCTGATATACTCCCACTCGCCGTCCTTTACCATGGGATCTTTATATGGCTTCCTAATATATTTCATATTATAGAGCTGTTCAATACTCTCAGGGTACATTCTTCTTTCCTTATAAAACCTGTCTATGGCTTTGGAAATCTTCTTTCCGCGCCAGAGAAGCTCTTTTTCCCTTTCCCTTTTCAGCTGCACATCCCACCCCTGAAAAGCAACTAGAAATGACATGTTCAGCAAAAAGACCATAAACAGAACTGTAGGCAGAGCCATACCCCTCTTACCAGTCACGGTAATACGAGCCGTCAAGTGCTTCTCCCTCCGCTCCCGATTTTACATCATATATACCCGATTCTTCATAGTCATCAGGCTGTTCGGTTATCCATGTATCCTGCCTTCCTGTAATAGGATCATAAGGTATATCCTTAATATACCCCTCCTCCACCAGCTCCATTAAATCCTGAGGGTACTTGTGCTTGTCCATGTAGAACTGGTTGATAAGCTCCCTCAATGTAAATAGATTTTCCTTTAATACTGCTTCTTCCGATGCCTTGACAGAATTAGTGTATATAGGTATGGAAACACCAGCCAGGATAAATATCAGCGTAATCACAATAATAAGCTCTATGAGTGTAAGCCCGCATCTATCAGTGTATTGCCTGCACGGAAAAAGCATTTTATTATCTCCTTTTACCAGTCTTTATAGTAGGTTCCGTCTATGGCTTTTTTCTTACTAAGGGAATAGACATCATAAACATTCTGCCCGCCCCATGAGGTGGAGTCCGGTTCATCCTGGTAGGATCTCAGGCCCCATTCAGCTTCACCGGTCATGGGGTCAACAGGTATCCTGCGGAGAAACCGGTAGGTCTTTTCGAGACTGCCTTTCTCCCTGACTCCTTCCACCATGGTTTCAAGGTCAGGGGGGTAACCCTCCTGGTCAATATACTCCTGGGAAATTTTGCCCTCATCGATATAGAGTTTAAACTGGTCGATCGCATCCCTCATTTCCCTGAGAACCCTGCGAAGATCAATCTCCTTCTTCCTCTGGATTGACACCTGGGCGAGGGGCACAGCACCAAGCGCAAGAATGGCCAGTATGGACACACTGATAAGAAGTTCAACATATGTCAGTCCCAATATGTGTCTTTTTTTCAGGCCATTAATTATAAAAAGCATATACAGCTCCAAGAATTCCTATCACTGTACTACAATTTTCCCGGTGGTAAAGATAGCTGGCAGATCCTTTGATGAAGGGTCTTTTACAAAATTATTGGAAAAGCTTATAGATGTCTCGCCAATACCGAGGGCTTTGAACTTAAGTATGGCAAGAACCCCCGAACCGTCAGCACCGCTGTCCTGCCCGAGCCTGGAGTAACCCATTATGGCACTGCCGTTCAGGGTGTCATCCGGAAAGAACATGAAGGAGGTCGATGCCCCGCCCTGCTTCAGAAACCCGCCTTCAACGGCTTCAACTGCCTGTATTATCTTAGGGTCGTAGTTAATATAGAAAGGTACACTGCCCACATTTGAAGCGTTCTTTATTCTGACTTCCACTGTGAAAATATTATTCAGTCCTGCCCTTCGAACAGCCGGGAAAATAAAGACTTCAGCCGGTGCCGAAGGAATGCCTGGGATCTCTTTTAAGGGGGGCCTTGATTCAGGGATATCCTCAGGGACAGCGGTTCCAGGAACAGGGAGACTGTCCTGGGCTCCCTTTTGCTCAAGCTCTGCTTCAGGAACATTGTCATACCACTGGGGGGTACGCGTTCCATACTGATAATTATCCTCGGTGCCGGAGAATATGGGATTGGAATCCTCAGGCTGAAGGTCCGGCAGTCTTATGATATGGGGTGTCAGGGCTATTATCAGGTCTGTCCTGCTTATATCCTTTTTTGTATAGGTAAATATATTCCCGAGAAAAGGTATATCACCCAGTACCGGAACTTTTGTCTGGCTGCTGTTCTCTACCTCTCTGATCAGACCAGCGAGGATATCCGTCTCGCCATCCTGCAGTCTGAGAAGGGTTTTAACCTTTCTTACCCCAACAGTGGGGTAACCGTCTTCATTATAGGCTTCTATATTATCTATGGTTATCTCAAGTTCCAGGGAAACACTCTGGTCAAAGTGGATAAAGGGGGTTACGTCAATCTTTATTCCGATTCTCTTGAATTCATAGCTCTCTGTTGTATAGGTGGATCCCCCGGATGTATTGAACAGTGTCTT
>Ga0334892_1002936_pt1 | contig 11599 bp, 10 predicted proteins | sample GraSluR3_MG_4_FD_207213 | JGI IMG/M metagenome (GOLD analysis project Ga0334892, IMG submission 207213) | Sludge microbial communities from methane-producing bioreactor in Wageningen University, Netherlands - Granular Sludge_15_04-R3 | ecosystem: Engineered > Bioreactor > Anaerobic >... | reverse complement strand
AACTGAGTCGCTAGAATTGTTAAAAATGGCTCTACCACGAGCAAAAGCCACTAGAAACCCCAAAGCAGGAATGACAGTTTCTCCATCATCATTAATATCGTGATTGGCATCACAGCTGTTTTGATTTAAGTTAATTTCCCATCCAACCTCATCTTTAATCTGATATCCGTCCAGATCAAGATCAACCCAGTTAGGGTTATATAACTCTATCCATTCACCTTCATACCAATCTTTTTTATCATCACCCAAGGGGTTAAACATTACTTCATTAATTAAAACTGGCTGATTTGTGTAACTTGGCAATAATTCTTGACAACTTTGCATCAAAAAAGAAATCGTTCCATTGCTACATAAACCAGAAGCATCACAGCTTCTAATCATAAGTAGGTCAGAATCAAGACAGTCTTGAACTAGCTGAGTACTTATAAAACAATTATCAAAAGGACAGTTGCTTCTCTCTAAATCTATCGGAAATATAGCAGGTAGATTTGTGTATTTTGCGATGGTGACCCAAATGGGATGAAGGTCAAACTCATCTTTACATCCTAGCTGAAATATAAGCGATTTGTTTTCATCAGAAAAAAAATTAAGCAAAAGCTGATCATCCTCAAAAAAACAATGTCTTGGATTCTCAACAGCGAGTGGTAGATTTTCATAAAAAATCACCGGTATTTTAAGCAACTCATTATCATACTCAATCTCTAATGAGTTATTGTCTAAAGGCTGATCAAATGAAAGTAACACATTCTTTTGATCAGTTAATCTTGTTGGAGAACCATTAAGAGTATAAACGACAGTGAAATGACCTTTTTTACTGCTAATTTTTAAAGTTGCATCAGAATTAATGGGAGCAACTAAAGTTGAAACTTGGTAAACCTGCAACCAACTTGAGTTAAGTCTGTCACCTCTATTTCCAGCACACAGCTTCAACTCAATTCTTTCCTTATTTTGGATTGCGACAGGAATAGTTGAGATTTGCAATTCATTTGACGATAGTGTCAGAAACTCTTGGAAAATAACCACATTGTCAATCAAAATCACAAAAGGGGTGCTATCAAATCCTGGTAATGCTTCATTCAAAAAGAATTGATATTCAACTAAAAGATTAAAATTTGTATCACTCGGATTAAGATCTTGAGAAATACAGTTTTCTTGAAGTAAATTGCTGCTTTCATCATAACCAATTTCTAAATAATTTCCAAAACTCTCATCAAATTTATGAGCAACATGGCCTATATAACTCCAAGAGTCCAGTCCCAAATTAAAAAACGGATTATCAATTAATTGTACTATTTTCGTATCAACTTGATCATAATTTTTTTGGATAACTAGATTTGAATCATCAATTAAAATTGTGGAAAAATTAATTCTGGCTACTAGATCCTCTACATCTTGCCAGCTAGCAGTGGAAATAAACACAAAAAAAGAGAAGAGTAGAAAAATTATAAAATATAACCAGAATAAAAATAATTTTTTTAATATTTTGTTTGAAGATAAAAGATGAAAAATCATTATTAAGCCTATAACAGCAACATCTTGATAAAAATCAAACATAGCCAACCTATAGTCATACACACTAAAAGATAAAAGCCAATTTTAGTTTGAGGTAAAACAAATAAATATCCTATAACTGGGATAACAATAATCACACGACCTATAACCCGTGAATGTGGCACCAGATCATTGTCGGGTTCCAAATTAACATCGCCTTTTGTTCGATAAAATAATTCTCCTTGTTGATTCAACATGCCAACAATTCTGTGAGTAACAATTATTTCATTACTTTTTTCTTGAGTGTTATTAGTAAAAGTATCCCCTTCAAAAGTCTTATAATATGAAATCACTTGGCCTGGATAATATTCTACTTCCGGTTGTACAACTGCTAAAGAACCTATAGTAATTGCTGGTTCCATAGACCCTGACGCAATGATAAAGATCTTATATCCATTTAAGTAGCAACATCCTATAAATAGGATTGCAAGTATCAATACACCTAGAAGAAAATAGTAATTATTTTGAGAATTGTTACTTATTGCTTGATTCATTCTCTTAGCATAGAAACTTAAGCTTAAATAAAGTGTAGAGGAATTTAATCTGCTCTATATCTCTTCAATATTCTCCGGTTGTTTGGAGTGTTAACAAAAGCTATAATGCTCAAGCATTTAACATTTAGAGCCTAATAATAATATGGCCCCATAGTCTAGTGGTTTAGGACATCACCCTCTCACGGTGAAGACACGGGTTCGAGTCCCGTTGGGGTCACCATACGCGACAGCCTCTGTACCAAAGTTGAAAATAGCTTGGTACATTGGGTTTATTTCGTGGTTCAATGTTCCGTTTTCATTGTATGATAGCCCAGAGGTGAAGATTGAACCAAGTAATGCTTTTACTTGAGGTACTGTCGATCTTTTGTATGTTTCTCCCAAGTCAGTCAGTGTGCTTTTAACAAATGCTATTATCTTGTTAATATCGTATTTTTCAAGTGTAGAATCAGCCTTTGCTACTTGAGCTTTTGTCATCTTTTTATCGATTAAAGCATTTTGTTCTAAGAAAATCTCGTCTGTATATATTCCAAGCATGCTCTTTTCTACAAGCACTTTTCTCATGTCCTCAAGCCTTTTAATTTCACTTTCCGAAACATTTTTTGCTGTTTTGAGATCTTTGAGGCGTCTTTCATACTCGCGAAAAACATATTTAGTAAATAACTCAATACATTCTTTTTTTGGTGATATCTGTTGTAAAAGTGCAACAACCTTTTCATCCATCTTTTCGGCTCTAATTGATGTAGATTTGCATCCATTAGCACATCTGTAATATGGATAGCGTTTACTTCTTCCCTTGCTCCAACCTGCTGTCATTCCCATTCCACATTTTGCACATTTAACCACTCTTCTTAAAGCAAATGTTTTATCACTTCTAGCTTTCTTAACACTTGGTGTTTTTTTATTCACTCTTCTACCATCCAAAGCGTCTTGAACTCGATAGAATTTTTCTAAACTGATCATTGGTCGATGTTGTCCTTGAACTTCTTTCTTGTATGTTTTTGACGTTAAAACTCCAGCGTAAAACTTATTTCGAAAAAGTCGCTGAACCGTTTGTACCCTTAACCTAACATCATTCCCCTTATGAAAAACTCTCAATCCCATATTATTCATAATTTCGCACATCTCCCTTAAAGTTTTATTGCCACTTGCCATCAAATCCCAGGCCTGTAACATTTGAGTCCAAGAATCAGGATCTTCGACAGGTATTTTATTTTCATTCATTACATAACCTAGAGGTGGTCTTCTTGTGATTAATCCAGAAAGATAACGAGCATGCATTCCATTTCGAGTGCGCTCACTTCGAACGTCATTATCGTGCTGGGCAAAGCTAGCCAAGATCGTTTCTAGTAAAGTATCTGTTGGAGAGGTTCCGGTAGGTTCGGAGGCAGAGAGAAGTTGTATCTTATAGTTTATTAAGCTTTTACGAATTGAGAGATAATCGGAGGTTTGGCGAGACAATCGATCTAACCTATAAACAATAACAGCCTGTATTTTTTTCCTGTTATTTTTGCAAAATTCAAGCATCTTAAGTAACTCTGGTCTTCCAGTGATCGTTTTAGCTGATTTACCTTCTTCTCGGTAAATCTTTACTACTTTCAAACCTTTACTCAATGCTTCTTTTTTACAAATCTCTTCTTGGGTATCCAGAGAAAAATTTTCCACTTGCTCTTCAGTTGAAACTCTAAGATAAATAATCGCTTCTGTTTTGATTGGGAGATTGTTACTGCTAGCTTTCATCTTACTCTCCAAGTAACTGTCTAACTGTTTTTCCATCAAACTGCTGTTTCTCAAAATCATCTAACCAATTGCTGGCCAAGTATTGTACTTCAGCAAGAACATCAGGCTTAAGTTCATTATCTATCGTTGATTGATTGCAGTCAGCCCTTGATTCAGTTTCTATATCCAGCATCTCATCCTCCTATTCTTCAAACTATCCCTATATGGTTAGTATATACAAATACGGATAGTTGTCAAGGATTGTTTTCCTCAAGTAAACATCGTTTCTGACTACACCTAATAGCATGTATTAAAAAGAAGAAACTGTCTCCAACAACTAGATCTGCAGTGTATTTTTATTGCTTTTTTGCTAATTTTTTTTATCTTGATCCTGTTGTATACTCCAAACCAATAAACCTGCCCCAAATATTGGGCATGCCTATAGATCAAATTAACAATCTAATTAAGCTTCCTGCCTCTTATCTTCAACTAATTGATTGGTTTTCTATTTTCTCCATCGTCTTTTTTATCGTATCATTAGTCTTTGGAATATTCCTGATTTATCAGATCATTAGATTACTCTTGTCATACAAATCAATTTGCTCAAATCATGTAACTTTAGAAATCAAACCACTTAGAGAAACAGAGCAAAGTTCATACTCAACCCAGCAGTTGTTTAATCTCTTCCACAATATAGCAACCTATAAATCGCCAGTTGAAAGACTGTTTAATGTAAAAAAAGTGTTATCACTTGAAGTTATCTCAACTAAAAAAGAGGGAATTAGATATGTAATAAGAGTGCCCGCTCAAGTTGCAGACACAGTAAAAAACAACCTAATTTCCTATTTACCGGGTATTCAAGTACAAAAGATAGCAGAGCTAGAGATTGAAAATAAAAGAACACTCTCAATCTCGATCCTAAAACTTGCCAACCATTTTGTATTTCCACTTCGAAGTCAAGAAAATCTAGATATGAATGATCCGATTGCATACTTAACTGGTAACATGACCAAGCTTCAAGAAGATGAGTTGATGATTTATCAGCTACTTCTCACTCCTTTAAAAAAGAGTGGCTTTAGCGAAATAGGTAGAATTTCAAAGCTAATTTATTCTAAAAAAGATCTTCCCTCAAATATTTCAGCAACAAGCTCTATTTTTATACTTTTTCATAGTGTCATTACCCATATCTTGCAAATTGCCCTTCTACCACTTGGCTTGTTAATTTTTATTGTCACTGGAGCAAAAGAAGGGCCACTACTTCCAATCACAAAATCATTTGAGAAAAATAAAACTACCAATCCATATCAAGAAGAAATGGAGCAGATTGTTAAACAAAAGATAGACCAGCCTTTATTTGAAGCTTCAGTGCGAATTGTTGTCAACTCATCCTCAGCGCGAAGATCAAGCAAGAAAAAAAGTGGTTTTGTTTCAGCTCTAGTTTCCATGAGTAGCACTCAGTATCAGTTTTTAAAACAAGCTCTTAATTTAAATCTCAAGGTCATAAAAGAGCTTAAATATCTGCTTTTCAAACACAGAGTCATTACCCCCTTTACTCGTTTGATACTATCCTCATCAGAACTTGGAGATCTGTATCATTTTCCATATACCAAAACCACTAAAACAGAAGATATCCAAAAGCAGTTTAGTAAAGAACTGCCAGCTCCACTTTCTCTTAAACAAGGAAATCAGTTTGATGTTATCTTTGCCAAAAATACTTATGCAAACTCAGACACATCCATTGGACTTACAGAAGATGAGAGAAGAAGACATATCTATATTCTTGGAGCAACTGGAACTGGAAAATCTACAATGTTACTTTCAATGATCAACAGCGATCTTCAAAAGAACAAAGGCTTGGCTGTAGTTGATCCTCATGGAGATCTAATTGAACAAGTGCTTCGCATCATTCCAGAAAACAGGATTAATGATGTTATTTACTTTAATCCAGATGATATTGCCTATCCCATTGGGATCAACTTACTTGAACTTACAAAGGGGTTAAGTGATGAAGATCAGCTTCGAGAAAAAGAGTACATTGCAGAGAGTATTATCTCGCTGTTTCATAAAATTTACTCCGATAAATATTCTGGGCCAAGAATGGAGTATATCTTAAGAAACACCATTTATACCGCCTTCAGTGTACCAAATGCTACACTTTTCACCGTTTATAAGCTCCTTATTAATACTCCCTTTAGAAAATCAGTAGTCAAGAATTTAACAGATCCAAACTTACTGGATTTCTGGAAGTATGAGTTTGCCAAAGCCGGTGACTATCAAAAGGTTAAGATGATCTCTCCGATTACCAATAAAATTGGAAGGTTTTTGTTTTCTCCTACAGCCAAAAGAATTTTAGAGCAAGAAAAATCAACTATTGATTTTAACCAAATCATGAATGAGGGAAAAATCCTACTATGTAATTTATCTAAAGGCAAGATTGGTGAAGATAACTCAAAAGTACTAGGTGTAGTGATGATGGCCAAGTTGCAACTGGCTTCACTCAAAAGAGCAAGAATGAGTGAAGACCAAAGAAGAGATTTCTATCTTTATGTTGATGAATTTCAAAATTTTGCCACTCCAGCATTTGCTCAAGTGCTATCAGAGGCTAGAAAATATCGGCTAGCTGCTGTTTTAGCTCATCAAACAACATCTCAGCTTGAAGATAGTTCTTTAGTTAACATCACGCTTGCAAACACCGGTACAGTAATCTGCTTTAGAACAGCCAATCCAGAGGATGAGCGGTTAATATTGCCTCAGTTTAGACCATATATAAAAGAAGGAGAGATCGCTAGCTTACCTTCATATCGTTTTTATATGAGACTTGGAGCGCTTAATCCAGAAGAGCCGTTTTCTGGAATTACTGTTCCTATCAAGATTCACAGAGATAATAAACAAGCTCGGAAGGTAACTGAGTCCTCCAGAAAACTTTATACAAAGAAATTTATCTATCCAACAAAAATAAATACCTCGTTTAATCAAAACAAAGATTTTTCAATCGGTTATAAAAAAACCACAGACAACACCATGTTGCCGTAATAATTACCACCTATACTCAAAATGAAAAAATAACAAGAATAAGAAAAATAATGGAATTTAATAATGATAGCCCTGAACAAATTGAGACTACACCAGGTTTGATAGCTGTTAATGAAAAAAATAATAATCAAGAGACTGTAAGATCATGGCTGAGTTTGTTAATGAGTTTTATCGCCATAGTTATTAGTATTTTGGTTGCTATTTTTAAATAAAGTCATCTATATTACTGACCTTCTCTGCTAGAACAGTTTGGTTTTGGTACTTACCAATATATAGCCTTTTTCCCTTTTCCCTTACTCCGTTGTAAAAAAAGAAAAAATCAGAAACTTACCTTTCCTTCAATATGTAATAGGTTGCTCTACCTTTACCTTGTCTTTCAATTATCTCCATATCAATTAGTTTCTGAAAATCTAGTGCTCTGGTTGCTTTTGCCCTTTCTGTTAATTTGGCATAATCTTTGTCTTTGATAAATCCCTTATCTCTAATATAAGATATCACTGCTTGGTGATATGGTTTTAACTCAGTAACTGGAGTTATAGCTTCTTTTGGTAATAGTTTTTCTACTCTTAGTAGTTCATCAATAATACCCTCAGTAAAATATTCAAGCCAATCGGTAAAATCGATCTTATTCTTGAGATCATAGTAATTCCCAAATTCTCCTACTGTCTGAAAATACTTAGTTACATTTTTGTTGTAGTAGTTTTCAAAACTAAAAAGATTAAAGGTGTTGAGTCCCATCTTAGCTAGTAATATTTTTGTAGTTAATCGTGTAGCCCTGCCATTACCATCCATAAAGGGGTGAATGATTACCATTTGTTTGTGGAATATACCAGCCAATATAAGTGGGTCAATTGTCTTTTTATTGTCATTTATAAAATCAAGTAGTTCTTCTAATAATGACTTCACATCTTGATGATCAGGTGGTAGAAAAATTACTTCTCCCGTTCGCGGATCATTAACAACTACTGGATTTTGCCGTAAATTTCCCGATTCGTGTTTGGGAAGTAAATCCTTCGTTATTTGACCTTGGATTTTTAATATCAAATCAAGCGAAAGGTTCGTTTCATCTTTTTTAAGCGATATATTTAATTCTTGGAGTGCTGTGTTGTAATTTACAACCTCTTTTTCGCTATCTCTAGCATAGGCTGGAGTAGACTTGAGAATTTTTTTTACTTCGGTAAGCGGGAGCGGATTTCCTTCAATGCTGGTTGAGGTAAAGGTGGACACTTCTCTAGCGATTCGCTCAAACTCAAGTAGAGCAATGTTGGGAAAGTGTCGATTATTTATTTCAACTACTAAAGAGTTGATATGCTTTATTTGAGCCAGAAGTTTATTAGTAATGATGTATGTAGGAGTAAATGTCATTAGACGTATTATAGACGATTATTAGACGATTTTCAAAGGTTTTATTGGCCGTTATTTATGCCCCAGCCAGCTAGGACAATTTCATTTCAATTTATACCCATACATCAATAATTCATCTTTTTACCTTTACCTCTATACCCTTAAATATTAAGGGGAAGAGATGATACAATAGTCATCAACACAACAATCATCTGCTCATAGTCAACCAAACTATGGAACACATAACAGCAAAACAGCTTGAAATACTTCAACTGGTATATCGATTCCGCTTCCTTGATAGATCACATATTCAACAACTCCTAAACCACAAAGACCCCAAACGAATTAATGTATGGTTAAAAGACCTTACAGAAAAAAGAATTCTAGGTAGACACTACTCAACCAAACTAAAAGAAAACACAAAACCTGCAATCTACTATCTTGCAACTAAATCTAGATTAATACTTCTTGATCAGGATAACATTAACCCAAAGATTCTCAAACGAGCCTATAGAGATAAAAATTGTTCTAAGCGATTAATAGAGCATTATCTGTTTATTGCTCATTTTTATTTGCAACTAAATAAGCAAACAAAAATGGAAGGTTCTAAGTTACATTTTTTTACTAAAACCGATTTATTAGAACATTACTATCTTCCCTTCAACAGACCGGACGCTTATATTTCCCTAGAAGGCAAAAATGAAACAAAGCGATATTTTTTAGAATTAATCGATGAGGGTACCCCACGCTTTATGCTACGAAAAAAGATTCAAAGTTACTTTTATTACTTTGATCAAAACTCGTGGACAAAGCATACAGGTTACGACAATCCTTCTTTACTATTTGTGTGTCCTAACGTGCAAATTCATGACTTTTTACAAAAATTCATTGCAAGTACCAAAGATGAAGAGACATCAGACTTACAATTTTTTACAAGTCTGATGTCGCAAATTCAAGCTAGTGGCATTACCAAAACAACTTGGCATCCAGTCGAGACATAACTAAATTTCTTTTGATAGTTCTTTGAAACCTTTGACCATGATTTTATTAACCAAAACTGTAACAATCCCTTGCAAGTCACTTCTTGTAAACTGATCTTGATTGTCAATTAACTCCAGTATCTCATTTTCAAATTTTTGTGTAATTTTTATATCTAACATCACTTGCTCCTTTCGTGCTGATTAATAACTTGCAAGACTTTTTCAACTGTTGAGAGAGCTTTAGTAATAGCAATTAAGGGATTTGAAGAGTAACTACTGATATATTCCCAAGCATTGCCACTACTGTCGCCAAACTCGTATAAATCCATTAAAACGCAGCTTGTAAACTCCGCGATTATTTCCTGCTGTTTGTTTTGTCCTTGTTTTAAACCGTTGTTAATTTTGGCATGGATCGCATGTGCTAGCTCATGAAAAAAGATTGACTGCTCATGAGTGCCAAGACGAATGCGAGTGCCATCGGTTTTACAATCTCCGAGTTTGTTATCGGCAATTGGTAGATACTCAATAGAGATTCCCATATTTTTGGCAACTTCATATAGTGGGGGAAGGCTAACGGGTTCGTATTCTGGCAGTGGTCTGTCTCCTGTAGTGCTTGAAGCTGCAAAAACTGGAGTAGTTACAAACCCAACACAGACACTCTTTTTTTCTTCAGTTTCTTTGTCCTCTTTTTTAATAAGATGAGGCACTAATATATAAACAGCTTTTGACCCCTTTTTGATACTTCTGCCAGCCTCTAACCACTGCCTATATCCTCTACAATCAAGCTCATCCGCTTGTAAAAATGCTAGCACTTTATTTGATAAACTCCAATTATTTGAAGGTGCATTATCCGCAATCTTCAAGCGTGCCACCCTTGTGATCTGCGAGATATCACCTGTCTTAAACCTATCAATCACTCTATCAATACTTTTTTGTGCATTCTCTGAAATTTTCATATTTTTCTTTATAATTTTTAATTGGAAGCAGGTTACCTGCTTCCAATACATGAATCAAAAAAAGCGGGGTGAGTTTTGCAAAAAGCACGACTGCAAGGAGTGCTTTACAAAGCCCTTGCAAAATGAGGGGCAAGGCCCCTTGAATTTATTACCCAAACAAAGTATTTTTTTGATAGACTTAGCAAATGGTTAGTAGATTGCAACTATGTCAAAAACTTTACGACTTTATGTATTGGTATCTACCAATTATTGCCCGTTTTCCAAAATCACAGCATCATTTAATTGGAAAAAATATTTGTGATTTGTGTTTTAACTTGCTAGATTTAATTATTCAAGCTAACCAATCATTTGGACAAGAAAGACAGCAGCTACAAAAAAGAGTTTCGCAGAAATTTGATTCATTGAGATTATCAACAAGATTATCAAAAGACCTTCGCTTAATTAGCATTAAGCAGTATGTTCAAGCTACAGATAAAATCAATGAAATGGGTAGAATGCTTCAAGCATGGAAAAGCAAATGAATCTGAAAAAAATGCCCTTTTAGAATCATTGAACAACTAAAAACAACAATTCTTCTCATTTCAATCATTCTGTGTTACTCTTTTTTTTGGAAGAGTTGACGATTTCATTTGTTGTAACTGCTTTCCTTCGGGGTGGGAATTGGAATAATACGGCTAATGCGGGAGTCTTTGCAATCAATCTGAACAATACGCCAGCTAATCAGAACAACAATATTGGGTTTCGCTGTGCCAGTGATTAAGATGCCAGTCTGTTATAAAGATTATCAACATCGCGATAAATCTCTATTAACAGGCAGACGAGAGCTAAATCTTTAAGGAGGTTTACGCCAGGGTCAAGTTATATCACCAGACTCTTTCCATCTTGAAATAGCCAATATTTTGGCTGTCAGGAAAACAACAAGTCCTTAACCTCTGTTTTGAGCTTCTATCCAAGCAGAGGTAATTGGACTTAGTATTTAAGCTTACAAAGTTAACAAATGCAAAAAAGTGCTGTTTGAAAAAATTAGTTCTTTTGAAAACTTATTATTGGCCCATAATTTTGCCAAACAAGGCAACAGACAAAAAGAGTATGCAATAAAGTTTGAGTACAACTTAGAGAAGGAAATTGGCCGATTGGTCTGGGAATTAAAAAACAATCGCTATCGTCCAAGTGCTTATCATCATTTTATTGTTTCGCATCCTAAAATGAGAGCAATTGCCGCTCCAGCTTTTAGAGACAGAGTGGTTCAACAATCTCTGGTTTCAATCATTAATCCAATTTTTGAAAAAACTTTTATCTATGACAGCTATGCCTGTCGCAAAGAAAAAGGCACTCATTTTGGTGCCAAACGGGTCAAAAAGTTTTTAAAAGCATCTCATGCTCTTTACTCAGATCAACAAGTTTATGTCCTGCAAACAGATATAGAAAGCTTCTTTGCCAGTATGTCATGGGGCGTGTTGAAAAAAATGATAACTAAAAAAATAAAAGACCCAAAAACTTTACACCTCATTAACCAATTTATCAC
>Ga0334892_1002931_pt1 | contig 11605 bp, 10 predicted proteins | sample GraSluR3_MG_4_FD_207213 | JGI IMG/M metagenome (GOLD analysis project Ga0334892, IMG submission 207213) | Sludge microbial communities from methane-producing bioreactor in Wageningen University, Netherlands - Granular Sludge_15_04-R3 | ecosystem: Engineered > Bioreactor > Anaerobic >... | reverse complement strand
TGGACTATGTCATCAAGCCAGCTGTTTGTCTGAGCTACGACTACCTCGTCTATTCTGTGTTTTCTGATTATATCAGGAAGTTCCCCGGCATTCCCGAGGATGGGAAAATCCATGAAGCTTTTCTCCTCTGAGGGCTCCCGGGATACAAATCCCTTTATATGGAAGGTTTTTTTATCCTTTACCAGGTGCCTGAGGATATCCTTTGCCGTCTTGTTCGTCCCGAGTATGGCAACAATCCTGGGCTCCAGGGATATGCTGAATACCTTAATCACGAAGTATCTGAACAAAAGGAGCATAAGCAGGTTGATTACACCGAATACAAAGAATATGGACCTTGGAAAATCAAACTCGGCAAGGAAATAGTATATGGTTATAAGGATGAGACAGCATATTATAACAGAGAAAACAAGGTTCTTTATATAAGACCTTATTCTGGCATGCTCACCCATATCATAAAGGCCGAAGAAATACAGGGTGACGATCTGGATGACGACCAGCAGGAGGCTGTAGTGGGTAAGGTTCTGATAAACATCAGCGGGCATTACATCGGTAAAGATGAAAAACCTGAAGTAATTCCTCAGGAAAAAGCTTAGCCTGTAGGCAAGCATCACAATGCTTATATCCCCTATGATCAGCACAAAGAGCCTGAGCTTGTAAAACGGAGAAACTAACATAATTTGCCTTTCCTGTCTTCCCCGGACATCAGAAAAAGATTATATACTACCCTTACAGCAAAGAGAAACCAAATAAAGAAAAATCCGAAAAATACCTTTATAAACCCTGTAATGCCCCTGGAATACTTTACAAGGTAAAGGAACATGGACCAGTAGAAATAAAACAGGGGCGCCAGCCACCGGTCCCGGGATGAGTAGTTCTTTACATGAACAATATGGCATTCAGGCATGTAACGGATAAGCTTTCCGCGCTCCCTCACCATCCTTGCCAGGTCCAGATCCTCCCCGTAAAGGAAAAACCTCTCATCAAAACCCCCTATACTGTCAAATACCTCCCTGCTGACCATGTTGCAGGATCCGGAACAGGTGTCCACATCCTGCGGCTTTTCATAACCCTGGTAAGCCCTGTGGTAGCTGTTAAAAACCCTGCTGTTCCTGAAAAGCCCCGCGAGGCCCGACAGCCTGAAGAAAGCGGGTAATATCTCCGGAGTGTTCCTGAGGGATGCCGGCTGGACGGTACCGTCGGTATTAAGTATCTTGCTGTAGGCCATCCCGTAACTGCTGTTATTTTCCAGAAAGCTGTATAGGCAGTTAACAAAGTTTTCTGAAACCAGGGTATCAGGGTTTATAAAAAGGGCATACCTGGATTTTACTTTCCTTAAAATCCTGTTTATAGCCCTTCCAAAGCCCAGGTTTCTCTCATTATGCATTATGATGGCTTTTGGCCAGGCTTCTTTTATTTTATGCAGGTTCTGCTCCGGGCTGTTATTTCCTATGAATATCATGGCCTCTCTGCCTTTCTGCCTTTGCTCGAAATAAGCCAAAGAGGCTTCCAGGGATTTTAACGAATCAAAAAGGACATCCTCGGAATAATAATTTATATATACAATTGCTATTTCGCACATATTGAAATCTATGCCTGCAGTAAAGACCTTCTGTCTGATTTAAAACAATTTCTTGAACTTATTTGTTTACTACTATATATTATTAAATGATACATTTCAAAATAATTAATAGGGGTCCGGGCCATGAAAAAGATAATGCTTCTCCTTCTGATCCTTTTGGCTTCATCAGCTGTCAGCGCTGTCAATATCTCAGTAATAAGCTATCAGGCTTATTTCGCGGTTAACAAGGAACCCAGGCTGGCCCTTGTTAAGTACAATGACAGCTATCTTTACCTGGTTGCGGGGGACATCATAGCTGAAAGCCTGGAGGTAAGAGAACTTACCGCTGATTATCTTCTGCTTTTTGACCTGCAGTCCAAACGGGAGCACAGGATAAACATAGCCCAGACTGAAGAAGCCCCCTCCCCCCAGAGATCCTCCTCAAGGACCAGGGATACTGCCCAGACACCCAGCACAAGGACCTTCCAGCCTGCCGGCACTGAATCCTCAGGCAAGGCCCCGGAGATATATCTGGAACCCCAGAACTTCAATATAACCTGGGCCAATGCCCGGGCAACACTGATAATCATGGCCCGGGGATTTGAGGACCTTTACTCCATTGCCCTGAACGTGAGCTATGACCCTGCTCTGGCTGTGGTTGACGATATTAACGAGGGTTATCTCTTAAAGAGCAAAGGCGGGTCCACCGATTTCAAGGCCGATATATCCGAAGGAAGCCTTGACATTGAGATTACAAGGCTTGACGATTCAGGTGTATCGGGAAACGGCATGGTGGCAAGCATCATTTTCCGCCCCCTGGAAAGCGGGACCACAAACTTTGACATAAACAATATAACCGTCTATGACAGCTCTTTCTCTCCCATAGAGGTCGACATAACCAATTCTGTCGTAAATATCCAGATACCTCAGATTGATCCGGAACAGGAAAAGCTTAACGAAGAGATGCTTAAATCTGATGATATACGCAAGGAGATCGGTTTTCCAGGCGATTTTGACAAGGAGCTCCCCTTCGATAAGAAGGAGGAAAGGCAGAGCCTGCCTCCGGACAGAAAATAATGCATGACTTAAACAGCATTAAAAGGCTCCTTCCCCACAGGGAACCCTTTCTCTTCCTTGACCGCCTGGAGGAAGTCGATTCCCCGCGAAAGGGAAGGGGTTTCTTTAATCTGAAGCTCTCGGACCTGACAGACAGGCCACTGTTCAATCCCTACCTTCTTCTTATTGAGTTCGCAGCCCAGACCTCCGCCTATGTATCAGCCTACAGCTCCTCCCTCCAGGACCCTTCTCTGGATAAGCAGGGCTACCTGGTTACAATAAAGGACTTTACTGTAAAAAATACAGTTGAATTTGATAAAGAAATCATGGAATTCCATGCTGATGTAACGCTCCTTAAAAATTACAAAACCCTCTACCGCTACTTTTTTTCGGTTGGCAAATACATCGAGGGAGAGCTGGAGTTTATAGGGAACAAATGACAGATAAACGGCCCAATATCCTGCTGGTGGATGATGAAAAGGATGTTCTGTCCTTTATGGAGGCCGCCCTCCAGACCATAGGGGCAAACTGCATCCTTTGCGAGGACGGCAATAAGGCCCTTGCGCTCATAGAAGAAAACAAAAAGGACTATTTCCAGCTGGTGATACTGGACTGCCTTCTGCCCAAAATGCACGGCTTTGACGTTCTGAAGGCCATAAAGACAAATAAAAGGACCTACCATATACCTGTGATTATGATAAGCGGGATATACAAAAAAAGGAATTACCGGGAAGACCTAATTGACAATAAGAAGGCCAATGCCTTCCTTGCCAAGCCCTTCACTGCCGCAGACCTTCTTAATGCCGTGGAGCCCTTCATATCGGAACAGCTCAATCTAACCGGGGAGGAAGATTTCTCCGGCTACCAGGAGACCTTCGACGAACTTCCAGACATGGAACCCTTCGAACCGCCACCCGCGGAGCATGCCCCGGAAGCCAGTCCTGAGGAAAGGGCTGTCCCCTCCAGGGGAAGCCTCTCTGATATCCCTTTTTCCGAGATAATACGGGTGCTTTATCTTTCGGGCAAAACCGCCACCCTGAAGCTTGCCAGGGAAGGCGAGAAGAAGATCATCCTGCTTAAAGACGGCAGGTTTGTCTGGGCCATGAGCAATATGATAATGCATACCCTGGAGCACATGATGTTTTCTGAGGGAAGCCTGTCCCTGGAGCAGTACTATTATTTTTCCAAAAAAGCCTTCGGCAAGCAGAAAGAGCATATAAACTGCCAGGATATACTGTCCACCGTTTCCGAGGGAGAGAAAAAAGCCCTGCTCCGCAAGCAGATGCAGATGATAATTACTGACACCTTTGAGTGGTATGAGGGGCATTACATTGTTGAAAACAGCCTTATGAAGCTTTCCAGCATGGAGGATATAATGCTTTCCACCTATGAGATTGTTAAAGAGGGCGTTCTGGCCATAAATAACTGGGAAATCCTTAAGAAATTCTTCCAGAGCCTTCAAATCCGCTTCAAATACGGCAGAAACCAGGATACAGCACAGCTCAGGCTTGCATTCTCCCCCGAAGAGCTCGCGGTTCTGAAGCTGATGGATAACAGCACAACCCTTACCGGCATACTCAAGGCCTCGCCCAGACCGGATTTTGAGACCCTTAAGCTCCTTTATGCCTTCTGTATTCTCGGAGTGATAAACCCCGTAAATGATAATTCATTTACCACCCTGTCCTTTGAAAATAAGCCAGAAGAAACCCTGAAGCCTCCCCCCCGGGAGCCTGAGCCTGAAAGCGCCCTGGATGACGAGACTGAGACCACCTACAGGGTTATCCGGCACTCCACAACCCAGGAGACCGCCAGGGTCAATGTCTCATCCACCGAAGTCCAGACGCTGAAGCATAATAAGCCCAAAAGCCCAATCGGTGAATTCTACCAGTCCATAATAAATGAGAAAAACCCCCTGAAGATAATCGGGGTCACCCCCGGCGACTCCAGCGATACCATAAAGCACAGGTATGCCAGCCTGGTAAAGACATACCACCCCGACCGCTACCACAACAAGGTTGATACCGAGACCTACAACCAGCTGGTTGCCGTAACAGACCTGGTAAACAAGGCCTATAAGGCTGTTATGGAAAGATACGACGAGCTTGCCCACCAGAAGCAGGTGGACTTCCAGGATTTCAAAGCAGAGGATGAGCCCGCCCAGAAATCCCCGCAGGATGATGCCCGCCTCAGACAGCAGAAGGAGCAGATATCAAAGAACCTGTTTATAAAGGGCAGGAATGCACTGATAAAAAAGGACTACCAGACAGCCTTCAGCTCTTTCCGCTACCTCAATTCCCTTGAAGGCGAGAACCCGGAATACATTGGCTATTACGGAATATCGGCCTATTATGTGAACCAGAAGACCCTGGCTTTTGACCTTCTGTCAAAGATTGCCGACTCCAATACCAACAACCCTGATCTGTATTACTTCATAGGCAAGGTCTATGCCGAGAGGAACCAGAAGACAAAGGCAAGGGAATTCTTCAACAAGGCCCTTACCTTCGACCCCCTGCACGAACCGTCCCAGAACGCCCTGGACAGCCTGGACAGCCCTGATAAGGGCTCTAAAGACGGCTCCTTTATAAAAAAGCTCTTTAAGAAATAGCTGTCCTTTCCCTGTAGGAATCCAAAGTATTCTCAAGGAGCATGGCCACCGTCAGAGGGCCGACCCCGCCGGGAACGGGGGTAATATAGCCAGCATCTTCAAAAAGCCCATCATAATCCATGTCCCCCACAATGGTATATCCCTTCTTTTCAAACTCCCTTTCCCGGTCTTCGTCTATCTCCCTGAATCTGCCGTATTCATCCCTTGAAAGGGTATTTATCCCCACATCCACCAGTATAGCACCCTTTTTAACCATGCCCTTCTTTATGATAAAGGGCTTTCCCACGGCGCTTACCAGTATCTCCGCCTCAAGCATGAGCCTGTCAAGCCCCAGGGTCCTGGTATGGGCCACTGTCACTGTGGCGTCCCTCCTTAAAAAAAGATGGAACAGGGGTTTTCCTACAATATTGCTCCTTCCCACAATAAGGACCCTCTTTGACTTTATCTCAATCCCGTATTCATCCATCAGCCTTATTATACCATTGGGCGTGCAGGGCACATGCCCCTTTTCGCCCCTCACCAGCCTTCCCAGATTGAAAGGGTGGAGACCGTCCACATCCTTTTGTGGGGATATCAGGCTTATTATCTCCCCTTCATCGTATTCCCCGGGCAGGGGTATCTGGACCAGTATGCCGTCAATACTGTCATCCCTGTTCAGCTCTTCTATCTCTCCCCGTAAATTTCCCGGTTTGCTTCCCCCGGGTATCTCCACCACCCTGCTATGAAAACCCGCCTTTTTTGCAGCCCTTTCCTTGCTCCTTACATAGACCCGGGATCTCGGGTCATCTCCAGCAATAACAACAGCCAGGCCGGGCTTCCTTCCCCCGGTCTCCTCAACCTCCCGCCTAATCTGCTCCCTTATCTTCCCTGCCACAAGATTGCCGTCCAGTATCATTATCTTTCCTCTTTTATCTCAATATTTATAGATTTAAGAAATTCTATATCCTTCTTCGTAAAGCCTGTATCCTGACCCATGCCCGCTTTCTTCCTTATCCTGTCCAGAAACAGCACGCTTATCTCCACCACCAGGCAGGGGGTCACATCCCGGGTGGCGAGCTCCGCCAGAAGCTCCCTCACCTCATCGGACTCGTCAATCAGTTTTATAAAGACATCCTTGAGCTTCTGGATTTTATCCAGGTACTGGCTGTCCTCGTTCTCCTGCGGAAATATATCATCATATTCCATGGCTTTCCTCCTTAATTCTTCCTGAAAAGACGATCTCAGCTCCGCCCCTTATCCTTACCCCCTGCTTTTCCCTGAAAAGCATGAACAGGCCCCCCGGCATCTCAATACAGGCGCTTTCTGCCCCGAACCTCTTTTCCAGATGGTAGAACACTGCCATGGCCGCGCTTCCGCAGCTCAGGGTAAAGCCTGCCCCCCTTTCCCATACCATGGCATAATACCTGCCGTCCCCTGTCTTTTTTACAAAGCTGATATTTGCCTTCAAAACCTCCTGCAGTCTTCCTGCATACCTGTAAAAATCCCCTTCTTCCCATTTTCCGAAATAGAGCCCGTGATGATTGTTCAGGTGATAATAACTGATATCAAACTCCCTTTCCTCAATCAACAGCCTCCTTTCTTCGCTGGCCCGGCATACAAGCCCCACCACGGCATCAATATCCCTCCCGTGCCTTTCCACAACCGCCCTGCCCGCCTGGGTAAATATCTCAATACATCTGCTATTTTCAATATCCATCAGATATTTTCCCAGGACCCTCAGGCCGTTAACACAGATACTGCTTTTTGTGCCGTCGGCATTAATTATCTCCATAAAATAGCCTTTATCTCTTTTCTCCCATAAAAGCACTCCGTCAGCCCCTATGCCGTAGTGCCTGTCGCACAGTAAAGAAGCATCAGCCTCAGCAAAATCGTCCTTTCCGACTATTATAAAATCATTACCGTTTGCCTGTGCTTTTATAAATTCCATACCAGTATTATACTAACTTTTAACCCGGGATTGTTCAATAATTTTAAATCGGTTTCTGAGCTAAGTCACCTGCTCAGAACCAGAAGGATTCTCTTGGAAATGAGCAATAAAGACAAGGACTGAATAGATATATATTATCAGCATGTCCCCGGTCTTTATCCCGCTTTTATAAAAATTCACCGGGGAGATGTCCATATCCCTGCCAAAGCAGTCATATTCAAAGGATGCAATATAAAGCCGGTCATAATCCCCGGCCTGTCCGCATCTTGAAATCTTTCCCAGATCCACTGCATTCTTTATCAGATAGCCGTACATCCCGAAGAAGGGGCTGAACCCTGTATTGTAGTCCCCCGCAAACTTCCACAGATGCTCGGGGACCTGCCTCTTTATATCCGGGTCATCGGGCCCCGTATAGTAATGGCCGTCAATATTAATGGAATAATAGGAAAAGTCCACCAGAGAGCCTCCCAGGTTCACGACAATCCCAGCTGTTGCCAGGAACAGGAAAACATACCTCTTCATACTGGTATCAAAAAGGGTCTTTCTTAGATCCCCCGCCACTGCAATATTGAAAAGCACCATCAGGACCCCTGTTGCAAGGAACCTGCTTCCGAAGCAGGTCCCTCCCTCATAATGCTTCCAGAAGGAGTAAAAGACCAAGGAAACCGCCATCACCGACAGGGTGAAAAGCGTAATGCTTCTCCTCTTTTCAAGGAACCTCTTTATATTGACCAGGTAAAGCAGTATTACGGGAAAGTAGAATATTACCCCCTTGCCCGGCGAAAAAAGCATGGCAAAAAGCCCCCTGAAGGGATTAGCCACAAAGACATTCATGCTTTCCCCGAACTCATCCCTCTCAGGGTATCCGAAGTCAAAGAGGCTTCCGAACCTCACATAATTGTAGTTTAAGTAAAACATGACAAAGAAGAAAACGGGCAGAAAGAACATAAAGAGCCTCTTTAAGAGCACTCTTCTGTCCCTTTCCTCCAGCCACAGATACAATACAAAGCATGGGGCGAATATAACCGAGTTTATCTTTGTAACCAGGGAAAGCCCGAAAAAAAAGCCTGCAAGGAAATAATAGGTCTCCTCTTTCCTTGAAAGCAGGAAAAGAAAGCTTATAAGCACCAGGAAGGAGAGAAGAATATCCGCATAGAAGGTCTGGCTGTAGTATAAAAGCAGAGAACCTGCAGCAATAAAGCCCATGGCCGGGCTCCTTTCATCCCCCCCGTTCCTTCCGTGCAGGAAATACAGCAGGTAGATCAGAACGGCCATCAAAACGCCGTTGAGCATTATGGAGCTGTACCATAGAAGTACCTCCCTTCTGGCATTATCAAGGCCCAGGTATCTTGAAAGCAGGTGGGAGATATAATAAACGGGAAAATTTGCAAAGCTCAAGAAAGGCCCGTAGGGGCTGTAAAAGCCCTCCTTTCCCTCCTTTCCGTAAAAGAACTGCCCCTGCCTGTTATTCCTTATCCCCAGCAGGAGCCCCTGGTGTATGGTTATACCCTTCCCCGAAAACAGGCTGTCCGTTACCCAGTAATAGTTATACTCGTCAATCTCCTTGAACTTTGCCGGGTTAAGCAGGATGAGCATGACAATAAGCAGAAAGAACCACAGGTATCTTTTCATATTATGCCTTTTTTCCTTTTATTTATAGCACCATTTTTCTTTTTATTCAATAGGTTTGAATTTTTTTTAAGGTTTTTCCTGATTTTTTTTATATTTGATTTTTATAACAGCAGATATTATTATAAATCCTGCAGGCAAGCTAATAATTATGAAGAAGCTGATAATACAGATTCCGGCCTATAATGAAGAAAAGACCATCCATGCAGTCCTTTCCGAACTTCCGCGCAAGGTTGAGGGCTTTGACAGGGTTGAATGGCTCCTGGTGGATGACGGCTCTGCTGATAACACATCCGCTAAAGCCATATCCATGGGTATTGACCATCTTGTAAGGCATACCGCCAACCTCGGACTGGCCCGTGCCTTTGCCTCGGGCATCGATGCCTGTCTCAATATATATTCCTCATTATCAAATTATAATAGGAAATTTGAAAGATAAAAGGTGTAAATGGAAAGTAAAAATGCACGGACCTATACTCAATAAGCAATTACAAACACAGATGAAATGTATTATGTATGATGCTTTCGTAAAAATTCAAAATATTGAAATGTCTTTGTAAAAAGGCCTAGAGGCAAGGCGTGCAAACCCACAAGAATGCGGCGTATTACAATTCGAGGTGCAACACAATGAAGCATATGGCCTTTTACCACGCATTATAGATGGAATAGAATTGATAGATATAAACAGTCTGAACCATAAAACTATGGAGGGCTAATCTTAAAGATGCCAACAGCATCAAATTCAGTATGTTCTTCAATAGTTCCCAGTATCTGTGCTGAAGAAAAGGCCATTTCTGTATCACCATAATAATGTATAAGCCATGATGTTCTTTCTGCATGTCCGAATGGAATATCATAACCAAGGGACTGAAAATCATGCATGCCATACCTGTAGAGATAGTATTTAACTGGAGACCATATAAGACCAGTTGTATAAACATCATCATCAGGTTCAATATTGTCCTGCAGATAAATTACAGCCTGCCTTACATTCAGCAGTGATATCTCAGTGTATTCAGGAATTCTAGAGAATGTAAAAAAAACAATTAAAATTGCAGCGATCAAACCGAAAATCCTGGTAATAGAGCGAATATTCATCCAGCGATTAAAACAGCCAAATCCAATTATTATGGATAGAATCGGATGGGTGAAAAGCACCAATCTTCCAGCAATAATTGTCGGCTCACCACCTATAGGATATAATCTTAAGGCAGAAGCAAAAAAAAGCATTATAATTGGAGTGAGTAACAGAATTGCATATTTGAGATTATGTCTTAGAAGGAATGCTGAACCTATAACTAATGTAACAAGTCCAAGCAATATTTGATTATATCCTGGTAAAGCAAATGGATGAGCAAGCAGGTTTAATAATATAATAATATTATGGATAATGTGTGTTTTGTTTTGTGGAGGGAAAATTAAAAAACCGTTTTCCCAGTAGTCGCCCATAAATTCATAAGTGGAAGAAGAATTTCTTATTGTAAAAAGACCAAACAGAATAAAACCTATAGTTGCCATGATTAGAATAAGCCTGAATTCTTTATCCTTTATTAAATCCTTTTTGAAACCTTTGTGGAAAATAATGCTTAAAATGCACCCTGGTAACAAAAAGACTGCTGCATGGCTAAATAATGGTGTTATTAATAATACAGCCCCTAAAAACAGGGCTTTATTCATTTTTCTATTTTCAATGTAATGTATGCTTGTATAGATAATTATAAGGCATGCAAAAACATCAACTGAGTATTGCTTTAGTTCAGAGGAGAACCTGATTAGATATGGAGCAAATGAGAACAGAGATAGAATAATAATTTTTGTATAGAATTCTGTTTTCAATAAAATGAGCATTTTCCACAACAGAAATATTGAAGCTATGCTAAAAATTAGAGGCCATAATCTGAGAGATAATTCTGAAGAACCAAGTAGAAATAACGATACTTTTTCAATCAACAGGAAGCCAAATGGAGCTACCTGCTCATACCTGAGAGGTGAAAATATCAGTTTAATAATAGGCAGTTCAATAATATTAAGAGCAAGTTTTGCCTCATCTGCCCATAAGCTTCGGTTTTGTAAATAAAAGGATAATCGTAGATAAGAGCCGATTATCGAAATAATGAATGGCGGATAATAGCATGCCCTTTTTTTCAATATTTCTATATATATATTATGCTTAAAATCTATCATGGCATTACCATTTTTTTAAAGATGCTGATATATTCAGAATATTAAATTGAATATCAATGTCAATAAATTGATAAAATATGAATAAAACCATTCTATTTTTTACAAATAGTTATTGCATCAATAATTAAGAAAAAATACTGATAATATTTGCTGATTCTGCTGGAGTTGAAATTATGAGAAAACTGAAGTTACTATCACTCGACTTTCGGAGATAAACTCAAAAAAAGCCTTGGAATGCACTGTTGAAGGTAATCCTGGCACTTTACTTTTGTAGGCCCTATATAAATTAAGAGCCTGAAATAAAACAATCATTGATAATAGCGGTTTATTGCATTTTTTTCTTGACAATGTAGAACCTATATTATAAGATACTAAACATGGCTCATATATACAAAAAGAAGATAGGAGGTAGAACCTACTGGTACCTGCGGGAGACTTGCCGGGACGGCAGTAAGGTGCGTGTAAAATGGCAGAAGTATCTGGGTACTCCCGAAACAATCCTATCCAGACTTGAAAAGGCAGAAGAAACAGAAAAGCCTGTCAAAATTAAAACAGAAGAGTTTGGTTCTGTGTTTCTTGCCAATGAACTTGAAAAAATGATTGATACTGCTGGTATAGTTGATTCAATTATATCCCCTGGTGCAAG
>Ga0334892_1002927_pt1 | contig 11618 bp, 13 predicted proteins | sample GraSluR3_MG_4_FD_207213 | JGI IMG/M metagenome (GOLD analysis project Ga0334892, IMG submission 207213) | Sludge microbial communities from methane-producing bioreactor in Wageningen University, Netherlands - Granular Sludge_15_04-R3 | ecosystem: Engineered > Bioreactor > Anaerobic >... | reverse complement strand
AAGCTATTCCCTTTGGGTCTCCAAGCGATTTTCAAACCTTTTCAATGCCTATGCCAAGGCCTTAAACAGACAGCAAGGCCGCCAAGGAACCCTCTTCGAAAGGCCATTCCGTCGTAAGCTGGTCGATAGCGAGCGTTACTTTCGCCAGCTGGTGGTTTATATCCACTCAAATCCTGTGCACCACGGGTTTACCGATAGCTACAAGGACTACCCTTGGTCGTCGTACGGTACAATTGTATCGGCCAAGCCCACTAGGTTGCAACGGAATCAGGTGCTGGGTTGGTTCGATGGGAGGGGCAATTTTGTGGATACGCATAGGCAGATAATTGATTTTGATTTTATTGATCATCTGATAATTGAATAAAATAATAAAACCTTTCAGGTTTGGATTATTAATCGCTATGAAAAAATCCTACTACCTCTTCAATCCTGGCCGTCTTAGCCGCAAGGACAATACGCTAAAGTTCACCCCGGTTGATGAAGACGGCGTGGAGGGGCAACCCCGATACATCCCCGTTGAGGGTGTTGATGATTTGTACGTGCTGGGGTCGCTCGATGCCAATAGCGCGCTATACAACTTCCTTGGTAAAAATGGTATCTGCGTACACTTTTTCGACTACTACGAGAACTACACCGGATCATTCATGGCCAAGGATGGGCTGCTGGCTGGAAGGATGATCGTGTCGCAAGTCGATTACTACTCCAACAAAGCTAAGCGAATGGCCATAGCACAAAAGTTTATCGAAGGCGCATCGCACAACATGCTAAAGAACCTGCGCTACTACGATACCCGAGGCAAAGACCTTTCGCTTGAAGTAAACCAGATTGAGCAGTACCAAGTGGGTATCCCTGAGTGTAAAAAGGTTGATGAGCTAATGGGCATTGAGGGGAACATCAGGCAGAGCTACTACCAGGGGGTTAACAAAATTCTAAACGATTTTGAGATGGGTGCACGCACCAAGCAACCACCACAAAATCCTATTAACGCGCTGATCTCGTTTGGCAACATGATGTGCTACAGCCAGTGCCTTCGGGCAATTCATCAAACCCAGCTAAACCCAACGATTTCGTATTTACATACACCTGGCGAAAGGAGATACTCCCTGGCATTGGACATTGCCGAGATATTTAAACCAATACTGGTGGACCGAGTAATTTTTAAGGTGATAAATAAGCGAGAGCTCCAGGAGAAGCATTTCAGCGAGCAGCTCAATAGGTGCTTGCTTAACGAGAGCGGGAAGAAGATTTTTATTAAAGCCTTTGAGGATAGGCTTAGTGAGACCATCCAGCACCGCACCCTAAAGCGGAATGTGAGCTACAAGCACTTGGTAAAGTTAGAGTGCTACAAGCTCAGTAAGCATTTGCTTGGCATAGAGGAGTATAAGCCCTTTAAGATGTGGTGGTAGTAATTAACTAACCGGGACAGGTTTCCAAAACCTGCCCGGGTTAAAATGAAGGGAATGTACATCATACTAGTTTACGACGTTAACCAGAAGCGTACCGGAAAGATGCTAAAGCTTTGTCGAAAGTATTTGAATTGGATTCAGAACTCGGTTTTCGAGGGAGAGATAACAGAGGTGAAGCTTAAAGAGCTCAAGCATAGAGCCGAAGAAATTATGGATGATGAGGACAGCCTGATCCTCTTTACAAGCAGGGAGAGCAAATGGCTTGAGAAAGAGGTGTTAGGCCATGAGCGAAGTTCCATAGACACAATGCTTTAACAAGCTGTACGGTTGTCGACCTAACAAAAACAGGATGATTAAATTCGTGCTATTTTAAGCTGAGCAGCGACAATGTTCTTTGATGTGCTGAAAACTAAGGGTATATAATAGTTGTCGAACCCCAGGGGTAATTCCATTACTTGGGTTCGACAACCAAAAATGATTGTTTTTTACTTTTTTAGTTTACGAACAGGCTGTAAATCAATTATTTTTTTTTATAAATTTACAACTTCCAATCATCCCATAGTGGAATTGAAACGCACTTTGGGAACTGCTTAACAAAATTCCTTGGATGCTTCCAATCATCCCATAGTGGAATTGAAACGTGTAAATATCGCTACTCATACGCTCGTTTGGTGTCCTTCCAATCATCCCATAGTGGAATTGAAACTATGCAGCACCCTGGTGACCCTAACGGCGGAGCAGCTTCCAATCATCCCATAGTGGAATTGAAACAGTATGCCCAGCGTTCTTATAAGATAGAGAACAAGGCTTCCAATCATCCCATAGTGGAATTGAAACATAATAGAATGTTATATCGGGCTGCTTCCCATTCAACTTCCAATCATCCCATAGTGGAATTGAAACTTAACATAAGCGGCTATGTATCTAAAATCAATTAACTTCCAATCATCCCATAGTGGAATTGAAACATGTGCTTCTTGTCCTCCTCATCGAACATACAGACTTCCAATCATCCCATAGTGGAATTGAAACAAACGAGGCGGTCGCCCATTGAGGAGGAGTTTACCCTTCCAATCATCCCATAGTGGAATTGAAACATGGGATGTATGGACTAACTGATGGTGCGGGTTTTTCTTCCAATCATCCCATAGTGGAATTGAAACATGTTGGCGTATAAATTGTTAGCTGAAATGGTGTACTTCCAATCATCCCATAGTGGAATTGAAACTTTCTCCAAAACGCTTGCCTTTAAGCCAGCGTTTTCTTCCAATCATCCCATAGTGGAATTGAAACATGGGCGAAAGCGATGAGACGCTCATCACGGCGAGCCTTCCAATCATCCCATAGTGGAATTGAAACAAAGTTATATCAACCAATATGCTATCCAGCTCCTCCCTTCCAATCATCCCATAGTGGAATTGAAACATCTTTGAGATGCCAGACATCGCAGAGGGCAAGTTCTTCCAATCATCCCATAGTGGAATTGAAACGAGACTATCCAGGTTATGCTCAGGGTGAACGTTATCTTCCAATCATCCCATAGTGGAATTGAAACCCCGTATTTACGAAGAAATACCTGACAAAATCGACACTTCCAATCATCCCATAGTGGAATTGAAACATAGGATTCAGCGGTGCGGGGTTGTCACCATACGGCCTTCCAATCATCCCATAGTGGAATTGAAACTTGATAACGTGGAAATTCTTGGCGAGGGCTGGATCCTTCCAATCATCCCATAGTGGAATTGAAACTGGTAAGCCTACACGGCAGAAACTTTCACGACAGGCTTCCAATCATCCCATAGTGGAATTGAAACAACACAATGAGTAGTTACAGCCACATCGATTACTGCCTTCCAATCATCCCATAGTGGAATTGAAACTTGCAGGAGCGTAGGGTATCGAAGTCTATTTATAAGCTTCCAATCATCCCATAGTGGAATTGAAACAGGATTAACGCCTACGCCTAACCCCTTAACCTTAACCTTCCAATCATCCCATAGTGGAATTGAAACAAGATAAGAAAAAAGTCTAGCGTATGCAAGGGGAGGCTTCCAATCATCCCATAGTGGAATTGAAACGAGGAAGGCAGCGATGATTGCATTTTTTTCTTCTGGCTTCCAATCATCCCATAGTGGAATTGAAACGCTCTCTTCAAAGGATATTTTTTATAATCCTTTGGGCTTCCAATCATCCCATAGTGGAATTGAAACCAATGTTGCCCAAACGGCCAAACACGGTCATTACGGCTTCCAATCATCCCATAGTGGAATTGAAACATGGTTCCCCGCTCGTGCCCAGCAATAAGCACAGGACTTCCAATCATCCCATAGTGGAATTGAAACAGAGTTGAAAGTTCATAAAGTGCCTAGAGTTGAAAGCTTCCAATCATCCCATAGTGGAATTGAAACCGGGGTGCACCTTAATTTGGAGTGGAATTCTCATTTCTTCCAATCATCCCATAGTGGAATTGAAACGTCCAATCAAATACAGGTCTTATTATATCATCCGTCTTCCAATCATCCCATAGTGGAATTGAAACTCTGGAAGCACTGCTAGCTTTACAAAAGCAGTATGCTTCCAATCATCCCATAGTGGAATTGAAACTGGGCAACGAAGATTTTGATAATAAACCATTCTACTTCCAATCATCCCATAGTGGAATTGAAACTAAGATACTGCAAGAGCATTTCGTTGGTAACAATTCTTCCAATCATCCCATAGTGGAATTGAAACTCGGCAGGTGGGGTGCTCACCAGGGCAGTGCCACGCTTCCAATCATCCCATAGTGGAATTGAAACTAGCGAAAACGGTTTTGAGTACTGGCAAGATAAAATCTTCCAATCATCCCATAGTGGAATTGAAACTAAATTGCAGTTTTAAAAACATCACAATCTTGTGTCTTCCAATCATCCCATAGTGGAATTGAAACTGAGACTCATTGTAGCAGTTAGCAGAAATATGGGCCTTCCAATCATCCCATAGTGGAATTGAAACTGGTGATCGAGCGATATGTAGGCGTAAAAGACACGCTTCCAATCATCCCATAGTGGAATTGAAACTATGATCGTGCCGTCAATGGCTTTGTTGAAGTCCTCCTTCCAATCATCCCATAGTGGAATTGAAACTTCTGCATACTGCTCAATCAGCTCACCAGCGCAATTACTTCCAATCATCCCATAGTGGAATTGAAACTATTCGCTTAATGCTTTAAGCAATTCAGCGGCTTGCTTCCAATCATCCCATAGTGGAATTGAAACTTACATTGGTCGTGCGTTCGCCTTGTGCGGTAATGCTTCCAATCATCCCATAGTGGAATTGAAACACAAAACTACTGTTAAAATAGTAGTCTACCTTACCCTTCCAATCATCCCATAGTGGAATTGAAACTGTTGCTTCCATTATTTGAATTGAAAGCCCAGTGCCCTTCCAATCATCCCATAGTGGAATTGAAACTAGTGCCTGCGCTTCGTTAGGAGTTACCCCGCTTGCTTCCAATCATCCCATAGTGGAATTGAAACATGTGATTGGTCGCTCTCGATATGGTTTGTAGGATTCTTCCAATCATCCCATAGTGGAATTGAAACTTGCATATCGCCCATCTGGTCTCGCATCGCTGCAACTTCCAATCATCCCATAGTGGAATTGAAACGTATAAAATGGCTCAATCATTCTTATTAAATCTGCTCTTCCAATCATCCCATAGTGGAATTGAAACCTACGATTTCTTTGAATTGCTCCATATTCTTTTGAACTTCCAATCATCCCATAGTGGAATTGAAACTCGTTCGGGGCTTCGGGTATGCCGTCAAACACTTTCCTTCCAATCATCCCATAGTGGAATTGAAACCTCGTTATTTTGAATTAGTATAAATAACACAATAGTCTTCCAATCATCCCATAGTGGAATTGAAACACGGCTGGCGGTATGGAATCGGTTTTTTGCGGATTCTTCCAATCATCCCATAGTGGAATTGAAACGATTTATGGATGAGGACATTACAAGTATATCAAAGTCTTCCAATCATCCCATAGTGGAATTGAAACTTTCTATCTCAATGCCCTCACGCACGTAGTAGTTGACTTCCAATCATCCCATAGTGGAATTGAAACGCTCCACCCTGTTTCGGGTAATTGAATGGGCTACTCTTCCAATCATCCCATAGTGGAATTGAAACGTGATTAAAACAACTGCGAAGGGAATTGAGTACATACTTCCAATCATCCCATAGTGGAATTGAAACCAACGAGCAATAAGGACAGCGATAAAACAGGTATAGCTTCCAATCATCCCATAGTGGAATTGAAACACGATTACAGCGTTTACAGAGAATAACGAGCGAGGTCTTCCAATCATCCCATAGTGGAATTGAAACCTGGCAAGCACTTCGCAACCCATCGAGCCGCTGGAGCTTCCAATCATCCCATAGTGGAATTGAAACATTGAACGCCTCATCTGGGGTTGTTTCCCCATCTTTCTTCCAATCATCCCATAGTGGAATTGAAACAATGTTTTGCTATTTATTTTTAATTATTTTTTCTACTTCCAATCATCCCATAGTGGAATTGAAACATTGAGGTTTATCCAGCAAGGATGAAATTCTATGGCCTTCCAATCATCCCATAGTGGAATTGAAACGTGGAAATAAGCGATAGCGAGTATAAAGCGATGGTCTTCCAATCATCCCATAGTGGAATTGAAACAACGATTAGCTAAAATAATTCAAGTTGAACGGCTAACTTCCAATCATCCCATAGTGGAATTGAAACTCATAACTTAGGATTTTGCGTTGCGTTAGTAATTAGCTTCCAATCATCCCATAGTGGAATTGAAACCGTAAGGTCACGGGGGTACTTCTTAGCCGTTGCTATCTTCCAATCATCCCATAGTGGAATTGAAACTGGCGATTATACAAATAATCACTACGCCGATGCACCTTCCAATCATCCCATAGTGGAATTGAAACGCTTACAACACGTTGTATAAAAAATTGGCTATCAAACTTCCAATCATCCCATAGTGGAATTGAAACAACAGGGTCTTCTTCTTGCGTTACTTTCCAGTATCCTTCCAATCATCCCATAGTGGAATTGAAACTATTCAAAAGGCGTTATGTTATTCAAAATCTTTTGCTTCCAATCATCCCATAGTGGAATTGAAACTATTCAAAAGGCGTTATGTTATTCAAAATCTTTTGCTTCCAATCATCCCATAGTGGAATTGAAACTATTCAAAAGGCGTTATGTTATTCAAAATCTTTTGGCTTCCAATCATCCCATAGTGGAATTGAAACTTGTAAAGGACACAACCAAACGTGCTTTTTGTCTCCTTCCAATCATCCCATAGTGGAATTGAAACAAAGGGATCATCCCTCGCCTTCTCAATTGCATTGGCCTTCCAATCATCCCATAGTGGAATTGAAACGCTTTTGAACTATCTGTGCTACTCTTCCGCCATACACTTCCAATCATCCCATAGTGGAATTGAAACTTTACTACGGTTATGCAGCCGTTTGCCTTGCCATGCTTCCAATCATCCCATAGTGGAATTGAAACTTTTGTTTTGAATAGGTTTTTAAGCTGCTCTCCAAACTTCCAATCATCCCATAGTGGAATTGAAACGCGATAAGGAGATAGTTGATGTTGACGATTACTTCCTTCCAATCATCCCATAGTGGAATTGAAACGCTGGGTGAAGGGCTTTCGGGCGGCGTTCATATTGCCTTCCAATCATCCCATAGTGGAATTGAAACAAAAGAATTACCTTGTTAACCATACATTTTGTTTTCTTCCAATCATCCCATAGTGGAATTGAAACAGAGAAAGCACTATATGAGTTTACCACAATAATTATCTTCCAATCATCCCATAGTGGAATTGAAACAGTCGAGGCAGACCTTAAGCCCCTTCAGGACAAGGCCTTCCAATCATCCCATAGTGGAATTGAAACTTAAAAAAATGGGTATCATTTGACGAGGGGAGCGGACTTCCAATCATCCCATAGTGGAATTGAAACAGCATTGAAAAATGTATAATTGCATTACATCAATGCCTTCCAATCATCCCATAGTGGAATTGAAACCTGTTACCATCCGTGACCATCACGGCTGCCCTTGATCTTCCAATCATCCCATAGTGGAATTGAAACATGATACTTACAAAGCCGTTGCCACTAACCAGAAAGCTTCCAATCATCCCATAGTGGAATTGAAACTGCGTGGGCAAAATGATATACACCCCGTGTTATAAGCTTCCAATCATCCCATAGTGGAATTGAAACTGGTGTTGTACCTCTCTACGAAGTGCGAGTAACCTCTTCCAATCATCCCATAGTGGAATTGAAACAAAACAAACCCCTGCAAGCTGGATTTCTCGAACATCCTTCCAATCATCCCATAGTGGAATTGAAACAATGGGAGCGCAGGCAATGTGATAAATTGTCGATGTCTTCCAATCATCCCATAGTGGAATTGAAACTATCGATTGAGCAACACCTATAAAAAATTTCACACACTTCCAATCATCCCATAGTGGAATTGAAACCCCTGAAATAGAAGATTAAGACTCCAGCTAGAGGTCTTCCAATCATCCCATAGTGGAATTGAAACGAGGTAACCGATAGGCGCGTAGTGGAAGAGCTAAGGCTTCCAATCATCCCATAGTGGAATTGAAACATAAATATTTGGGCGTGTGATAATCATCATACCCAACTTCCAATCATCCCATAGTGGAATTGAAACAAAAATATCCATGACGGCTCGTCACCCCCGTCAGGACTTCCAATCATCCCATAGTGGAATTGAAACGAAAAAATCCCTGCCAGCCTGTGCATAGCGGCTATCCTTCCAATCATCCCATAGTGGAATTGAAACGAATTTACAAGATAAACAACGGGGCATAACACGTGGCTTCCAATCATCCCATAGTGGAATTGAAACTCGTTTAGTGTATCGAAACCGGGTAAAGGGAATGTCTTCCAATCATCCCATAGTGGAATTGAAACTCTTTAAGAATACCCGAAACCAACCCTTCAACTGTCTTCCAATCATCCCATAGTGGAATTGAAACAATCAGTACCAATAACAGCTTTCAATGCTTTATCTTCTTCCAATCATCCCATAGTGGAATTGAAACGTATGATTATAATCTTTATCTGCATAGCTCACAATTACTTCCAATCATCCCATAGTGGAATTGAAACTGAGTTTCTGCATTTTTTTCTTCACGTTTTTTCAACCTTCCAATCATCCCATAGTGGAATTGAAACCCAAGAAGATGGAGGAGCAACGCAAAAAGGAGCAGGCTTCCAATCATCCCATAGTGGAATTGAAACTGCTTCATTTTCAATTTGAATCATTCTTAATTCTCTTCCAATCATCCCATAGTGGAATTGAAACGCGTACTGTGCGTACAAGCCTAGCGTTTTGTACTGACTTCCAATCATCCCATAGTGGAATTGAAACTTTTATATGAGTATGTGATGAAGATGATGGAACAGGCTTCCAATCATCCCATAGTGGAATTGAAACGACTGCGAAACGTCTTGAGTCGTGATGTTGAGACACTCTTCCAATCATCCCATAGTGGAATTGAAACTGGCGTTCACCTCCTCGCGTAGGCGGGCAATATAATCTTCCAATCATCCCATAGTGGAATTGAAACTGCTTCAAAGCAAGGAGAAGGCTGATAAGGTGATGCCTTCCAATCATCCCATAGTGGAATTGAAACAGCCAATTCACACTCGGCATAAGTTCTGTTATAAACTTCCAATCATCCCATAGTGGAATTGAAACTTCTTTTAAGATACCGTAAAGCATACCGCCTACGAACTTCCAATCATCCCATAGTGGAATTGAAACTGGCGTTCACCTCCTCGCGTAGGCGGGCAATATAATCTTCCAATCATCCCATAGTGGAATTGAAACTGCTTCAAAGCAAGGAGAAGGCTGATAAGGTGATGCCTTCCAATCATCCCATAGTGGAATTGAAACGCTCAGGGAAAGGGGAAAGAATTGTGGTGAACACCCTTCCAATCATCCCATAGTGGAATTGAAACTAAGGAGGTTCTTTGGGGTGAAAGTTGGGCAAGCCTTCTTCCAATCATCCCATAGTGGAATTGAAACAATAATCTTGAGAAACTAATACCTTCCCCTCGGGCTTCCAATCATCCCATAGTGGAATTGAAACTACTTGGTGCAACCGACCGCCGTGCATCGCTTTTCTCTTCCAATCATCCCATAGTGGAATTGAAACGAGTTAAAGTCACAACTCGATAAATTATCAGCCAGGCTTCCAATCATCCCATAGTGGAATTGAAACACTGTATCCCAATGGTTGTAAAGGTGTTTGATTCTCTTCCAATCATCCCATAGTGGAATTGAAACATTTGCGTCCACTTCGTAGGTGCTGATGAGAAAACACTTCCAATCATCCCATAGTGGAATTGAAACATAACATTCAACTCGTTATACCAGCAAAGCCCCCGCCTTCCAATCATCCCATAGTGGAATTGAAACAAACCCACGCATACAGGATGAAATAGTGCAGTGGCTTCCAATCATCCCATAGTGGAATTGAAACCAATATTACCATTCACAAGCGCATCTGGGCATTTTCTTCCAATCATCCCATAGTGGAATTGAAACATGCCACGCTTACCGGTGTGCCCGATGTTACCCTACTTCCAATCATCCCATAGTGGAATTGAAACAAAAAAATCAAGGTGGTGAGATGATTGAAGCGGTGTCTTCCAATCATCCCATAGTGGAATTGAAACTATCACCTAACATTGGCATACCGTGGGTGTTATACGCTTCCAATCATCCCATAGTGGAATTGAAACACTGTATCCCAATGGTTGTAAAGGTGTTTGATTCTCTTCCAATCATCCCATAGTGGAATTGAAACCACCAATAGGTTATTCCACCCTCAAGTGCAGTCGCTTCCAATCATCCCATAGTGGAATTGAAACCAAAGGGTATTTACATCGCAGGGAAAACGGGAACGGCTTCCAATCATCCCATAGTGGAATTGAAACTTTTTAATTGCTGATTGAACCAATTCCTTACCAATCTTCCAATCATCCCATAGTGGAATTGAAACAAATCAATAAACGATATATATATGGTATCGGATGACTTCCAATCATCCCATAGTGGAATTGAAACACGAGTGCAGTATTGTAGTGTTGCTTCGGCATTGTGCTTCCAATCATCCCATAGTGGAATTGAAACGGCGCAGCAACTACCAACGGTGCAGCATCGCCCTGTTCTTCCAATCATCCCATAGTGGAATTGAAACAGCTAATGAGCCGAATTAGGCTGCACTTCACCAGGGCCTTCCAATCATCCCATAGTGGAATTGAAACTGAGTTTCTGCATTTTTTTCTTCACGTTTTTTCAACCTTCCAATCATCCCATAGTGGAATTGAAACGCCAAAACAAGTGGTTATCAAGTTTGCCCTTTCAGTCTTCCAATCATCCCATAGTGGAATTGAAACGTCCAAAATCCAGGGGTTGGGCGGTTCCGACAGCTCTTCCAATCATCCCATAGTGGAATTGAAACAGGTATGCCAATATTAGGCGATATGGTGCGGTTAACTTCCAATCATCCCATAGTGGAATTGAAACAACAAAATAACGGCTCATTGTTTTCAGTTGTGGCTCTTCCAATCATCCCATAGTGGAATTGAAACCACCAAACAGGGCTATTTCAAAACTAACCCTTTCAACTTCCAATCATCCCATAGTGGAATTGAAACCCTCAACAAACCTTACCAAATCAAATCCATATTCCTTCCAATCATCCCATAGTGGAATTGAAACAAATTGGAGATAGGTACAAGTACTTAAATGAATTTTCTTCCAATCATCCCATAGTGTGCAAATTCCGTTTCAAAACGGACAGGCATTCCGGAGTAAAACGGACAGTCAATCCGGGCGAAAGCGGACAGGCATTCCGATTTAAAGCGGACAGGCATTCCGATTTAAAGCGGACAGGTAATCCGGAGCAAAGCGGACACCCATTCCGGATGAAAGCGGACACTTTTCTCATCATATTTGAGCCATTAACTTTTAACAAAAAAGCAATGGCCAACAAAAGGATTGAAATGAGAAAAGTAAGAGACCTGCTCCGATTATGTATCGGTGAAAATATGAGTGCCCGCCAGGCAGCCAAAATAATAGGCCTGGGAAAGACTGCCACCAGTCAGTA
>Ga0334892_1002924_pt1 | contig 11627 bp, 9 predicted proteins | sample GraSluR3_MG_4_FD_207213 | JGI IMG/M metagenome (GOLD analysis project Ga0334892, IMG submission 207213) | Sludge microbial communities from methane-producing bioreactor in Wageningen University, Netherlands - Granular Sludge_15_04-R3 | ecosystem: Engineered > Bioreactor > Anaerobic > Unclassified... | reverse complement strand
TCCAGAAGGAAAAGCTGAAAAGAGATCTGAAGCCTGTAATCAAAAAGCATGAACAGCAGTTTTCTTTGGGAGAGATTAATGATCTTGTTGAAGTTCCCATCTATGATAAAGAAGAAATGAATGCAATAGAGCGCGATATTGAGAAAGCCAAGCTTGTATCAAAGTTTAAGGCCGCTATGGATGTAGTAGACAACAATCCATACTTGGAGACCTATAAGCTCATTGTAGAACTACTTGAAAAAGTACAGCATGAATTAGTTCTACACAAAACAATTGAAGCGCTGGCTCATTATTATGAAGTCTTGCCTGACTGGGTAAGCAGCGAACCGGAACAAGAAGGCTTTGAAAGTGAAATATTTGAAGTCTTTGATGATCATAACTATTAAACATTTGGAGGGAATATTAATGGCGGAGAAAACAGGGAACATCGGATTTGAAGAGACACTTTGGAAAGCGGCAGATAAACTGAGAGGCAGTATGGATGCCAGTGAATATAAACACGTGGTACTGGGACTAATTTTCCTTAAGTACATATCCGATAAATTTGAAACAAAGTTTAATGCTCTTGTTGAAGAAGGTGCTGGCTTTGAAGAGGACCGAGATGAGTATGAAGCTGAGAATATCTTTTGGGTTCCCAAAGAAGCAAGATGGACATTTATCAAAGACAATGCAAAAGATTCTAAGATTGGTCAGTATATTGATGATGCCATGATTCTCATTGAAAAAGAGAATACGTCCTTAAAGGGAGTACTGGATAAACGTTATGCAAGACCAGAAATTGACAAAAGAAGACTTGGAGAATTAATTGACCTTATCTCAACCATTAAGCTTCATCAAAATGGCGAAAAGGACTTACTTGGCAGAGTTTATGAGTACTTCCTAGGCCAGTTTGCCAGCGTTGAAGGAAAAGGCGGTGGAGAATTCTATACTCCAACCAGCGTAGTTAAGACTTTGGTTGACATGATTGAACCCTACCAAGGCAGAGTTTATGACCCTTGTTGTGGATCCGGTGGTATGTTTGTTCAGAGTGAAAAGTTTGTGGAAGATCATCAGGGAAGAGTTGAAAATCTATCCATCTATGGTCAGGAAATGAACTCAACAACGTGGAAACTTTGTAAGATGAACTTGGCCATTAGAGGGCTAGATGCCAATCTAGGACCACACCATGATGATACCTTCCATCATGATCTTCATAAGACTTTAAAAGCAGATTACATTCTTGCTAATCCACCATTTAATATTAGTGATTGGGGTGGCAATCAACTTACGGATGATGTGAGATGGAAATTTGGTATTCCACCTGCAGGTAATGCCAACTACGCATGGCTTCAGCATATGATTTACCATCTAGCACCTAATGGAAGCGCAGGAATTGTTCTTGCTAATGGATCACTAAGCACGAACACTTCAAACGAAGGTGAAATTCGGAAGAATTTATTAGAAGAAGATATGGTCGATGCCATTGTCGCTCTTCCCGATAAACTGTTCTATTCAACAGGTATTCCCGTATCGCTATGGATACTTAACAGAAACAAGAAGGATAATCCGAAGTACAGATCAAGAGAACACGAAGTCCTCTTTATTGATGCACGACAATTGGGAGTAATGATTGATAGACGACACAGAGAGCTAACAGAGGAAGATATTAGCAAGATCACTGAAACTTACCATGAATGGCGAAATGTCGATGGAGAATATGAAGATATCAAAGGTTTCTGTAAGTCAGCTAAAATTGAAGAAATCAGAGAACATGAATATGTTCTAACACCAGGAAGGTATGTAGGAATTGAGGATGTAGAAGATGATGGTATCCCATTTGATGAAAAAATGGAAAATATGACAGCAGAGCTTGCTGAACTATTTGCTAAATCCAGACACCTAGAAGAGGAAATTAGAAAGAATCTAGGGGGGATTGGGTATGAGTTTTAAGGAAACAGAAATAGGTAAAATACCATTAGATTGGGATGTTGCTAAACTGGGAGATGTAGCAGACGTATTATCTGGATTCGCATTTAAAAGTAAGGATTTCGTTGATAACGGAGTTCCGGTAATCAAAATTAAAAATATTGTACCACCATATGTAACTACAGATGACGCAGTTTATGTTTCTCAAGAGTTGTATGAGTTAAGTGAAAAATATCAATTGAATTATAATGATATTTTAATTTCTATGACTGGTTCAAATTATAATCAATTATCTTCGGCTGTGGGTAAAGTTGGTAGAGTTCGTTTAAAGGATGAGCCAATGTTATTGAATCAAAGAGTAGGTAAAATATTAACCAATGAAAGAAAGTGTAATAAAGAATTCTTGTATTATAACATTTCGACAATGGAGACTAGGTATAGACTAGCCCTTTCAGCTGGTGGAAGTGCTAATCAGGCTAATATAAGCCCTAAACAAATTAAATCTCTACTTATTCCTTACCCTCCACTCGAAGAACAAAAAGTCATCGCCCATATCCTCTCAACTTTAGACGAAAAAATCGAAGTCAATAATCAGATTAACAAAATCCTAGAGAATATGGCGCAGGCAATTTTCAAGCAATGGTTCGTAGATTTCGAATTTCCCAATGATGATGGAGAACCTTATAAGTCTAGTGGTGGCGAGATGATTGAAAGCGAGCTTGGGATGATTCCTAAGGGGTGGGAAGTAAAAGAGCTAGGAGAAATTATTGATATTATTAAGCAAGGTACCAAGCCAGGAGAACATCTTAAGGACCGAAAATATAATCCCATTGATACTTTACCTATGAAATCAATTGCAATAAATGATTTCAAACCATATGAAGAAGCTAAAAGTAGTCTTATTTTATTTGAGAAATATGACATTCTAATTGGAGCAATGAGAGTATATTTCCATAGGGTTAATCTAGCACCTTACAAAGGTATAACTAGAACAACTACATTTGTCTTGCGTTCAAAAAGGATTCAAGATGTTCCATATAATTTGTTTCTGCTGAATATGGATGAAACAATTGATTATGCAGAAAGAACATCTAAAGGCTCAACTATGCCTTATGCAGTTTGGGACAATGGAATGAGCAATATGCTAACAGCTTATTCAAATAAAGAGTTGAGAAATAATTTTTTTGAAATTATTCAGCCTATGCTAGAAACTATCATGAAAAGATCAGCCGAAAATGAAGTTTTAATAAAACTTCGCGATTCTATCCTCCCCAAACTCATGTCCGGTAAAATCAGAGTACCATTGGATTCAGAAGGTGACGTATCGTGAAATTTGGCTTTAGAAAACCTAGTTTAAAGAGAAGAATCTCTTCAAGAACCAGCATCAAAAGGCAGGTAATGCACCGAGCAGGGATAAAGATGCCGCGGGGATATGGATTTCTTAGAAATCCTAAGAAAGCAGTTTACAACAAAGTATACAATCGGACATCCTTTGATATATTTAAGACAATTAAGAAGCTGTTCAAATAATCACTCATTCAAGGTCAGTTAGATGAATGGAAAAGTGGAGGTGCGGGGTGATCAATAAAACAATAGAAATAAATCAAGTAACTGCTTTGGGAATGCAAATCGAAATGAAAGATTGTCTGGGAGGTGGTAGTGATGAGTAGTGTGAATGGTATTTTTACAGAAGCGATGCTTGAAGAAGCAGCTATTGAAATATTGCAAAGTCTTGGTTACGATTATGCCTTCGGCCCAGACATTTCTTTAGGTGGGGATTATGAAGAGCGAAAAGATTATCGTGAGGTGATCCTTTCACATAGGGTTAAAGAAGCGCTTTTTAGGATCAATCGAGATCTTCCAAGGGAGGCGCTTGAAGATGCTTATCGTCAGCTGATTACATTTAACAGCCCAATGCTGGAAGAAAACAATCGATATTTTCATCAGTTAATGACAGAAGGAATAGAAGTATCTTTTAATGAAGGTGGCCACATCCGCACCAAAAGAGCCTATGTCGTAGACTTTGAAAATTTGAGCAATAATGAGTTCGTGGTAGTCAATCAATTTACCATTATTGAAAATGAGGAGAGAAGACCTGACCTTATTGTATTTGTGAATGGTCTTCCTCTTGTGGTCATAGAATTAAAGTCTGCCAGTGATGAAAATGTGGGGATTGATGGTGCCTACAATCAGATACAGACCTATAAGAGAGACATTCCAGCTCTTTTCAACTACAATGCTTTTTGCATCATCTCAGATGGGATCAATGCAAAAGCTGGCACCATTACCTCTAATGAAGAGTGGTTTATGAACTGGAGAACCGTTGATGGAGAAGATATCGCACCTTTGTCCCAGCCTCAGTATGAAGTACTGCTAAACGGTATGTTCCAGAAGGACAGATTACTGGATATCATTCAAAACTTTATTCTTTTCCAGGAGTCTAAAGAACCGGAGAAGGACATTAATGGAAAGAAAATAGGGGATAAAAAATCCATCATTAAAATTTTGGCAGCCTATCATCAGTACTTTGCTGTTAAGAAAGCGATTGAAAAAACAAAAGAAGCGACAAAGGAAGACGGCGATCGTAAGATCGGTGTTGTTTGGCATACCCAAGGTTCGGGAAAGAGTTTCTCCATGGTGTTTTATACCGGGGGCCTTGTGAGAGAACTGAATAATCCAACCATCGTGGTTATAACGGATAGAAATGACCTGGATGATCAACTGTTTACAACCTTCAGTAAATCAAAAGATATCCTGCGTCAGACACCAAAACAAGCAACCATAAGGAAACTTTCAGATAACCAAAGAACGAATTATGCTAACGGTAATAGTACCGAGGTTAATGGGCTTTATGATCTTTTAAACGATAGAGAGTCCGGTGGGATTATCTTTACCACCATACAAAAGTTCAAACCAGAAGAAGGCGAGATGCCCGTACTCACTGATCGCAAGAACGTCATTATCATTGCCGATGAAGCCCACAGAAGCCAATATGGACTAGAGGCCAAAGTGGATTCTAAAACCGGTGAAGTGAATTATGGTTATGCGAAATATCTAAGAGACGCACTACCTAACGCCTCTTTTATAGGCTTTACAGGGACACCGATTGATCTTGAAGATCGATCAACTGTAGCCATATTTGGTCATACAATTGATACATATGATATGACCCAGGCAGTTGAAGATGAAGCAACGGTTCGGATTTATTATGAAAACCGCATCATTAAGCTGGAAACAGATGAAGAAGAACTGACGAAAATTGATGATGAATTTGAAGAGATCACAGAGGGCCAGGAAGAATTTGAGAAGGATAAAAACAGAGCCAAATGGTCCAGGATGGAATCAATTGTAGGATCTCCAAATAGAATCAAAAAGCTTGCAGAAGATATAGTAAATCACTACGAAGAAAAGGCTAAGAGCATCGATGGCAAAGCAATGGTAGTCTGCATGAGTCGCAGAATCTGCGTTGAGCTCTATGATGCCATAACAGCACTAAGACCTGATTGGCATAATGATGATATTGATAAAGGAAAAATCAAAGTTGTTATGACCGGTAGCGCGGCAGACAATGAAAAGCTACAGAAGCATTTAGGTGGTAAACAGCGTAGGGATTTACTGGCAAAACGCATGAAGGACAATAGTGATGAACTTAAAATAGTGATTGTTCGTGACATGTGGCTTACTGGATTTGATGTGCCATCCATGCATACCATGTATATCGATAAGCCTATGAAAGGACATAACCTGATGCAAGCCATTGCAAGGGTTAATCGTGTCTTTAAAGAAAAATCGGGCGGTGTGGTGGTTGACTATATTGGAATTTTAGAAAGCTTAAAGAGCGCCTTAAAACAATATACCAATACGGATCGACAAAATACCGGTATTGATACGGATGTTGCTGTTGCTGTTATGCTTGAAAAGCTGGAAATCTTAAGAGATATGATGCATGGCTATGATTACTCAAAGTATATGGGTAACTCCCAAGTGGAAAGAATGCGAACCATTGTAGGTGGCATGGACTTCATTCTCGGAAAGAAAGAAGAGGAGCAGAAGGAATTTAAAAAGACAGCTCTTGAGCTAGGCAAAGCCCACGCGTTATGTGCTGCAACCGATAAAGGTAAGGAAAAGGCTCTAGAAGTTAGCTATTTTAAAGCGGTTAAAGCCAGTCTTGTTAAGCTGAAGGAAAAAGACAAAACACCATTATCAAAAAGAGAAATTGAAGCAAGACTTCATCAAATGCTTGAGAGATCCATCATCTCAGAAGATGTTATCGATGTATTTGATGCTATGGGAATCAAGAGACCCGAGATCTCAATCCTATCTGAAGAGTTCTTAAAAGAAGTTCAGGAAATGAAGCAGAAGAACTTGGCTGTAGAGATGCTTAAGAAATTATTAGAAGGCAACATCAAAGCTATGGAAAAGAGAAACCTCGTGAAATCAGAGAAGTTCTCTGAAAGGCTGACAAAGGCTCTAAACAAGTATCGAAACCAAGCACTTACAAATGCTGAAGTGATTGAAGAACTTATTCGAATGGCCCATGACATTAAAAAGATGCGTGAGGAAGAGGCTGAACTGGGTCTAAGCGACGATGAAATTGCTTTTTATGATGCACTGACAGCGGATGATATCGTAAAAGAACTTATGGAAGATGAAACGCTTAAGAAAATCGCTCATGAATTGACTTTAGCCATAAGAAACAATATCACCATTGATTGGAGTGTTCGAAAAAGTGCAAGAGCGAGCATGAGACGTGTAATTAAGAGGCTTCTTAGCAAGTATGACTATCCACCAGATCAAGCATTAAAAGCGATGAATATCGTCATGCGGCAAGCGGAGAAAATGGCCGGAAATGTTTATGAAGAAGTTATCTGGTCAGACAGAGTTGCAGAAGAGCCTGGCAAATTCACAACGGATTGATGAAAGGATTGAATTACATGGCAGATATAAAGTATGAAATCAAGGAAACCGTGGGTACTCTTTCAGAAAACAATAAAGGCTGGTCAAAGGAACTGAATTTAATCAGTTGGAATGACAGGGAGCCTAAATACGACATCAGGGATTGGGCACCTGAACATGAGAAAATGGGCAAAGGTGTAACCTTAAGTGTAGAAGAACTTAAAAAGCTGAGGGATTTACTGAATGAGATGAAACTTTAGGGAGGTTGAGAGATGAGCAAATTACAAAAACCGGGTGAAAAACCTGATCGATCTGGTGAGTATATTGAGAGAGGACCAAGAGGCGGAGAAGTTAGTAAACCTAGACAAGTAACTATTGAACCTGGAGATGATAAACTTCCGCCTACAGCTGAAAAAAACAGAAAGTGGGAGAGGATTGGTCCTGAGAAGAAATAGGCATTGATATGTTGGGGGTGTAGAACATGTACAGTATTAAGGGGAAACAAGCTGCCAGAATAGAACCGGACTCTTTTTCAAAATTAATATGACTGAGAATGACTTTGAAGAAGTTTTCTGGTCAGACAGAAGGAGACGAAGGTAATTGTAGTTTAAACTAATTTAATAAAAATAAAGGGGGGAGCGATATGGCAACAACGGATAACTTCTTTGGATCGCAGAGTGAAAAATCAAAAGTAAAAACATTAATTGTAACGGACTTCTTTAAAGCTTATTTCCCAATAATTAATAACTCAGTTGGGAAAGATTCATCCGAGATAATTTACATTGATCTTTTTTGTGGGCCTGGAAAGTTTGAAGATGGTCAAAACTCGACACCTTTGGCATTATTAGACATAGTCAATAACTTTAAAAATGAGGATATTAGAAAAAAACTCCGGATTGTATTTAATGATGAAAATACAGGGTTTGTTGAACGATTAAAGAAACTAGTTAAAGAGCATGAAGTTTTACCTAAATTGACATTTCAGCCAACAATTCTAAATGAATGTGCAAAGAATGTAGACATAAAAGTACATACCTATAAAGAGTGTCCAATTTTTTCATTTATTGACCCTTGGGGTTATAAAGATGTGTCAGTCACTCAGACTTGGGAACTTGTTAAAAATATTGGCTCAGACTGTGTTCTTTTTTTCAACTCAAATAGATTCATTATGGATATTAACAAAGAAACACAGCACTGTCATTTAGAACCAATATTTGGAGAACAACTTCCAGCTGTGATTGATTTAGTAAATAATGTCGAGATGGATCAGAAGAAAAAGGCTGAGAGAATAGTTGAACTATTTTCAAGAAACCTAATGAGAGAAATGGAGAATGAAAAGTATTCTGGATATAAGTTATTCGTGTTGCCATTCGGATTTGAAGCAGACAATAAAGAAAAAATAAGCCATCACATACTTTTTATTACGAAGAGCCATAAAGCAATTGTAGAAATGAAGAAGGTGATGCTTAAGCACAATAATTCTAATGACACATCACTCATTTATGACAGTAAGGATGATTTCCAGATTTCATTATTTAATAGGGATGATTTTGTTGAAGAAGGATTAATGGAAGTTATCAAAGAGTGTATGAGAAAGAATAACCGATTTTTGTATAAAACTTGGAAAGTCGGGACTCTTCTAGAAAGTTTAGATGAATGCAATATGGCTGAAAAATATCAAGTAACTCCTTATTTAGCAGATGAGCTCAAAGGAGTAATTGAAAATTTAGATAAAGAAGGTTTCGTAGAGGTAATTATCCCGAAAGGTAAGAAGATTAAAAAGAGAATTACAAATGACCGTGAATTTAAACTTAAAAAAGAATTGTTGGTGAAATAATGGCAAATAAGACAAAAATTGAGTGGACTGAAAGCTCATGGAATCCAATAACTGGTTGTACTAAAATATCTGCCGGTTGCCAAAATTGTTATGCTGCTGCTTTTGCAAAAAGGCTAAAGGCGATGCATAATCCCAGATATATAAATGAATTTGAGGTTACTATTCATGAGGATCTGATAGATGCTCCTTTTAAGTGGAAAAAGCCTAGGAGAATATTTGTGAATTCAATGTCTGACATCTTCCATGAAGATCTACCAGATGAAATCATTCTTAAAATCTTTGATACCATGAACAAAGCTCATTGGCATACGTTTCAGGTATTAACTAAAAGAGCGGATAGAATGATAGAACTATCACCTCATATTAATTGGACGGAAAATATTTGGATGGGTGTAACAGTCGAAAACAATGATAATGTTAGTAGGGCCAGCCAGTTGATTCGAACCAAGGCAGCTGTAAAGTTTATATCTGCTGAACCTCTATTGTCAGCTCTATCAGATCTTTCATTAGAAGGGATAGACTGGATTATTGTTGGAGGAGAATCCGGGCATAAAAGCAGACCTATGAATGAAGAGTGGGTTATAGAAATTCGGGATAAAGCTCAAGAATTTGGAGTTCCATTCTTCTTTAAGCAATGGGGGGGCAAAAATAAGAAAAAAGCAGGGCGACTGCTTGAAGGCCGAACTTATGATGAATACCCTGATAACAAATCTAATAGTAAGGAGAACGTCTATGGTAATAAATGAAGAACGTAATGAGTTGATATTACAATCAAATAATGAGTTTTCGCCTACGATGCTTGATTTTGAAGAAAAAATGATGAGTGTTTATCATGCCGTTGGGCTTCCTATTGAAGATATTCTAGCCCCAGTACCAGAACGAAAAAAAGTATTTAAGAACTTCATAGATGTGCTAGAGTACATGCCTGAACCTCAGTTGGAATCAGCTCACTTTATTACAAAGTTTATGACAGCTGCCAGTGTAGGCCTATTTGATTCTGCACTAAATCATCTTTGGGTTGAGACCATTAAGCAACTTAAAATTAGGATTCAACAATATGATATTGATTATTTCTTTGATGTTGCTATTCCTTCAGAACGTAGAGAAGAATTCTCCACATTGGAGGATTTAGATAAAGTACAAGAAGTTGAGTTACTAGAAGGAGCAAGAAAGATTGAGTTGTTGTCTGAAAAAGGATATAAGCAGCTTGATCATATCCAATTCATGTTGGGTTATATTGAAAGGGATAGTTCCAATCAGGCTGAGATCAGCGGTACACAGCTGATATCTATGCTAGAGGTATGCATACGCGAAGTAATAACATTGGAAGTTCCAGCTGCTACAGTTCAAGCACAACTTTTAATAAGAGCAATTAAAGAGGGGTTGTTATCAGAAACACATGTTATTAACGCAATCTCCTTTATTGAGACAATACCAACTAAACTGGCCAATGTTATGGCAAAAGGGCTTTATGGATTATTTTTGAGAGAAGATACCGTACCCCATATTGGTATGAATATTAAGCAGCTCATGCCTGCTTTGTGGGAAAGAATAGACGCTGCAACTAGAAATGAGTTTGCAACTTCATATGCGATTTACATGGTCAATGAAGATGAAGAAAAAGCCAAACTTGCACGTAGCTTCATTTCTATAGTAGGTGGTGAATCTTACCTTCCGGATAATGTAAGAGCATATGAGCTGAAGATTGCCCTTAATCAATTGTTATCAATGCATAGAGGAACTAACAATTTTTATAATGAGCCACAATTTGCTAGACAAGTAAAGCGATTAGTTGGGGATCAAAAGATTCCGGCACAATTAGACAGGGATTATGTCATTACAATAGTAGATGTATTCCTAACCAATGGATATGGTGTTTGCTGGTCGGCTGATCCTATTTACAAGGAGCTAATCGAACGCTTCAATGAAGCTCACGCATTTATAGCTGTTACTTCGTTTAATATTGAACGGATTTCAAATAAGCTCCAGCATAATATGTGTGAAGCAAAATTCAAAGAAATGCTTGAAATTGTAAGAATGAATGCAACCAATCCTGCTTTGTTAGAGTTTATTGAGACTCTCCAAAAACATAAAGGTAGATTAACAAACATATCAAAGGAAACTAAGATAAAGCAACAAGTTGAAGTACTTCGGATTAGATATAGAATGTAGACTTTAAATATAAAAGAAGCTGGCTCTTTGCAAAGTCAGCTTCTTTTAAGTGGTTGCAGGGATCGAGAAAAAATGATTGTAAATAAATGTATCAACTGGTGACAACCCAAACAAATTTGAATTTCTCTGAATCCATTTTTTGTAGTAATTATAAGAGTTTTCAGCCACTGGATTGGAAACATCAAATAAATTTCTGATTCTGTCTTGATCTATATCATTTGTTTTATCATGAGCATAAACAAGAACAGGCGGTACTAATATATACCCAGCGAAAAAATTAGCTTCAAGTTCAGCATCATCACTATCTTCTAAGTGATTAAGCATAATATGGCCGATTTCATGCATTACGGTGAATCTAATTCTAGTTGATATTCGGTAATCATTATAGTAAATCGAATTGTTAAGTGTGAACCCTTCTTCGCTAAATTGAATGCATGCAGATTGCTTCTCAAGGGATAAGCTGGAATAAGGGATACATTCAATATCCAATCGTGAGGCTAGTTCAAAACAACAAATAGGGATTGAGTTGACCTTTCCGATTTTAAGTGTATGGGCAACAATATCTTTAATTTCTTCGTATCGTTCAAAACTAACAGCCAATAATCAACTCCCCCTTATTTGTCCAATAAAGTTCTTATTAATTCATTTTTCTTCTCAGGTGTCATTTTGCTAGCATTTCTTGCTATCAGACGATGGATCTTCAAAAATTCGCTTTCATCATCGTTAACTAAATCTCTTCCCAACAAGTAATCAGTAGTGGTATTTAAAGCTTCTGCAATTTTTGAAAGGATTTCCGCCTTTGGTTGACGTTCATTCC
>Ga0334892_1002922_pt1 | contig 11633 bp, 9 predicted proteins | sample GraSluR3_MG_4_FD_207213 | JGI IMG/M metagenome (GOLD analysis project Ga0334892, IMG submission 207213) | Sludge microbial communities from methane-producing bioreactor in Wageningen University, Netherlands - Granular Sludge_15_04-R3 | ecosystem: Engineered > Bioreactor > Anaerobic > Unclassified... | reverse complement strand
GAGAATTTCCTACAACGACAGCACCACTATCTACGATTCTGACTATAATAAAGGTAAGGGAAAAGAAATTCCAGTTAGAGATTTTAGAGATTACAAATATGAAGGAAGTAAATATGACGATGAAGATCCAGTTTACTACGATAGACAGGTATATGTAGTAACAAAAGACGACGTAGCTATATCTATAAACTTCCTATCGGAATCAGGCTATGATGAAGTAAACACTCAAAATGTCATGACAGGAAAAGTGAAAGCAGTAGATATAACTGCCAAAACTCTTACACTTTCAGAGGTAAGTAAATATAACTCTCTAAGAGAAATATTTGTGCCTCAGCAGACAGAAGAGCTAATCGATATATCAAAAGCAAGCATAATATCAGGAAACAAAGAGCTACCTAAGCTATCAGCAGAGCAGCTGATAGGCAAAAAAATAAGAGCAGTCTACAAACAAAACACAACCAGAAAAAATAATGGTATAGTTATAATAGTAGATTAAAAAATGAAAAGTCTCTGCCCTTATCATATACATCACGTATATTTAAGGAAGAGACTTTTCTTTATAAAAAATAAAGTAAAACATGTATAATATTAATATGAGTATTAAAAGCATAGAATATATAACACCTATTAATGAAGCAAACGAAATTAGAACATCAAAATATAGAAATAAAATAAAAAGCGAATATAGAAATAGAAAAGAAATAATATTCTAATAAAAAAGGAGTAAGTATATGAAAAAATTTCTTTCGGCAGTACTAGCAGGTCTGATGATGTCATCTCTTGCTGTATCATCTGCCTACGCAGAGCCTCTTGGAGGATTTGACCCAGGAATAGAAAATCTTCAAGGATATCAGGAAGTTGTATTTCTGACAGGAAGACCAGTTCTTATGAAGGGAACAGTGAAAACCTCTATAAAAGAAAAAGACGATGAAAGAACAGAAAAATATACCTACAAGCTAGAAGACGCATCTGGAGAATTCACTCTTTCACGTTCTCTATCTCTTACGGCAACACTTCAGGATAACTATGGACAGACAGTAGAGGTAGCTGAAGTGGATTCATTTAAAGAAACTATAAAGCTAGGAGATGTGACATACAGTGCAGATGATAAGACCTCGGAATTCACTCAGAGCATCATCTACGATAACAAGCCAGCTGTCAGCTACTATGCAGGAAACATGGCTTATAGGAAGGTATATAAAGGAGACGATGAAACTCCAACTATCACAGTGGATATGGAAGGAAGCTCTGTAGGCTACGACCAAGCATGGGGAAATACAGAAACTAGAACCATGAACTACTATATATCGTCGTCTGACCCAAAAGGCATCCAAGGAAGCTACACAGTAAAAAATTCAAACAACATAACTAAAGACATAGTATACGCGGAGAATCAGCCTACTCAGATTTCATTTAGAGGGGGCTATATGGTATCAGAAAAAGATGAAAGCGTAATGGAATATTCATATGATATAAACAGCAGAGTAGGTTCAAGTTCGCTTACACTTGCAAATAATCCAAAGTTCACTAGGCTAAATGTTCCAGAACTAAGAGATACTAGTGGACACTGGGCAGAAGAACCTATAAAAATCCTAGCATCCCTAAACGCTATCTCGCCAAATGCGAAGAACTTCGCTCCATCACTGGCAATCAGTAGAGAAGAGTTTGCAAAAGCTGTAGCTGTGGTATCAGATATAGTAGAAGAAGAAACTACAGTAAGAAGAAGCAAGAAAACTCAAGAGCAGCCACTATTTACTGACACTGCACTAGACTCAGAAAAGTATAAGTACGTAAAAGCAGTAGCTACAAAAGGCATCATGGGTGGAGTAGGAGAAGATAGATTCGAACCAAAGGGAGAGCTTAGCAAGGCTCAAGCAGCAACCATCCTTATAAATGCTCTAGGAGTAGAAGCTCTAGCACCTAATGGAGCTTACTCTACAGGCTTCAAGGACGATTACTCTATACCTTACTGGGCAAAGGATTCTGTATATATGGCTAGAAGTCTAGGAATAATCGATGGAACAGAAAACGGATTCTTCCAGCCGAACAAAAGCTTAACTAGAGCAGAAGCAGCTAGCATACTAAATAACTACATTCACTACCTCAGCTATGACCTGAGAGAGGATTTTAGAGAAAGAATAGTCAACTACTAAAAGGGAGTCCTGAAAATGAAAAAACTAAGACAGATATTAACCTTGCTGTTCACTACTGTGATATTGTCTACGAATCTTGCATATGCAGATCCGATAACAAAGGATCAAGAATTCTTTGATGCAGTTAAAGAGTACATCATGCAAAACTATGCTCTAGAAGTAACAGAAGACCAGCTATACGATGCAGCTATAAAGGGTATGTTTGATGCACTTGACCCATATAGCACTTATATGGATGAAGAAGAATACAAAGCCTTCATGGAAGAAGCTACAGGTGAATTTGCAGGCATAGGGGCAGTAGTAGGAAAAAGAGATGATGGATTTTATCTGGTAAGCATAAACGAAGGCTCACCAGCATCAAAAGCGGGGCTAAAGCCTATGGATATATTAATATCTGTGAATGATAAAGCGATAGACCTAAAACAAGATACAGAGTCTCTAGTAAAACAAATAAGAGGACAAGCAGGAACCAGTGTAAAGCTAACTGTAAAAAGAGGAAATGAAGTTCTTACAGTAAATATAGTAAGAGCGCAGATTCAAATAAACCCTATAGAATACAAAACCTTAGAAAAAGACTTAGGTTATATCAGAATAACTGAATTCAATAATAATACCTATGCTAATATGACTATAGCTATACAAGACCTAAAAAAGCAAGGAATTAAAAAATTAATTCTAGACCTAAGAGGAAACCCAGGAGGCTCTTTAGACCAGGTACTAAAAGTATCTAACTACTTCGTACCAAAAGGCAAGCTCCTAGAGATACAATATAAGGAAGATAAGCCTGATGTATTTTATTCTACTGGTAGCCTTCAATTTGAAAAAGTCGCAGTACTCATAGATGGAAATACAGCATCTGCATCAGAAATCCTAGCGGGAGCTATTCAGGATACAAAATCAGGAACGCTAATTGGAACTACTACCTATGGCAAAGGAGTAGTTCAAGACCTATATCCTCTAAAAAATGGAGAAGCTATAAAGCTAACTATAGCAAAATATGTCCTTCCATCAGGTAGAAGTATAAACTTAAAAGGATTAAATCCTGATAAAAAAGTAGAATATATCACTCCGACAAACAACTCAAATACTGATAATCAGCTAAACACAGCGATTGAATTTATAAAGCAGAAATAACAGGTAAATAATGTTAATATTACAACAAAAACAAGCAAGTGTAACAGACATGTAATATTAAAAACCTAGTTTTAGTAGTATAATAGCTATAAGAACTTGGGGGTGGAGTATGAAAACTTCTCAAGTTACAACTCTATTACATGCACATTCAGAGCTTGACTCGAGTTGGATGTAATGCTATAATTCATTTTGTAAGTCTGACGATTTGTACGCCGGACCAGCAGAGAGGCTGTAAAACTCTCAAACCAAAAAACACATATTTTAAAGGAGGAAAGACAAACATGAAGAGAAAATTATCTCTATTAATGGTGTTAATGATGATGTTAACATTAATACCTGCTAACATGGCATTTGCTGCTAGTGATGCGACAGTTAACACTGAAGTAGCTAGTGCTAACGGAACGGTTCCTTTTGAAATCGAAATTGAACCTAAGGGAACTGGATTTAAAGATGGTGGTATATTTGAACTTATGCTTGGAGAAGATGCAGAATGGAATATGGCATTTTCTACTGAAGATGGAGTTACAGTTGAATCAGGCTATATTGGAGAGCAAAGAGCTGAATTCACTGTTGCACTAAGTGAAATAGCTACTGGTGCATCTATAATAATCAAAGGTGAAGTTAACCTAGATGGTGCTAAAACTGGAGATCAAAAGGTTACGATTGAAAACATTAATGACTCAGGTGTTTCTAGACAAGTTCTTACTTATGCAGTTGTTTCTGGAAGCGGAGAAGTTATTTCAAGAAGATTAGGAAGCGTAGAATCTCTTACAAGAGGTACTGGAACAGCTTCTAAATTTGAAATAAGAGAAGTTAACTCTAGTGCGATGGAAGAATTAGCAACAGGAACATTTAAACTTAGATTACCTAAGGATGTTGAATGGAAGACAGGAACTAAAATTCATTTTAATGGTACAAATGATGCTACTGACCTACTAAATATTAAAAATGGTCTTAATTCTAGAGAAATTGAAGTAGAATTTACTGCTACGAATGTGCCGGACAATGCAAGAATTGACAGAATAGTAGTTACTCCTGTTATCGACTTAACTAAGGATGCTAAATTCGGAGACGTTGAAGTAGAGATTATAGATGTTAACTCTGGAGTAGATGCAGATGATGTTTTAATCGCTAAATATAACGATTATGCAATTGCTCTAAAAGTAGATAATACTGAAAGTATTGTTGCTGGAAAAGACAGCAAAAGCAAAGAATATGTTGTAGAAGTTACACTTGACGCTCCTGGACCTTCTTTCATTACTGGAAGACCTATTGATTTCACAGTGTCAGGTGGAGATGTGAGACTTAAAAAAGTAGTTTCGGCTTCTAGTGTTGCTACTGTAAGTAATGAAATTCAAGGACTAGATAAAGATAATTTTGAAAAATATGATGATGAATTTGATATCCAAATTGATTCGTCTACAGCTGATGAGTTTAAATTCGAATTATACCTAAAAGCTGATTGGGATTCTGCGGGAGAACTTAAGCTTACAGGAAAAGGCGGAGGAATGGAAGAACAAACTATTAAATTAGCAGATGTTCTTGCTCCAGCTAAAATAACAACTAAAGCTGCTAATGACAAAACTGTAGCAGATGTTGTAGTAGGTCTTCAAAATCAAGCGGCTCCTACAATTATAATTGAAGAAACTGAAGCTGGTTCATTACAAGAAGGATTCTATGTTATTGATTTTGCTGATGCAAGATATGCAGCAGTTGAACTAATGGACAATAATGTGAAATTTGAAGCGACAGGTGACATAAGTGTAGATGATGTTTACACAATTGAAAAAGGTGATAAATTAGTAGTAGCTATTGATGGAGAGTCTAATAAAGAAGCTTCTAAGATTACTATTACTGGACTAGAAGTAAGCCTAAACAGATCTGTTCCTTATGGGAATATTGATGCTAGATTTGGAGCGGTTGTTGATGAAAACGGTAACTTCAATGTTGACCCTGAAGATGATAAAGATTATGAAGTAGAAGATATTGTTGCAAAATTACCATTAATTAATGTAGTAACAGAAGTACAAACTGCTAGACAACAAAAAACTGTATTTACTATTGATTCTGCAACTTATGTTGTAGGAGGAGAAACAAAAACTTTAGATGCAGCACCATACATTTCTAATAATAGAACTATGCTTCCTATCGGAACTGTAGCTCAATTAGCAGGTGCTACTCTTAACTATTCTCCAGCAACTAGAACTGCTGTATTTACTAAAGATAACCTAGTAGTATCTATGAACTTAGACACTAACATTCTTTTAGTAAATGGATCTCCAGTTCCTATGGATGCTAAGCCAGAGATAGTTAATGATAGAGCTTTTGTATCAGTTGTTTACGTTGCTCAAGCTTTCGGTATCCAAAACGGAACTGATATAGTTTATGATGCAGCTACTAGAACTGTAACTTTATTCCCTAACGCTCAATAATTTGAGTTTAAAAGAATAATTATAATCAAATAAAAGAGAGCTGAGATATCTCAGCTCTCTTTTTAATAATAAATGTAATGTAAATGTTATAATTTAAGCTATGATTTAGGATAAAATTACAATATATGATTTTATTTTATATCATGATTTAAATAATATAGGTACACGTAATGGATTAAATGAATTCTTTTAAGGAGGAAGAAATAGTGAAAAAATTATTAGCAGTAACCTTAGGCATGCTATTGGGCATAACAAGTTTTTCTTATGCAGCACCACAAGTTGTAGAAACTTATTTACAAAATGATTTTTTAATTAAAGTAGATGGAGAATTTAAATATCATCCAGAAGGACTCAAACCTCTGATTTATGAAAACAGAACTTATTTACCAGCGGCTTACATTACACAGCTGTTAGGTGCAAGTACTACTTTTGATAGTTCAACTAAAACTGTAAACATATCTTCAAAACCACAAGTTAATTTAGATGAGGAAAAGATTACAGAATATGAAAAAAGAATACTAGAATTAGAAGAAAAGATTAAAAAATTAGAATCATCTACATCAGTGAGTTCTAATTATTCAAAAATGCCTGCAAGATTATCGAAAAATGGTTATAAGATAAGTTTAGAAGGTTTATCTATTAGAGATGATGGAAGAGATGGTAGATTATACTTTACTTTAGAAAATGAAGATATAAATACGGGTGTAAAGCTTAATGCATTGTCAACAACTATTGAAGCTAATGGGGAAAAATATAATGCTGATGTAAAATACAGAGAGAATTTAGATATGGATTTATTTAAGTGGATAAAAACCGATGATGAACTAAATTCGTTTATTCCATTCTCAGACCTTCCAGAAGAAGATTCTGATATAAAAGAAATGATTGTTACTATAGTCGTAGAAACTAATGAATTATATCCGAAACAAGAAACTATAGTATTTAAAGTTTTAAATGATTAATAGAAGGAGAAGATGAACTTGAAAATTACCTTTAATAGTGTGTTATCTTTATTGATGTTTTGTTTGATTTTGTTAAATCCTATAAATATATTTGCAAACGAAACTAATATTCATGACACTGAAATCAGCAATTTGTTAACATTTGATGAAGCCTTAAATAAAGCTATAAATGAAAGTACTGATTTGAAAAATTTAAAATTAGAAAATGAATCTACATCTGTTAAGATTGATGATAGTCTAGAAAATTTTGGTACAAGTCTTATGAATCCGGAGTTATTAGCTGTCATAAAATTACAAAAAAATGATAAGCTAAATTCAGATAAGACTGAAAGAATGGAAAACTATATAAAAAGAGGGATTGAATTTAAGATTAAATCAATTTTTAGTAATATAGATATTATGAAGAATGATTTAGCACTCAAAAATGAACAATTAAATAATTCTATTAGAAAAAGAGATATGCTAGAGTTAAAATTAGAATATGGAATGGAAAGTAAGACAAATTTAACCACAATGGATATTGAAATCAATCAATCTAGAAAAGACATTGAAACTCTTGAAAAGGAATTAGAAGAGCAATACATTCAATTGAATCAGCTGATAGGGTCTGATAGGTTCGATAGATATGAGATAGAGTCTCTTGCCTTTAACTTTGAACCAATAAAAGATACTTCTGAAGATATAGAATTTAAGGCTAATAGAGCAATAAGTAGCGATATTTCAATTTGGGGAAAAAAACAACAATTAGAAATTCAAAGAATAGATATTGATTTTTATGCTCTTAATTATATTCCAGGAGCTCCAAGTAGTATGCAAACGGGTTCTTCTTCTCCTTACAAGGCTTTAGAGCTAGATTCAAGTATTGCATCAAATGACTTAGAACAAGCGAAAAAAGACTTAAAAGATGCTGTCATAGGTAAATACAATACTATAAAGAAAATAGAATTAATGTATGAAAATACACTTTTAAAGACTAAAGAACTTGAAGAGAAAAAGAGGGTTCTAGAAGTAGCAATAAAATCTGGAACCGCTATAAAACAAGATTATGACGATTTAATGTTAGGGTTGAAAGAAGTAGATAATGCAATTGATAAAATACAAGCTCAACATGCTTTACTTGTAGAAATGTACAATGATCCTCTACTAGTTGGAAGTAATATGAGTTAATAATAATTTAAATAAAGGCAGATATAAATTTATCTGCCTTTTACTTTACGACCATGTTAATGATTATGAAATATGATATAATTATTTTGTTGAAAATACTAATACTTGGGGGATTAAATTGAGTATAATAAAAAAGAAAGATAAAATTGTAAAAAAAAAATCAAATGATAGAATAAAAAATGATAGTCTAAGTAGAGAAATATTTGAAGTTTTGCCTATTATACTATTAGTAATATTTCTTCCTTTTATTATAAGGTTAAAAATTATACCCTTAGACGGATTTTTTTATGATTTTTGGACAGGAGAAAGATACAATGCAGATTTCTTTACATATTTTAAACAAATATTTATATATATTATAACAGGATGGTCTATCTTAAATACTTATTTATTTACAAAAGACATTAAGTTTCATAAATTATATTATTTTGTTGGAATATATGCATTTTTAGTTATATTATCTACAGTATTTTCAGATTTTTTTTCTATTGCTCTTCATGGATTCAATGAAAGACGTGAAGGAATGTGGATAGTTCTATGCTATTTATTGCTTTTTATTTCTGCTATGAATTTGGTAAAAAAAGAAAATCAAGTGAAAATTGTTATATATAGTTTAGCTATATCTGGTATGCTAATTTCTATAATATCTATTTTTCAATACTATGGTTTTGATATTTTTTCTTCAGATTTTGGTCAAAAAATTATAATTTCAAAAGAAATTTTGAATCAACTGGATGAAGTTATTTTGAAATTTGGTAAAAAATATTCTTATGGAGTATTTTATAATCCTAACTACCTAGGAGGTTACATAAGCTTTTATGCACCACTGATGCTATCATATGCCATTGTATCAAAGAATATGAGAGAAAAAGTGCTGTTTGCAGTATTTTTCATACTTTCTATATTTGCACTATATGGTAGTCGTAGTGAAGCTGGTGCAGTAGGAACATTAATTGCTATAGGAATACTAGCAATAGTTCTAGTGAGTAGGTATATTATCAAGGATAGAACAAAAGAAGAATATAAGAAACTTTTGTTTACTAGGATTGTTCCAGTATTTCTAGCAATAATTATTTTGCCATTAAGTCTATCTTATCTTCCAATAGAACAAAATCCCATTACTAGAATAAAGACTCAAGCAATAGAACTATTTAAACCATCAGAGTTACAAGGCGAGGATTATAAAGAAATAGGTCCAATAAATGATATAAAGCAGATAGACGATAATTCTATTGAAGTTGTAGTTCGAAATAATTCAAATATTATAAAAATAGATAATAAGTCAATCGTATCAATTTTAGATAAAGATAGTAAAGTGTTGTGGAAAAAAAACATTAAAAATACAGAAGAAAAGAACTATAAAATAGAAAAAAATGATAAATATGATAGTAGAATTTTAATTAAAAAAACTGCTGATATCAATAAATATGGGATAAGATATTATATTAGAACACATTCGTGTTTCTTGTATTTTATAGTAGATGATGGCGATATAAATATAGCAAATTCTAGATATAAACCTTTAGATTTAGAAAAAGATTTTTCTGTTGCAAAACATATAGGTTTTGAAGGCAAAGGTAAATTGGCGAGTGGAAGAGGCTATATTTGGTCTCGTAGCTTACCTATTATGTTTGATAATATTATCATTGGAACTGGTCAGGATACTTTTGTTACTAAGTTTCCTCAGTATGATATTTATGGAAAGCAAGTGGAACTTAGTTTGTACAACTTGTGGACTTTAATTGACAAACCACATAATACTTATATCCAGATAGGTATCCATTCTGGATTACTATCTCTAATAATAGTTTTAACAGGATTATTAATCCTTTTATATAAATCTTTCAAAAACGTTATATTCGACGATGAATATCTTGATTTCAATATAATATCTTTTGGAATACTAGGCTTTATGATTTCATCAATATTTAATGACAGTATAATAGCAATAACCCCTATAGTATATATACTTATAGGTATAAACGTAGTGGGATTAATAAAAACAAAAAATAAAAAGGTGGATAGCTAAAATGAACCAAAGTTATGAAGAAGAAATATCTTTAATGGACCTTATAAGTATACTTTATAAGAAAAGAAAACAAATAATTGTAAGCTTTCTTATAGTTACACTCTTATCTGGAGTTTATGCTTTTGTTCCTGTATTTGAAAAAGAAAAAGAATATGATGCAGTTAGTAGTATATCTATAGTATATAAGTACAAAACCCCTGACAATCCTGAAGAAATAGGAGAAGGCTATGTATTTTATCAAGATAGAATGCAAAATGTTATGATTCCTACTATTAAGGGATACGCAAAATCACTCACTATTCTAAGAGACATAATATCTGAACTAGACTTAAGAGATGATGAAGATGAGCTTTTAAGAGCTAGAAAGTTAGCAGAAGACATTTCTATAGAAAATGTAAACGGAAGTAATTTGATATCCATAACGGCAAAGTATGATGATGAAGTTTTAGCGGCAGATATAGCAAATAAAATTCCTGAAAAATTAATACAAATGGCTAAAGCCAATCCAGAGCTTAGAGATTATCAAATTAACATAATAGACTACGCTGTAGCTAGTGAATTAGAGGAAGAAGGCGGAAAGATATTAACTATAGCTATAGGTATGGTTCTGGGTATTATGCTCGGAATATTTTTAGCTTTTGCAACTAGCTATATGAGCAAAAAAATTCAATCATCATCACAGATGAGTGCTATTGGGCTAGATTTAGATTTAATAATTAAAGAGTCAGTGGACTTAGAAAAGCTAAATAAAATAATAGCTCTAGCTGAGCTTGCTGATTCAAAAAAAGTATTAATAGGAGTAGAAGATATAGACAAGTCTCCTATTACTAAAGACTTAATTTCAAACGCTAAAAAGAAAAATATTGAGTTAGAAATTGTAAGTTATATATCAAATGAATTTATTCTAAAAGCAAAGGAAATGGATAAAATATTTATTATTGTTCAAGAAAATGTTACGGAGATAAAACCTGTAAAAGAGCTTTCTAAATTATTGACCAAATACAACAAAGATTTTTCTGGTATATTCATTGAAAATTAAAAACTGGAAGATTAATACCATCAGATAAAATCACGAAGAAGAGATAGAAACATGGGGTAACTATAAAATTAAATCTCTCCTATATATAAAAGATATGGACGTTATATGATATAATTTAATTTAGAGTAAAATTAAAAATGATAAGAGAATTACTCTTATCATTTTTTTATTGTAAATATAAAGAGAGTTTCAAAGAAAGTCAAATACTGTGTGATACTAATCTGAAAACTGTAGAAAGAATGTATTCAGCTTTTCTGGTTGAAAAGGATATTGAACATGAGTATAGCATCTTTAATCAATTTCTTAAAAAGATAATTACAGGCTTGAAGCTAGTAAAATCAATACTTTCAAAAACTATGCAATTATTTAATTACGAATTCGGAAAACTTTTTGATTGGATCTATATATCGATGGAGTATGGTGAAAGGACCAAAACCACAATATGTAGCATAAGAGTTGTGAAAAAGTAAGTGCGTTATGAAAGATGTAGATTGGACAAACCACATGGTTCTAAATATGCATACATTGTGTAATCTAAATGATGAAGAGGGTGATCTTTTGAAAAAGAAAAACGATATTGCAATTCGTTCGAGTGCAGCAGAATACCTGACATATATTGCAGCAACAGGGGATGATTCTCAAAGCTTTGAAATGAGATATGAAGATGAGAACATTTGGCTAACACAGAAGATGTTGGCGACTTTATACGACGTAGAA
>Ga0334892_1002916_pt1 | contig 11651 bp, 11 predicted proteins | sample GraSluR3_MG_4_FD_207213 | JGI IMG/M metagenome (GOLD analysis project Ga0334892, IMG submission 207213) | Sludge microbial communities from methane-producing bioreactor in Wageningen University, Netherlands - Granular Sludge_15_04-R3 | ecosystem: Engineered > Bioreactor > Anaerobic >... | reverse complement strand
TAAATCATCATAGGAAAAAAAGCAATCTTGTCGTATAATCATATTAGGGTTTCCTCCTTAATGTGAACATATAGTGATTCGTCTTACTATATATATTCGACATTTTGGGGTGAAATCCTTTTTGCTGACCAAAAAAAGTTGGTTATTTCAACAGTTTTAAATTATGCAATTTACTCAGACAAATTTTTCTAGTTAATCTTGCAATTTTTAATTTTAGTCTTATAGCATTGGTCTGCTTCTTTATTTGGGGAGCATTTGTAACTGAAAAGATTAGAAAGATTGTATTTAGACTTGGAAAAGAGGAAATAAATTCAGCTGATGTAGAGGCATTGATAAGTTTGTTAGAAAAGCATGAGGTGCCTTTAAGGCTGTATGCTAGAGATTTGTTAAGATCAGCTTATGGACTTATTGAAATCAATGGGAAAAATTTAGATCAAGAACTAAGAGCAAAGTTATGTAGAAGTATTCTTAGAAGAGGAATTTTACTTTGATTATACTGAGTAAAGGGGAATGATAAAAACATGAGAGTAAGAGATATCTTCTCATTAAGTGGGATGAAATTTTCAGAGATCAAGGCTGGAGTTGAAGGGCTGGATAGAAATGTTAAAACAATAACAGTACTTGAGGTGACGGATGTAGAAGGACAAAACTGGTTAATTGAAGGGCAATTATACATTACGTCTCTATATTCTGCAGTGAATAATGTTGAAAAACAACTAGGGATAATTCAAGTTTTAATTAACTCAGGATCTGCTGGTATAATCATTTGTCACATAAATTCATGGCTTAAAAAGATTGATCAACGCGTTGTTGATTTATGTGAGAGGTATGATTTCCCACTAATCATTGCAAACAGTGATACATCATATATTGAAATTATGAACCCTATAATTATTAAGCTTATGGCTGAAGATTCTGAAGAATACATAGATCCAACTCAGATGCAGAATAAAATGATAGAGTTAGTGGTGAATAGAAAAGACGTTAATGTAATCTATAGAACAATGAGTGACTATTATAAGGAAAATATTTGGTTTTTAGATATTGAAAATAAGTTAATATATCCTAAATGGGATGAAGAGTTCTCTACCTTGAGCAAATCAGTATTGGAAGAGTCTAGAATAATAAATAGCACAAATAATGAATCAGATAGCCTAGTAGAAATAAATGAAAGTAAGTATATAATAAAGCGAGTATTTTCAGAGGGAACTTATTATGGTGCGATTATTGCCAGAATTGATAAATCAAAATCATATCATTCTGAGAGTATACTAGAAGTTATTTCAATGATATTTGCATTAATTGCTACAAAAAAAAGCAGGGTTTCTGAGTTAGAGAAAAGAAAGAGAGAAGAGTATTTGAGTGACTTGATCACATGGAACTTTCGATCAGATGAAGTCGCACTAAAATTAGGTCATGAAATTAACTGGGATATTAGTAAGGTTGATCAGATTATAATTCTTAACATGAACATATACCAAGAAAACACGGGGGAATATTTACGTGATTTAGTAAAACACATAGAAACGGTACAATATGACATTATAAGAGGTATTGTTAAGAAAGAGAATCCTTCCAACTTAATCGGAATAAGAAGTGATCTTATAATAATATTTATGAAAAAGGATAAGAATCTTGGAGATGATAGAGTTTCCAAAATATGTAATGATATCATTGACAATTGGGATAATGATTTGTCAGGAAGTATATCTATCGGTGTAAGTAATAAGTTTACTAATCTCAGAGATATTCCTAAATCATATAGTCAAGCAGTGGAAGCTGTTAAATTTGTCAGAGAGTACTTAGGAGACAATACTTATTTCCAGTTTAAAGACCTTGGTGCATATACATTCTTGAATCAAATCAGTGACGATAGCATTATTATGGAGTCACTAGAAAACCAATTTGTGAAATTGCATGAGTATGATAGAGAAAACAAAACAGATTTATCTAAAACACTTGAAGTGCTTCTGCTAAACAACATGGATATAAACAAAGTTTCAAAGCTTATGTTTTTACATAAAAATACTATACTATATCGGAAGAAAAAGATAGTAGAAATATTTGGTTATAATCCATGGGATATGCCATATTTACTTAATTCTTTGATTTGGACTCTGTTGTCGAAATAGAAGTAAAATATTTAATCACATTCTAACCTTTGTGTTTTTGCACAAATGGTTAGTCTTTTTTTGTTTTTAAAAACATTCAAAAAATTCAATTAATAGATTATTATTAGACTAGGTACAAAAAATACAAAGGAGGGAGATTATGGAAAAAACGAGTACAAAAGTTATTACCACCAATGACTTTGCAACAACACGAGTACCTGCTGAGTTTCGAAAGGGAACATTCGAAGTGTCTATGGTTGCAGCCGGATTCTGTATAGCAATGTCTGGTCTGTTTACTGGTGCCTCTATGGCAGTAGGATTAAGTTTTTCACAGGCTATAGCTGCTGCTTTAATTGGTAATGCAATCTTGTCATTTTTTGGAGGCCTTATTGGTGCAGCAGGAGCAAGAGAAGGGCTTTCATCTTCAAGATTATCAAGGTTTAGCTTCGGCACCCAAGGGTTCAAGATTGTAAGTTTGGTTCTTGCTTTGACAATGTATGGCTGGTTTTCTGTTCAAGTAGGTTTTTTTGGGAACACTATTAATGCAATGTTTCCTAATGCTGGATTCATTACTAATGTTCCGGTAGCCGCTTTCTGGGGTGGAATTTTGATGCTGCTAACTGCATATTATGGATTTAAGGGATTAAGTGCTCTTAGTATGGTAGCAGTTCCATTAATTGTTATCACTTCTACTGTAGGAGTATTCTTAGCAGTAAATAGTGCAGGTGGATGGAATCAACTATTTATGATTAAAGCTGCAGGTACTGTAACACTTACACAGGGTGTTACAATGGTTGTAGGATCTTTTGCAGCTGGGGCCTCAGCACAGGCTGACATTACTCGGTATGCAAAGGATGAGAAAGCAGCATGGTTCTCAACTTTTTTCGGCTACATGGTAGCAAATTCATTTATTATTCTCGCTGGTTTTTTAACAAGTTTAGCTACAGGCGAAGGAGACTTACCACGAGCGATGCTTGCAATAGGACTAGGCCTACCATCGTTATTAGTTTTGATTGCAGCACAATGGACAACTAATGATAATAACTTGTATACATCTTCACTTGGTCTTTCAAATATATTTAAGACAAAAAAATCAAATATCGTATTGTTTCTAGGAATCACAGGTTCTATCCTAGGAGCGTTTGGAGTGGCTGATTATTTCATAAGTTGGTTGAATATATTAGGCGTAGGTGTACCTCCTATGGCAGGGATCATTTTAGCAGATTATTTTATCATACATAATAAGAAATATGATCTGGAGAATGATTCAAATTTACCTGAATGGAATAAATATGCTTTAATATCATGGTTGATAGCAGGAGTTATTGGATACAACCTTAATTGGGGAATAGCAGCATTAAATTCTTTGGTTGTTGCAATAGTGCTATATATTGCATTAATGAAATTTATTAAGAAATAACTGACTAAAAATTTGGAGGGATTGATATGGCTCAATTTTTGGATATGGAACTAACGAAAAGTGCATATAAATTATTAAATGATATGGTTAAAGTAAAGCCTGGTGAAAGTGTTCTGGTTACAATTGATTCAATCGGAGATTTCAGAGTTGCAGAGGAAATTACAAAAATGGCAGACGCACTGGGTGCAAAGGCTATGTTAGCATGGCATTCGACGCCTAAAGGATATGGATCCTTGACAATGGACTACCTACCAGAACCGCTAATAGAATGTGCAGATAAAACGGATGTCTGGATAGAACTCAATGACCAATGGTTACTTTATTCACCGATATGGGACAAAGCAGTCACTAACGGTAGAACAAGACAAGTTATGCTTGGTGGACTTGGAATTGAAAGGATAGTTAGAAATATTGGCCTTGTAGATATGGATGCACAGAAAAAATTCCAAACAAAACTAACAGAATTAACTAAGGCTGCTACTGAGGTAAGAATTACTAATGAGGCTGGAACAGATGTAACTTTTAAAAATGATCCAAATAGACCAATCAATAGTGAAATTGATTATTCAACACCAGGAGCACATTTTCTTATAGGACAAATTGGTTGGGCTCCAATAGAAGAAACAATTAATGGGAGGATAACCTTCGACGGAGCTTACAGTGGAGGAGGAGATTTGGAATTCGGTGTACTTACTGAATCAATTTCCTATATTGTTGAGAAAGGAAGAATTATTGCATTTGAAGGCGGGAAATTAGCTAAGAAGGCTGAAGCTTATTTTAAGTCTTTAGATGATCCAAACATGTATATTGCGGCACATGTTTGTTATGGTTGTAGTCCTAATGCTAAGCTTGAAGGATGCACAACGGAGGATGAAAGAATATGGGGAAGCACTGAATGGGGATTTGGACATCAGGGGCCAAATTATTCAGGGGGAGAACCTAGAGTGGCTAAGAGTCATGTAGATGGCATATCACTAGAATGTTCAGTTTGGCTAGATGGGGAGTTGATCCTAGATAAAGGTAAGTATATACATCCCGAACTAGTAGAATTGGCAAAAAAATTAGGTAAGTAGGAGGCAACTTATGAAATTAAAAGTTGGTGCAGACCCTTTTCCGCCATATCAATACTATGATGATAAAGGTGTGCTACAAGGATTTGATTATGATTTGATAGATAGCGTAATTGATTCTATGGGATATTCAGCTGAATATTATCTTGATGATTGGAGTGAAATTGAGAAGAAACTCATAAACAAGGAAATTGATGTAGCTTTTCAAGTGCAGAAAACCCAAGAAAGAGAAGATATGTATTTCTTTTCTGACCTGTTTAGAAGTGCTATTACAACCGTAGTTACAGTTGATGATTATGTAGAATCTTATGATGAGCTTGTTAAGAATGATTTTAAGCTAGCAGTGATTTCTGGTTACAAATATGGTGATACAATTGACCAGATACCAGATGGTATAAAGGTGTTTTGTAAAGATCAGTTAGAGCAACTAGAAATGATACTAGATAAGAAGGCCAATTTTGCTGTTGTAGATCTCGGTGTTTTCAATTATCAACTTGAAACATCGATAGATGATAATTTCAAAGTTTTAAGACATCTTGATTTTGATAGACCTTTACATGTAGTGTTTAACAACAAAAATCTTAGGGATGAGTTTAATGATAAGTTAGGTGCTTTTAACAGGTAAATTATGAGAAGCAGTAGAGTACAATTTGCTGATTCTTGTAGTGTATAACAAAAGTTTATGATAAACTCAATAAATAATTTTTCTGAGTATAAATCATAAAATCAAATTTTAAAAAGGAGTCATGTTAACTGATTAATATATTGGTTAACATGATTTTTTATTATAGCTGAATTTTATCCACAATAAATTCATTTTGAGTCACCAATTTTGAATTTCTGATTTAATTATTGAGTTAAATACGAAAGAGTTGAATCACATAGACAATGTTTTGTGTTATATTATATGTAACAATTATTGGAAAAGTTGCCATTGGAATTTATCGAATAAATCATTTCATCCAAAGTCATATATTTTCCACTACGAAGATGACGGAGAGGTCTTTATTGGATCCTCAAATATTTCTAGGGGTGCGCTGACCAACTCTATTGAATGGAAATATAGGCTCACTAAGGGAAATAATGAAGAAGATTTCAAAGCGTTTGCTGATAGCTTTGTAGATCTTTGGGAAAATCATTCTTATGATATTGATGACAAGGTGCTTGCAAGTTATGCAAGCTCTTGGATCAGACCCAAAATATATAAGAATATGTTTGAGGGAGACCAGTCAAATGTAGTAGATATGATTGAACCACGAGGTGCACAGATAGAGGCTCTTTATGAGCTTAAGAAGACCAGGGAAGAAGGGTTTGATAAGGCTCTTGTTATTGCATCTACAGGAATAGGGATGACTTACCTTGCTGCATTTGACTCCAGAGAATATGAAAAGGTATTGTTTGTTGCCCATAGGGAAGAAATCATTAAACAAGCTATGGCGAGTTTTAAAATTGTATCTCCTGAAAAGACAACGGGACTGTTCTGTTCGGAGTATAAGGAACATGATAGGGATGCAGTTTTTGCTATTGTAAATACCCTTGGCAAGGAGGAATATTTAAATGATGACTTCTTTGCAAAGGATCAGTTTGACTATATAATCATCGATGAATTTCATCATGCTGCAGCTGATACATATAAAAGGGTCATTGATTATTTTGACCCAAGATTTTTGCTAGGTCTTACTGCAACACCAGAAAGAATGGATAACAAAGATGTATTTGAGCTTTGTGATTACAATGTTGCCTATGAGATTAGATTGAAGGAATCAATTAACAGAGGTGAGCTTGTTCCATTTGACTACTATGGGATCCATGATGATACAGTAGATTACGACACAATTGAATTTAAGAATGGACGATATAATGATTAGGAACTTGAGAAGGCTTTGCAGATTCACAAGAGAGCGGATAAGATTCTTCAGAACTTTAAGAAATATAATTCTAGAAGAGCATTGGGATTTTGCACTTCAAAAGCTCATGCAGAATATATGGCAAAATACTTTAATGAACATGGAGTAGCTTCTATAGCTGTATATAGTGGGGAACAAGGTGAACATACCCAGCACAGGGACCATGCCATTAACAATTTAAGGAATGGAGATTTAAGGGTAGTCTTTTCTGTGGATATGTTTAACGAAGGTTTGGATGTACCTAGCGTTGATCTTGTAATGTTTTTAAGACCCACTCAATCCCCAACAATATTCCTTCAGCAATTGGGAAGGGGCCTAAGAAAAAACAGGGATAAAGAAAAATTGATAATTATTGACTTTATCGGAAATTATAAGAAAGCTAATTTGATACCATTCTTACTAAGTGGCAAGCCTTACAGCAGTGGAGATGTATTAAATAAACCAGTATTGGAGTTTGAATATCCTGAAGATTGTCATATAGACTTTGATCTTCATGTAATTGACATATTTAAAAAGCTGGCAGAAAGAGATCTTACTATTAGGGAAATAGTTGACCAAGAATACTATAGGGTTAAGGAACTAGTTGGAAAGCGTCCAAATCGTGTTGAGTTTTTTGTTCACATGGATGAAGAAACGTACTCTAGAGCTAGAAGAAGTCAAAGTTTAAATCCATTTAAAGGTTACTTGGAGTTTCTAAAGGATTTGGATGAGCTTAGTCATGTAGAATTAGCCCTTAAAGATTCTTTTGCTGGTGTCTTTATTGAAATGGTCGAGAAAACGTCCATGTCAAAGACCTACAAGATGCCAGTTTTATTGGCTTTTTATAATGATGGGAATCTTAAAATGGAGATAGATGATGAAGACTTGTTCGCGAACTTTAAGAAGTTTTACTCAAAGTCTTCCAATGCAGTAGATATGCTAAAACATTCTTCTACCAAGGATTTCAAAGAATGGGGAAAAGATAAGTACGTAGATTTGGCCAAGAGAAATCCGGTGAAATTTCTTGTGCAGACTGAGAATAATTTCTTCTTTATTAACGATAGAGGTAATATGTGCCTTAATGATGCGTTAAGAGACTTTTCAACAAACAAAGATTTCTTGAACCATTTTATTGATGCAATAAATTTTAGAACCAAAGAGTTTCATAAGAATAGGCTGGAAAAGAAAAATGAAAAGTTGGGAATAAAGTAGTTGTTAATCTAAGGAGGGAAACTTGTATGGGTTGTATTTTCTGTAATCTGGATGATTCGAAGATAGTACTTGAAAATGAAGGAGCACGTGCAATATTTGATATTTTTCCGGTAAATGAAGGACATATGCTGATTGTCCCTAAAAATCACATTGTAACATATTTTGATGCAGGAGAAGAAGATAAGAAGCACCTCTGGGAACTGGTGGAGCAGTGCAAGAAATACCTTGATGAGAAGTATAATCCAGCTGGATATAACGTAGGAATTAACTGTGGTGAGGCAGCTGGACAGACTGTGATGCATTTACATATTCATTTGATACCAAGGTATGTTGGAGACATTGAAAATCCAAGAGGAGGAGTTAGAGGAGTTATTCCTGAAAAGAGGATCTATTGATCTGTTAAGTTGATAAAGACTGATTTTGAAACTGTTAGATGTATTTTATTTTAACTGATAAAAATAAATAATTTGCTTAGATAAGAACTCAATGAATGTATTGATGGAGAATTCTCGGTTAATGAATGGAAATTAATTTATTTTGATAAGAATGGAGGATTAAATGGGAGAACAATATGAATCATTTATTTCAAAAGAAAATTTTATACTTGCATATAATAGAATAAAAACTGTTAAGAGAAATGAGTACAAAGAATTTTTCTATAGAGATTTCGTAGCTTTTGAAATGTTCTTTGAAAAAAACATAGAACAACTCATAAACGATATAAAAGAAGGGATATATGAACCTCACGAATGTGATAAATATTATATGCCTAAAAAGAAAAACCTAGCACGTCCAATATCTTTGATTTGTTTAATTGATCAAATCGTATATCAGGCTCTAACAAATACCATTGCAGATATTTTTCATCCCATTATGTACAAGTATTTTAATCTAAATATATTTGGTAATCTCTTCAAACCGTCAAATTCTGAAGGATCGATATTTTTCTTTGAGAAGTGGAAAATTCAGTGGAAAAAATTTAATGATGTAAAAAGAGTTAATTATAATAATGGATATAAATATGCAGTTACATTTGATATAGCTTCTTTTTATGATTTGATAGATCATACTATTCTATGTGAAATACTTAGAGAATTTGGGGTCGAAGAAGAATTAATTAAATTACTTAAGAGTTGTTTTTCACAATGGACAATCTCTGCAACAGATAGTTTTAATTTCAAGAAGAGCTGTGGAATACCTCAAGGGCCTGTAAGTTCACAATTTTTTTCTGAAGTATATTTGTTTAAACTTGATGAAGTATTAAGAAAACAAAAAAATATCAAATATACTAGGTATGCTGATGATATTAATATTATGGCAAAATCTCATAATGATTGTCAGGTAGCAGTTGTATTTTTGGATTTACTTGCAAGAGATTTATCTTTAATACCCCAAGCTGAAAAGATAGGAATTGAATATATTGAAGACATTGACAGGTATATAAATAATATAACAACTAAATTCTCTAAAGTTACGATAGAATATCGTAAAAACAATTATGAGCTAAGAACTCAAACTCATACAACACTTAAGAAGCAATTAATGAATACAATAAGATGCGGCGAAATGGATAAGACAATTATTAGCTTTGCTCTATACAAATTAAATAAAGATGATGATGTTAGAGATTTACTTTTAGAAAACCTAGTGAGAATGGAATTATTTTATAAAGGAATTATTTATTATTTAGGAAAGCATTACCCTGATAATGAGGATTTTTTAAAGTATGTAACATCATTTTTATCTAATGGCTCAGTTTTATACCAATATAATAAATCATTAATATTTAAGGATTTTATTGCTTTACCATTTGATGAAGAGATATTTCGTTCAAACTACAAAAGCAATATAAGGTTTTGGATAGTGAAATACCAATTAATTAACTGGTTAAAAAATAATAAGCAATTGGATTTGATTATTCAGTATGACGAGATTGATAACAACTACTTTATACAGAGAGAAGTAAATTATATAAAATTTGAGCGACTTGAAAATGAATATTCTAAACGAATATATTTAGAGGGTTTAATTAATAGCCCAAATATAATGTTATCTTTGCATGGGCTTAGTATATGGTATAGTTCATTTTTTCAAGAGCCAGAAATTGATGGCTGTAATGATTACATCAAAAGAATAATTGAAGGACATGAAAGTGATTACTTTAAGTATGTAATGAAAAAAAGTATGATTTGGAAGTACCTGATAATTTAATAATATTGTGTAAAGAAACATATGGAATTCACAAAGAAATTAAAGATGATTTACGAATTTTTATGAATAAAAGTAATATCAACCCTAGTGAAGCATTATTAGCGTTAGATTTGTTCAATAATATTCTTTTTGATATTATTTCTAAAAGCAAGGGTTATAAAGAAGGGGATTTTGGTTCGGTATTAAATCAAATGCAAAAAGATTTTCCTATTGCATATCAAGGGTTTAAAGACATTCATGATATGAGATGCCAAAAAACCTTAGCACATTATAAAAATAAAGATAACTCTATAAGAATAAAAATAAAACAAAAAGAATATAATAAACTGATAGATAATATTAAACTAGATGAGGTTTACAATGAAATATTTGAGTATTTTAGTAACTTATCTTAACTTATTAAGTTGTTAAAACTTGTAAATTTGAATATTACGGTTCTACAGAACCACCTGTCCGGTGTGGTTAGAGCCAGTATTCCGGTTGCAAGAGCCACTAGTTTCTATGCCGCGAAAGCCACTTTATATGGGGTGGTACTCTTTGGTTTAATCTTGGAGTCGACAGCCAATAAATAAGTATTGTTTTCACCTGATTTAAGAAGTCCAGAGGGTATAGGGGACTCATGTCAAGTGGACCGTGGAATAAATGCGGTAATAAGTTAGTACTATTCTAGCAACTGGTTTATTCACCGGATGGGTGGCTCAGTTTCGCTGGACTGATGGCTCAAAAGTGTCCGGAATACTCAGCATACAATAATAATTAACAATACAGACATACCAGAAAGGCACAAAATATGGATTTTGTGCCTTTATCATCGCTGGATTAAATAAGTTATGAATGCTCTAACCACACCACACCGGACAGGTGGTTCTATAGAACCGTAATATTAAGAGAGTGGTGATTTTTTCTTTTGATAAATTGCAATAACAAATTGAACTAATTTTCATGCCTAACAGATTTGCACTGTATTATGACTGATTTGTCATGGGTAGGGTGGAGATTTTCATTGAAAATACTACCCGACCTTGACAACCTGTAGCATCGTATACTCGAAGTTGGCCTTTCGGCATTCTCTGCCGTAAAGGCCTACATGAAAACTCGATGGCTTCTGCTATGATGCATAGATTGCATCCAGTTCGTACTCGAAGAGCTCCTCTGGTGTATTGTATCCAAGGATCTTTCTGGGTAATGAGTTCATCCATTCTTCTATAAAGGAAATGTCTTCATCAGCATAGTCATTTATGCTTTTCCCTTTTGGGATGAAGCGACGTATCAGCCCATTGTGCCTTTCGTTGGTCCCTCGCTCAAATGAAGAGTAGGGATGGGTGAAGTAGACCTTTGTAGAGCTTATAGACTCCAGTTCATGTAGCTCTGAGAACTCTGATCCATTATCGGAGGTTATGGTCTTAAACACCTTGCAGAACCTGTCACCGAAAAATGTTTGTATCTTCTTAAACTCGTTGGACACTGCATCGACTGTTTTTGATGAAATCCTTCGTATAATGGCATTTCGGGTCTGCTTTTCAACTATGGTCAGCAGGACTTCTTCGCCCTTGGACTTTTTACCTATTACAGTGTCTATCTCCCAGTGCCCGAATTCACTGCGCAAATCAACGGACTTTGGTCGTAGTTCAATACTGTTGCCAAGCTTCCTCTTATTCTTGCGAACACGTTTTGATTTTGTGTTGTACTGAACTTTCCGGATTTCAGAGCACGACCAAAGCATGTGTCAGGAGACCACTTA
>Ga0334892_1002909_pt1 | contig 11659 bp, 8 predicted proteins | sample GraSluR3_MG_4_FD_207213 | JGI IMG/M metagenome (GOLD analysis project Ga0334892, IMG submission 207213) | Sludge microbial communities from methane-producing bioreactor in Wageningen University, Netherlands - Granular Sludge_15_04-R3 | ecosystem: Engineered > Bioreactor > Anaerobic > Unclassified... | reverse complement strand
TCGGCCCGCGCGGCCGCAAAACGTGGCGGATCGCCGCGCCGCACCAGCCGCCGCTCTGCTTCACCTTCGACGAGGCATTTGCCCTCTACCTTGGCCGGCAGTTCCTCGAACCGCTGGCCGGCACCCTGTTCTGGCAGTCGGCGCAAAGCGCGTTCAAGAAGATTCACTCCCTGCTCAACCCGTCGGCGCTCGACTACCTCGAGCGCCTGGCGCCGCAAGTGTGCTCGACGCGGGTCGGGGCCAGCGATTACTCGAAGAAGGCCGAGCTGATCGACCGCCTGATGCAGGCCATCGAAGACCGCCGCGTCGCCTTCCTCACCTACCAGTCGATGCAGGCGACCGAGCCGACGACCTACGACGTCCACCCCTACGGCCTGGCCTACCACCGCGGCTCGCTCTACCTGATCGGCCACTCGGTCGACCACGACCAGATACGTCACTGGAAGGTCGACCGCATCGAAGAGGTTCGCGTCGACCCCTACCCGTTCCCCTGGCCCGACGATTTCGACCTGCAATCGCACCTTCGGGGCTCGTTCGGGATCTACCACGGCCAGGGCGACGTGGGCGTCACGATCCGCTTCTCCGCGACCGTGGCCCGCTACGTGCGGGAATCGCGGTGGCACGAGAGCCAACGACTCACGCCCCAGCCCGACGGCACCCTGCTGGCCGAGTTCCGCCTGACCGGCACCGAGGAGATCAAGCACTGGATCCTCAGCTTCGGGCGCCACGCCGAAGCCCTCTCGCCGCCCTCGCTGCGTCAGGAACTCGCCGGCGAACTCGACGCCGCCCGCCACCACTACGCCCGCCCGCCCCGCCAGCCCGACAAGCCGTCGCCCAAGGAACCCACTCGATGAGCCCCCTCACACCACGATATCCTCGACCACCCCTCCCTCGGGCGGATTCGTCTCCCCGGCACTCTCCAGATAAAGCGCGATCGCCTCGCGGATATTCCGCCTTGCCTCGTCGAGCGTCTCGCCCTCCGAGATACAGCCCGGCAAGGCCGGAACAAACACGGTATATCCCCCTTCGTCGGACGGTTCGAGAACGATGCGCAGCAGCATCCCCGCGTCCCGCACAAGACGCGATCGTGATCCGCCCCGCAGAAGTCATCGCCCGGGTTCTCGTTCGGCACAGCCTCGATGGCCGGTCGTGCCTCAGGCAACGAGGCGTCGTCGAGCACAATCAGACCGTTTCGCACCCGACCGCGAATCAGTATAAAGTCATTGGCGGTTGGGTGTTACAGCGACGCAAGTCGAATGGGGCCGCGGCCTAAGAGTTCGAGAAGGAAGCTATCCGATGCAACAGAGAGAACAGAACATGAGTGACGCCATTCCGTTCGACGCGGCATTCCGCGCTCTGACCGGGCATAACCCCTTTCCGTGGCAACGGTCGCTTTACGATCGCCTCGCGCAAGGCGACATCCCGCGGTCGTGCGACATCCCCACGGGCCTTGGCAAGACCGCCGTCGTGGCCATCTGGCTGATTGCGCTGGCCAATCATCCCGACAGACTCTTCCGTCGTCTCGTCTACGTGGTCAACCGGCGCACCGTGGTCGATCAATCCACCGCCGAAGTCGAGAGGATCAGGAAGCGTCTCAACGGCGAAGCCGACCTGCCGAGCCAAGACCGAGGCGTCTTGCAGGAATTGCGACGTCTGCTCGGCCGACTCTGTGCCACGAATCATGACGAGGTTTTGGCGATCAGCACGCTTCGGGGCAAGTTTGCCGACAATCAGGAGTGGTGCGCCGATCCGTCGAGGCCGGCCGTGATCGTCGGCACGGTAGACATGATCGGCTCGCGCCTGCTGTTCAGCGGCTACCGCATCGGCTTCAAGAGTCGCCCGCTTCACGCCGGATTCCTCGGGCAGGACGCATTGCTCGTGCATGACGAGGCGCACCTGGAGCCGGCGTTTCAGAAGCTCGTCGAAGCCATTGAGAAAGAGCAGAACGAAGGCGAACGAACGAACAGACTGCCTTGGCCGAAGTTGCGCGTGATGGCTTTGACCGCGACATCGCGAGACTACAAACAGAACGGGCAAGCGTTCGAATTGACCCCCGAGGAGACGAATCCTCCTGAGACCCTCCCGGAACCACGCGGCGACGAACCATCGATTCATTGCGTTTGGCGGCGCCTGCGAGCGATCAAGGCGCTACGGCTTCACAAGACCACCGACGGCAAAGGCGCCGTCGCAAAGAAGATTGCCGCACTCGCCGCGAAGTACAAGGACTCGAACGCCGCCGTGCTCGTCTTCGTGCGCACCCTTGATGATATCGACAGCGTGGCGAAGGAAGTCGCGAAGACCAAACGATCGACGCTGTTGCTGACCGGCACGATGCGCGGCAAGGAGCGTGACGAACTCGTGGAGAAACCGGCATTCAAGCGATTCCTGAAAGACGCACAGGCCGCAGAGACCGTCTATCTGCTCTGTACCTCCGCCGGCGAAGTGGGAATCGACATCTCGGCCGACCACAACATGGTCTGCGACCTGTCAACGTTCGAGAGTATGGCCCAGCGTCTCGGCCGTGTGAACCGTTTCGGACACGGCGACGCGCGAATTGACGTGGTGTATCCGGCCGAGTTTGACGAGAAGGACAAGCTCTCTCCCGCCCGCGAGAACACCCTGAAGCTGCTGCAGCAACTGCCACGGTTGCCGCAATCCGAAGATCACCCAGGTGTCGCTCGATATGACGCCAGCCCGAAAGCGTTGGCCGGGTTGAAAGACCGCGCGGATCTCCCGTGCGAGATCGACGACGCCTATTCTCCCAAGCCGACGATACTTGATACAACCGACGTGCTCTTTGACGCTTGGGCCATGACAACGATCCGCGGCCAGATGCCCGGCCGGCCGGCGGTCGCGCCCTATCTTCACGGGGTCGCCGACTGGGAACCGGCCGAGACGCATGTGGCCTGGCGCGAGGAGGTCGGGATTCTCACCGACGAGGCGCTCGGCCGCTACGACCCGCGGGAAATGCTCGAACACTATCCGCTCAAGCCCCACGAGTTGCTGCGCGACCGGAGCGATCGGGTATTCGCTACGCTTCAGATGCTCGCCGCCAAGCGTCCGACCGAGCCCGTCTGGGTGGTGGATGAACGAGGCAACGTCGAGGTTCATCACCAACTCGGCGAGTTGGCCAATCCGTCCGCCACGAATGCGCAAGCCAGAGCACCGCTCGTTGCCCGCATCGAGGGGCGCACGATCTTGCTGCCGCCAATTGTGGGTGGCCTGAGGTGCGGCATGCTCGACGGCACATCGGAGGATGCCGACGACGTGGCCGACATCGCGGCTCCCGAAACCGAACGGCGAGCGCGCCTTTGGTCGAACGACAAAGACTACTCCGAGAAGACTGCTGGTATGCGGCTCGTGTACAGTGTCGACTTGGGCCGCGAGGAACCTGATGATAGTGGGGAAGCAGCGACCTGGGACTGGTACAAGCACAAACCGCTCGAGGACGCACGTACCGCGAAAACACGGATACGCTGGCACGACCATGTGGCTGATGTCTTGAGGCGGATCGATCGCGTTCTGGCGCGCCTTTCGCTGCCCACCGACATCGAGCGAGCCGTTCGGGTCGCCACGAGCCTCCACGATCATGGGAAACGACGTCTTCACTTCCAGTCCACCCTCGGGAACCGAGAGTATCCCGCCGTGGTGCTTGCCAAGTCCGGGCGTAGCGGGGCGAAGCTTCCTGAAACGTATCGTCACGAGTTCGGCTCGCTGGCCGACACCATGGAAGACGCGGAATTTCGACAACTCTCATCGGAGATGCAGGAGCTTGCACTGCACCTGATCGCGACGAGCCACGGCCGGGGCCGGCCGCACTTTCCGAGCGATGAGGTATTCGATCCCGAACGTCCACAATCCGACGCGCGCGCCATGGCCGCCAACATCCCTCGGCGCTTCGCCCGCCTCCAGCGCCGCTACGGCCGCTGGGGCCTGGCGTACCTCGAATCCCTGCTCCGCGCCGCCGACTGGGCCGCCAGCGCTGAGCCCTCGGAGCCGGTGGCCGAAACCAAGCAGGAGGTATCGCGATGAACGACCAACCCAAGCCGACGATCACCGTCAATGTGGAGGTCACGAATCCGGGGCAATTCTTCGCCTGTTGCGGCCTCCTGGAACTCGCCGATCGGCTGTGGCCGGGCGCCGAAGGACGGTTTGCCGACGGTGACCGTGCGTTCCTGATGTGGGCGTCCGGGAAACTCGACAGTCTCGTCGATGCCATCGCAGCAGCGGAACTCATCCATACACGTCCCTCCGACCCGTACTCGTCGCCGTTGGTCATCGGCGCTCCGTTCCGCCCACTCACAATCGACTGGTGGGAGACCGACCGAACTGGTGCGAGAGATCTCAAGGTCTGGGCCGGCAGTATGGAGAGCTTCGGCATTGCGCAAGCGATGCAGCACGCCATGCGAGATCCGCGTTTTCACGACCCGAGTCTATTCGACGTTGGCATGGTGGTCACGACGCCGCATGATGCCGGAAAGAAGAAAGAGCCCTATTGCTTCGATGCCCGGCGTAGCGCAAACGCGCACTCGCGCGACGTCGGCTTCTCGCCCAATGACCTCGGCTTGACCAGCATCGCGCATCCGGCGGTAGAACTCCTCTGCCTCATTGGGCTGCAGGTGGCTCGCCCTGCGTTTACGGATGAGTCACGGGTCTACAACTACTTCACGTGGCATGTCCCTCTGCTGCCGAACCTCCTCCTGGCCGCATCCACCGGATTGCTCAGTCTCGCGGACGCACGAGCGTACCGCTTTGAGAACTGGTTCCGAACAGGCCAGAAAAAACACAAGGCGTTTCGTTCCGCAAGACCACTTCCACAAGGAGCCTGATCCATGTCCAAGTCGTCACATTTCGACCACTATCTTACCGACGACGGCCCGGCCGCACTGGTCATACGCGAGCACTTGATGCCCGTTGAGGGACCCGACGGTGTCCTGTTTCCCGCGACCTTCGCGGCGGGCGACGGATTCCCGGGTGGCTACAACATTGACACCGACGCCAGCGGGCGCAATGTCTGCCTGATCGACAGCGTGGGCTCGCAAGCGAACCGGATGGAGCCTCTGTTCATGCGTGAGAAGTACCGCGACCTCGTCCCACAGATTGTGGTCGAGGTCGGCGAGCGTCAAGTAAACATCCTTGAAGCGGGACATCGCGCGGGCGACGCACTATTACGTTGCTCGTCCCTGCAGGAGGAGTTACGAGATGCCTTCAACAGCGTCTTGGGAGGAAACGCCGAGCCGCTGGCGAGAATTGCCCCCACATCCCTCGTGTTCGGCGTATGGGACTCCCGCGGCACGCAGGCGAAGCTGCCGCGTGTGGTTGGGGCAAGCATCCGTGCGTTTAACGTGCGCAGACTCACACGCGGTGCGGTCTACATTCCGCCCGTGGATTACACCGAGCTGGATGATGTTTTCAGCGAGGAGGACAAAGCCAAAGCGGAAGGCAACAACAAGAGCCCTCTCGCGCAGCGAGGTTTCTATCACAACCCAGCTTCTGGCGCCCACGGCGGTGTGATTGCCGAGGGCGGCATTCGCCGAGACGCGACGCTGGGCTTATCGGCAGTTCGACACTTGCACGCGGCCGATGACGCGAAGAAGACCCTCGCCCTGCGCCGGTACATCCTGGCGCTGTCGCTTGTCGCGTTCACCGCGAAAACCGAGAGCTATCTGCGGCAAGGTTGCACGTTGGTGATCAATCCCGACGAACCTCGCGAGTTCGTCGAGGTGTACGCCGACGGTCGGCGCCAACCGTGCGACTTGACGCACGATGACGCGATTGAATTCGCGATGGCGGCTGCGCAAGAGTTCGAGATCGGCCAGAGTAGGGTCGTGGCGTTTGAGAAGGAACGGGCGAAGCGCGATGTTAAGGGTGACGACAAGGGCAAAGGCAAGTCCAAGCGTGGCGCCAAGAATAATGCTGAGCCTTCCACGAACGATGCAAGGGAGAACTGATGGCCGCGTACTTGTGCATTAGCGTCCGCTTCCTGCAACCGTACTCTCACGGGCGGGACGAGAACGGCGAGCCGGAGTGGCCACCTTCGCCGCTCCGGGTGTTTCAGGCGATCGTCGCCGCTTCAGCCGCACGATGGAACGAAGGGCGGCGGCTCCAGTGCGCCTTACCCGCTCTGCAATGGCTTGAAGCTCAGTCGATGCCTGAGATAGTCGCTGCAGGCGGCGTCGCATCCGACGTGAGATGCCAGTTCTACGTCCCCGACAACACCGCCGACCTCGTGGTGCCCGCGTGGAGGCGAGGCGACATCACGAAACAGGCAAGGCGCACCGAGAAAGTCGTGCGTCCGATGCACCTTGCTGGCGATCATGTTCACTACCTCTATCCGCTCCCGGATGGCCACTGCCCCTACGTCGACAAGTTGACTGCCGCTGTACGGAGCATCACGCACTTGGGTTGGGGCGTCGATATGGTCGTCGCCGACGCGCGAACCATGTTGGCTGACGAGATGGCGGCCTTGGATGGCTATCGTTGGCGACCCGCGCCGGCGGGCGGCACTCCACTTCGTGTACCGGCGATAGGAACCCTCGACGACCTGATGCGGAAGCATGAAGCCTTCCTCAACCGGCTGTCAAGCGACGGGTTCAGGCCGGTTCCGCCTTTGAGAACGTTTCGAGTGCGTGGCTACCGGCGCGACGACCAACTGCTGCAACGTCCCTATCGCGTTTTCGAGCTGCGACGCACGGACGGCAGTCGGTTTCGCTACCCGCACCGCAAGCTCATTCACATCGCTGGCATGGTGCGGCACTTGGCGATCAAGGCGATGAAGACGTCTCCGCCGACGGATCTCGATGGCGACTGGGTGGACAGCTACGTCGCGGGGCATGCGCCGCCCGATGCCCAAGAGCATCGGCAATTGTCCTACCTGCCATTGCCATCCGTGGGAGTTCACTACACCGATCCCGGGGTGCGCCGAGTCATGATCGTGGCGCCGGTGGGCGACGACGCGTGGCTGGACCACGTGGCGAGGTATCTGGCGGGGCAAATGCTCGAACCGTTGCGCGGCGATGAGTTCGTGGGCGACGATCGTCCGCTGCTCGTGCCCGTCCGGCACGACAACATCGCCAGGTACTACACCACACCCGCCAATGCCTGGGCCAGCGTCACGCCCGTCATCCTGCCCGGCCACGACGACAAGAAGCCGGCAAAGACTCGCAAGCTCATCGAAAAAGCGCTCGCTCAAGCCGGCATTGAGCAATCCTGCCAGTTCGAGTGGAGCGCGTTTTCGCGATTTCCCAAGTCGCTCTCGGCGCACAAGTATGACAAGCAGAAAAGACCCATCGGCTATATCCGACCCAAGCACCTGCAGACGCAGACCGCCGTGCACCTTACCCTACGATTTAACGACGACGTGAAGGTCCCCGGCCCGATCGCCATCGGGGCCGGGCGGCATTGCGGCCTGGGGCTGTTCGCTGCTGAGCCAACCACTTGACCAACCCATCCCTCACCCCGACGCGACTCGAACGCCCAGCCTCGGCGCCGGGGCGAGAACCGGCTATATAGGGAACGAGGCTTTCGGGCCGGAGGGGCACACGGGCGGCGTTGGGCAGTGCGGAACCGGAACGGCGCGAGGCTCGGTTTTCGTGAACAAGGGAGAATCGAAAACGTGATTCCGCCCGGCGAACATGCCGACGCCCGCTTCGCTTTGCGCGAAGTGCCGAAAGCCATCTTCCAGCGGGCCGTGTACCCCGTGCTCACGCGGGCCATCAACAACCCGTAATTCCCGGAGAGAGTAAGCCAGATCCGCACGGTGCATAATGCGGCTTGACACACGCAAGTACCTCAACGACGTGCGCGGGGCACAGGCGCTGCGGGCCAAGGAGACGGAGACCCATGAGCGAATACCAGTTCATCCACTTTCTCGCCGTTGACCGCCCGCTCGACGACGACCAGCTTGCGTTCATGCGGCAGCAGTCGACGCGGGCGCGGATCTCGCGCCGGGAGTTCACGAACGAGTATCATTTCGGCGATTTTCACGGCGATCCGGCGAAGATGTTGCGCCGCGGGTTCGACCTGCATCTGCATTACGCCAACTTCGGCATCCGGCGGCTGATGTTCCGGCTGCCCGGCGGGTTGCCCTGCGATCGGCCCGCGTTCGACGCGTTTCGCGTCAAGCACGCCCTGGATTGGCGTGCCGACAAGAAGGGTGAGGGCGGCATTCTGGAGCTGGATCCGGAAGGCGACGCCGACACCTACGAAGAGGAAGTATACGACCCGAGCGAGTTGCTGCCCGAGATCGCGCCGCTCCGCGGTCTGTTGATCGGCGGCGACTTACGGCCGCTGTACGTCGGGTGGCTGGCCTGCGCGGACGACGACGAGTTGCTCGAACCGCCGGTGCCGGCCGGGCTCGACAAGCTGCCGCGGTCGCTGGAGGCCCTGGCCGAGTTGTACGAGGTGAGCGGCGATCTGCTGGCCGCCGCGGCCGAGCACTCGCCGCCGCTGCCCAAGGCGACCGGCGCGCCTGACGCGCTCGAAACGTGGCTCGCCGGGCAGTCGCAAACCGACTTGCGCAAGCTCGTGCGACGGCTGCTGCGCGACGACGCGGCCACCGTTCGCGCCGAGACCCTGGCCCGCATCCGCGACGAAACAAAGACCTCGTCCTGGCCGACGGCCGAACCAACGCGGACCCTGGCGGAATTGCGCGAGAAAGCCGGCACGCTGCGCGAGAGCCGATTCGAGCAGGAACAGCGGGTGCGCGACGCGGCGCGACGCAAGCGTCTGGCGGCCGTCGCGGCCGACCCGGCCAAGGCGATCGCCCGCGCCAACAGGCTCGTCAAGGCGCGAACGATCGACGCCTACGAGCAGGCGGCCGAGGAGCTGGCCGAGTTGCGCGAAGCCGTCGGCCCCGCCCAAGCCCGGGCCGCCGCCCAAAGGCTCCGCCGCGACAATCCAAAACGCCGCCACCTGATCGCCGCCCTGCGAAGACAGAATCTCTTGGACTGACTTTCCCACAGCACCGACGATTCACTACCCACGAGATCGACCGCTTTCCGACCACCGATCACGAACGATCCGTCATCCACCACGAATCACTGCTCCCCCGCTCTTTGACAATTCACCACACAATCAACGCATCCGCATGACTCTCTGACGTGCGACGCGCCCTGCGACTCGGCCGTGAAGCGCTGACGGCCGACGTGGTCCGGCGCCGGGCTGGGGGTGCGCCTCGGCACTCCGGCGCGGCGCCGGGCGGCGCGACGTCTGAGGAGGGTCTTTCGGCAGCACGGACGCCTTACACTTCGTTCTTCACGGTAAAGAGGTGCTGCCATGGCAACGACCGACGCCGAGGTCGCGAGGGAAACCGACGTCCCCGACTTGATCCCCGCCCGGATGCTCAACGAGTTCGCCTATTGTCCGCGCCTGGCCTACCTGGAATGGGTGCAGGGCGAGTTCGCCGACAACCTCGAAACGCTCGAGGGCCGGTTCGGGCACCGCCGGGTCGACCAGCCCTCGCGCGCCGAGGTGCCCGAGCCCGACGACGAGGAACCGCCGCCGGCCGGCGTCGAGCCGATCCACTCGCGGTCGCTGCTGCTGTCGGCGCCGGGCGAAGGGCTGATCGCGAAGATGGACGTCGTCGACATCCACGCCGGCCGGGCCCTGCCGGTCGACTACAAGCGGGGCCGCGTGCCCGACGTGGCCGGCGGGGCCTGGGAGCCCGAACAGGTGCAGCTTTGCGCCCAGGGCCTCATCCTCCGCGAGAACGGCTACGACTGCGAGGGCGGCATCCTGTACTTCATCGAGTCGCGCCGCAAGGTGTCGGTCGTGTTCGACGACGACCTGGTGCGTCGCACGCGCGAGCTGGCCCGGCAACTGCGGCAGACGGCGGGCGCCGGCCAGGTGCCGCCCCCGCTCGACGACAGCCCCAAGTGCCCGCGGTGCTCGCTGGTGGGCATCTGTCTGCCCGACGAGACGGGCATGCTGCGCCGGATGGCCGACGACGCGGCGCCCGCCGACGTGCGACGCCTCACGCCCGCGCGCGACGACGCCATGCCCCTGTACCTGCAAGAGCAGGGCACCACCCTGGGCAAAAGCGGCGACCAGCTCACCGTCAAACAGCGCGGTCAGATGCTCAAGACGGTGCGCATGATCGACGTCTCGCAGGTGTCGATCTTCGGGAACGTGCAGGTCACGGCCCCGGCCCTGCGCGAGCTGGCGGCCGCCCGGATTCCCGTGTGTCATTTCTCGTACGGCGGCTGGTTCCACGCGGCCACGCTGGGACTGACCCACAAGAACGTCGAGCTGCGCATGAGCCAGTTCGCCACGGCGATGGACGCGGGCCGGGCCCTGGGGTTCGCCCGGCAGTTCGTCGTCGGCAAGATCAAGAACTGCCGCACCCTGCTCCGCCGCCATCTTCCGGGCGACGACAAAGCGGCCCTCGACCAGTTGGCCGATCTGGCCCGCAAGGCCGAGGCGGCCACCGAGGCCGGCAGCCTGCTGGGGATCGAGGGGATGGCCGCGCGCGCGTACTTCGCCGGCTTCGCCCGCCTGCTCAAGCACGACGACGCCTTCCACGTCGAAGGGCGCAACCGGCGACCGCCCCGCGATCCGGTCAATGCGCTGCTCTCGTTCGTCTACGCCCTGCTGGCCAAGGAGCTGACCGTGGTGCTGTACGCGACGGGCTTCGACCCGATGCTCGGCTTCTACCACCGTCCCCGGTACGGTCGACCCTCGCTGGCCCTCGATCTGGCCGAGGAGTTCCGGCCCCTGATCGCCGACTCGGTCGTGCTCACGCTGATCAACAACCGCGAGGTCGCGCCGTCGAGCTTCATCCGCCGGGCGGGAGGCGTGGCCCTGACCCCGGCCGGACGCCGCGCGGTCATCGGCGCCTTCGAACGTCGCATGGACGCGCTGGTCACCCATCCGATCTTCCACTACCGCATCAGCTATCGGCGCGTCCTGGAAGTGCAGGCCCGGCTGCTGGGCCGGGCCCTGTCGGGCGAGATCGCCGCCTATCCCAGCTTCTGCACCCGGTGAATCGGGCCCCGCATCGGCCCCCTTGGGTACGATTGCCGCGAGGAGGTCGATGCCGATCCGCCTAGGGCATGAAGACCAGCAGTAAGGATTCCATCTCTTCAAAGGACAACGCCTTCGCGATCCGCCGCGCCATGGCCGGCGTGAAGACCAGCAATAAGGATTCCATCTGTTCAACGATTGCCGCGAGGATGCCTCGATGAGAAACGTATTCCTGGTTTCGTATGACGTGGGCGACGACAAACGGCTTCGCCGCACGTACAAGAAGATGTGCGGATTCGGCGATCCGGTTCAATACTCGGTGTTTCGCTGCGAACTGTCGCCCACCGAGCGGCAGTTGCTCAAGGAAGAACTCTGGTCGATTCTCAACTGGGAACACGATCGCGTCATGCTCGTCGACCTGGGCCCGGTCGGCGCCCGAGGCGACGACTGCGTCGAGTTCTGGGGCGAGCCGCGCGTCGCACTGCCCGATCGCACCGCCGTGGTCGTCTGAGGGCGAGTCTTACCTCGATCCTGCCGGCCTTTTGAGCGCGAATCGCCCCGGAACGCGACGCGAGAGGTCCCGTGACGCAAAAAACCCCGGGACCTCTCGAACCCCTAACCCCTTACCGCAACGCTGCTTACGCAAGGAGCCTCGACGTGACCCCACCCGCACCCCCCCCTGGACCGCCACCTCTCG
>Ga0334892_1002908_pt1 | contig 11663 bp, 9 predicted proteins | sample GraSluR3_MG_4_FD_207213 | JGI IMG/M metagenome (GOLD analysis project Ga0334892, IMG submission 207213) | Sludge microbial communities from methane-producing bioreactor in Wageningen University, Netherlands - Granular Sludge_15_04-R3 | ecosystem: Engineered > Bioreactor > Anaerobic > Unclassified... | reverse complement strand
TTCTTTTCTGTACGATGAATGCCGCCGCAGGTGTGTTTGTCCCGGGCATCTGGCTTTATCTTTTGAAATCCGTTCTTCTTTTCATCGGGCTTGTCTTTCTTGCCTTTTTCCTGTCTCCCCTCATCACCGGCCTCAGCTACAACGATTACGGTGATAACGCCATGATCTTTGTGGCTCCTTTTCTCTATTATCCTGTGCTGCTTGCGATCATGGGCGTGGTGCGGCTGGTTCGGTAGGGGGGGATATTAGTAGGCCGCCTATAAACTTCCCTTGATAATAAATGACCTTACGGTATAATAGTGGTATGAATGATTATGGGATATATAATACTCTGATCCTCAATGACGAGTTCGAAGACAAAATTAAGGAGATTAAAAACTCAAATGTATGGTTTGATTCCGAGGAGGCAGGGTATGAAGGTGTTATAAGTTCTGAAGTTGAAAATGGTGTTTTAAAAACGATAAATGCGATAAGTAGTGTGAAGTTAAAAGGTGAAGAAGGAGTAGAGCTGATTAAGAAGGGTTTATCCTTTGCAGCATACGATGAATCATTCATAAAATACAATGCCTTATCAGGATTTTGTTTGTTAATCTCACATTGTATAACTTTTCATACACATGATAGTTGGATGCCGATATTGTATGTAGATTTAAATTTTTATACCAAATCAAAGGAATTAATAAAAAAATCAAAATCTGTAAAATATTCAGAATCTCCTGATATGGAAGCTAAAAAAGATTACTTAATTCAAAAAGCTGACTTTATCGACAAATATGCCCAACCAAAACATGTTTTATTTATTGATGGGCCTATTCTGGGAGGAAATGTTTCTGGCTATACAATAAAAATGGTAGAAAAATTGCATAAAAAAGATATCATTCCAATTTTTATTGTGAAAAATTCAAATAGTAGTTTAGTTATTGATAACATTCCTGAATTTAAGGGGAAATTTAACTCTGATTTACATTGGGCCAATTCCTTTCTCAAAGAAGGAGAAAGGACCAACTATTTTTACTACCAAGAATCTATAAATAAAACACACAATAAAGTGTTTTCATATATTCGACCTTTTAAAAATATGAGTGTGCAGAGGGTTGAATTCTATTCAAAAACATATGAAAAGTATGCTGAGAATATAGACCAGATTTTCAATCTTATTTACTATCTGTTTGTTGTTTCAGCAACTCAAAATAATCCACAAATAAGACCTATCATTATAAGTGAAATGTATGCGAGAGAGACATTAAAGAAATTTCCATTTCGAAAAGTGTTACACGATATTGGATTAACCGAAACTACAAACCAAACAAGATTTGGAGGCTAAATGAAAACTCCTGAGTGGATAGTACTAGGAGAAGACAAAGGTAAAATTCAACTCATTTCGAAAAAAAATGAAAATGGTGGAATATTGCCTAACGGTTCTTATTTGACTGTCGAAGATGAAGATAAGAAATTTATACTTCGAGTAGATCGTAGTGATCAAACCAATCATTATGCCCCATCTCCGTTATTAGCTGATTTTCAATTACCTCCTTTGTTGAGTGATCAAGAATCCAAAAATACTATTTTTGCTACACGCGTGAAAGATTTGTCACAAAGAACAGATGGTCTTATTGATTTTGTTAAACCACAATTAATTGCCAGAAGATCAACACGCGAAGAAATCAATGAAGCCATGGGCAATCATGAGAAAGGGATTCCATTATTCTTGGCTTCTGTTCATAATTATACGAACCAAGTACTAACTGATGAAAACGCAAAACCTGTTTATGTCAATATGCCAGAAGATGTGTTTTTCCATCAGGTTATGATTTGTGGGAAAACAGGGAGCGGAAAAACAGTTGCTTCGAAGTATTTGGCTCAGTATTTTGTTGAAAAAATGCATGGTGCCGTAGTAGCTATTAATGTGAAAGATATAGATTTCCTTCAAATGGATAGACCTTCAAATATAACCAATGATCAAATTAGTTTGGAATGGGATACTCTAGATGAAGAAGCTCATGGTATAAATAATTGTTGCATTTATTATCCAGCCACTATGAAAGCAGAAGTATCAAATACAAAAGGAGTCAACTCTGATATTATTGAAGGAGTAACAATACATACGAAAGAGTTACAACCCGAAGCTTTAGTTGGATTATTGCAAAACATCACAAGCATTGGCACAATGAATTTACCGGATATCTTTCGATATTGGCAGAAAAAAAAGCATGGTGAACGTTTTCATGATTTTGTCCAATATTTTGAAAGTAATCGCGAGGATTTACATTTTAAAACCTTGAATGCAAATGACGAAGAGGGAGATGTCACATTGCATAAAGGAACATTTGATAATATAAAGCGAAATCTTGATGCCGCGTCAACCTTTTTTGATAAGCAAGATGCAAAAAATTTGAAAGCAAAGGATATTCTCCAACCTAATAATATATCAATACTTCATGTAGCAACAACGAACAATAACTCTATTATTTTTGGCTCTGTTGTTTTAAGACAAATACTGCATCAAATAATTGAAGAAAAAACACAGAATAAAACTGAGATTCCTGTTTTGATCATTATTGATGAAGTGCATCAGTTTTATAATAGCGAGAGCACTAAGGATGCTCTAGGTGATTTAGACACAATATGCAGGACTGGAAGAAGCAAACAGATAGGACTTATTTTTTCATCACAAAATCCATCAGATTTACCAAAAGGCTTATCATCTGTGATAAATACAAAATTTGTTTTTCGTTCAGACAATGCTGCTCTCAAGTCAATCAATTCAAAAATCAGTGACGTAGAGATTGAGAATCTTGACCGAGGTTACGCAGCTGCTCAAATACATGACTTGAGCCAAGTCAAATTTGTAAAGTTCCCATTATCTTTTGCTGGTGTGCTTCGAAAGGAGATAAAATGAGTGAAACAAAGCAAACAATGATAGAAGAATTTCTTTTATCACAGTTTGATGATGAATTATCAAAAGTCATTTTACAAGAATTAGTTAACAGGACTCCGTACAAAGATATTATTCAAATGATTATAGAGAAATGTGAAAGAGGTAAAGATGAAAATTAATTATGAAATAAAGCAAAACAACTATACATTTAAAAACCCTATTGAGGAGTTATCAGATATATCCTTAATTAAAGGGCCTAATGGCTCAGGGAAAAGCACTATTCTAAATTTGTTAGCTTATACCTTATTTGGATCTACGATGGAGATTCAAGAAGAGTTACTAGAAAAAATTGATAAATTGTACGCAAATAACCGTATACAACAATTTAAATGTGATATTAAAATTGAAAATAAGAAAAATAAGTTAGTGATTGAGGCACACAAAAGTAAGTTTGATACCGATGATATAAAAGTTCTAGTAAACGGTGAAATATACAATGAAGCTAGATTTAAAAATCAATTTAACATAATTTACGATATACCTGATCAACCAACAAAAAGAATAAAAAAAATAATTGAAGATATAAAGAAGAGGCAGAGTAAATATAAAAGCGATGTTATTAATTTCAAAGAAGAAATAATGAAAATACAACATGAAATAGATCAGTATAAACCTGAAATAATCGAAGTAAAAAGGAAAACGTTGGAAAAATTAAAAATAGGTTTTGAAGAGACTACAAAACAAAAGGATGATTTGGAAAGTGTTCTCAGTAATATAAAACAAGTTTTTTTTAGATATCAAATCAAGAAATATGAAGAAATGAAAGAATTAGCGATTAAAGAAATAAAAAAATGCAAAGATGAAATTGCTAAACTTCCTCCTGTCAATTTTGTGGAAGAACCTGAGATAATTAGCAAGCTAAAAAATACACAAGGAGAGATTAAAGAAAAAATAGATGCACTCATCGAAAATTTTGAAATTATACAAACAATATTTGATGATTTTAAAATTAAGGCAAAATTGATAAATGAAAGTGATAAACGGTATTTAGAAAAATACAATTATAAAGAAATAGGTAATGAACAGATAATGCAAAAAATCAATGAGATACAATCAAAAATAGATGAAGGTGATAAATATTTGAAAAGTAATGAAGATATTAAGTATAGCCAAGTTTTACACCAGATTATTGATATTTTCCAAAAACATAAGGATATTCAAGGTGAGATCCCTTTTTTTAATGAGAATGTCAATAATATTATTCAAAATATAACAGATATTATTAGCAAATTGCCACAAATACCGAATGAATATAAATGGAAGATTGAAAGTGTAAATAAATGTGTAGATATTATTGACAAAAAAACTAAAGATATTGATGAATTGTATGAGAAATTTTTAAAAGGTGATGGAGGCAAAGGCATAAAAGAAAAATATTTAAGGTTAATAAGTATTATACGGGATAATGAAACTAAAAGAAATAAGTTCTCTAGAAAAATTATGGAGTATCAAAATAGGGCAAAATTAAATGGTATTATATTAAATTTAAAATGTGATGATATTACTTTACCCAAGAATATTAACATTAAAACAGAAGAAGAAACCAATAGATACATTGCGGAGAAGGATAAGAAACTCACAGAACTTCAGAATGGTATTGAAGAAGACAAAAAGACAATAAACTCATTAGAAGGTGATATTAAACTATTTGAAAATCAAAAAATACCAAAATGGTTTGACAATAAAGATTGTATAAAAGTTATTGAACAAAAAATTAAAAAAATTGAGAACCGGTTAGATGAAATAAAAGATCATTTAGATCATATCGAAAATAAGCAGGAAACGGAAGAAAATAATATATTTTATGACCAATTGTATCAATTTTTAGGGAAAACGATGGAAAGTGTTATTTATAACAATGAAAAACATAAAGTTGTCAAGGTTAACCCCGTTGATGAAATAATTTTCACAGAAAATGGAGATCAAATAAGATTTTCCTTTTTCGGAACTGGACACACGCAATCAACATATTTATTAAGCAGGTTAAATACGATAGATAATCGAAAAACTATTGTTTTGTTTGATGAAGTTGCTATGATGGATGAGAATTCTTTGGCACCAATAATCGAAAGAGCAAAAGAATTATATTACGAAGGGAGATTGATTTTGGCCTTAATAGTTCATCCTGGTAAAGGTAATGTGACCTTTATTGATTTGTTCAAGGAGAATTATGAATGACGGAGTTTTGTTAAATAAATATTATGAGATGAAAAAGGATTTAAAATGTGATGGATCATTGTTTTTAGAGATTCTTAATATGCCTCATAATAACAAACGTTATTCATTTTTTGAAAAATATTCGATTTATAGCGACAAAGATGAACAGGAGTATGAAAAACTATATAAAGAAGGTACACTAAAAAAATCTTTAGTTCCAAATACATTTTATTTATCTTTAATGTATATCTATAAATTAGAGAAAGAAAGTCTATCATTAATTTCTGAAGATATTATTGTGAGTTATTTGGAAACAAAGATTTTTCCCGATGTTGAACGAGATCAATCTCTTAGCTTTAAAGAAAAGGTTGCATTATTTACACTTATATCTGTTAGATCATTCAAAAAAGAACATGCTATAGATTTTCACAATATCAGAGTCTACGAAAGTTTTAATCGTATATTTAATGAGATTAGACTCTTCTTATCTGATATAGGCATGAAAGAAGATCAAAAATCAACCATGGATTTAAAAAATATTTTTAAAAGATTCAATAGTTTAACAAAAAAAACTGGGAACATATATAAATCGCCTGGTAAACATAAATATTATCTTGATATTTATGATGAAGATGAAATGAAGATTAATGAAAGAAAACTATTGCATCTATTGAAGTTGATATTTAAAAATAATAGCGAAAGATGTTCTGCTGAAGATATAAGAAAAATAGAGAAGAAAATGTATATGATTTACGGGAATAACAGTCACATATTTAATATTGAAAGTGAAAGTTATGTAGAAATTGTAACAGCATTGAACAAATTATTATGACTTACTCTAGATTAACACCTCTAAGATATCCAGGAGGAAAGGCCAAATTACTGAGTAAAATAATACCTCATTTTCCCGATAAATTTAAAGAGTACCGTGAACCATTCTTAGGCGGAGGATCTATACTTTTAGCCATGCTCCAAAAATATGATCGGAATAATATTGATAAAGTACAAGTCAATGATCTAAATATTAATGTCCATATTTTCTGGAAAGAATTACAAAATAATGGTGAGTTATTAATCAAAAATATCCAAAGTATTTATGATAAGTATAAAAAAGAAGAAAATGGAAAAGAACTATACTACATTTTAAAATCGCAAGAAAATACTGATAATCTCCAGTTAGCAACGAGATTTTTTGTTTTAAATCGAATAACATTTTCGGGGACAATTGATTCAGGAGGTTATTCAGAAGAATCTTTTCAGAAACGGTTTGTCCAAAGCTCAATTGATAGATTGAAAAAGATATATCCCATAATTCAACAATGTGTGATCCGAAACGAAGATTATTCTTCGCTTGTTCAAGAATCTGGGAACGATGTTTTTATTTTTTTAGATCCCCCATATTTATCTGCGAAAAAATCACGATTATATGGTACACGTGGAGATCTCCATTTGCAATTTTCTCACGATGAATTATTTGTAAATTTAACAAAATGTAAACATCGATGGCTGATGACAATCGATAATTCGCCTGATATTGAGAAAAAATACAGAAACATAGCTAATTTATATCGAATCAATGGAATTCACTATGGAATGAGAAACGCAGGAGATAAGAATACACGCGATGATGAGCTGTTGATTGCAAATTACAAACTTGAAGGATTAAATAAAATTCATTCGTAAGCAATGAAGTTGCCTAGAAGATGTTATTCTAATAAATATATTTAATGATTCTCTTAATTTCCCCAATCAACTTCACTCTCAAAGGTTCGAACTGCTCCTGGAGGGTATTGCTGTCAGCGAAAATCAGGGCAGTATCCAGTATTGGAAGCTGGTAAGCTCTTACTGTGATATTTTGATTATCTGCTAAAGTATCTTGAATAGTAATTGTTGTTGAGGTGGCCTGATAGTTATTGACTGTGTTCGGGTAGAGGAGGATAATATCATCGACATTAAACCGGACGGCGTAGGCAAGCATTTGGTAAAGATCATTTTGAGAGATCCCTTTCTTTGGATCTTTCTCATCAGAGTAGATGACTTTGTACTTCGTGTCGGCAATTATCGCTTTTCCTTTCTGTTTTAATAATAAATCAGGGCGTAGTTGAAAATTGTGTTCATGATCCAGATATGTGTTGGAAATCTGTCCCTTAACGGTTACTTCGGGTATTTCTTTCTCAATAAAACCATATATAAAATCTTCAAAGACATATTCCATAGGGAGTAAAAAAGCAAAGAGTTTAAGGTCATTTTTATAATTGAATGATATAGAATTAGACAAGAATAAATAACAATAATCACGAACCGTTTCAAACTCACCAAACATCGGATTAAAAGTGATCTGGGTACACTGTTTTGCTGTTGCTTTGATGTCCGTTACCTAATCAAGAATGAAAAGTATTTCCCGCAGATATTGTTTATTCTCTTGGTTCGTTGTTGTGTGAAAAAGGAGGTTCGCAACATACTTGACAATACGGTTAAATGTATTATCCATGATGAAAGCATCATATCTGCAGTTTAGCCGATGCCAGTTCGCTTTGCTTAGATTGTCAGTGATGTAACGCTTGACATCAAGACGGCCTTTGATATAGGGGAGTTCTCGATTCTCCTCTTCGTAGTTTTGATAGATAAAACTGTTTAAGAGTTCACGGGTATATTTGGCGAAGATATAGATCAGGACTTCGAAAAAATCGCTCTTTCGTGTCCCACGTGTTGTTTGATACCGGGGGAATTTAATTTTACGGCAATAACTCAGCCACCATAAAATATGATTTTGGATGTTCATGATCTGATTCCTGTCATAACCGTCAGGTGAATCTTTATCATAAAAAATTTTTGGTAAAAGGTTGATCTTCTCTCCGTTGAAGCAAATCACCCCTACGTACTTATTCGATTTCATCTCTTGAGTTTGATGGAAAAATTGAATGAAACGCTGGGTCTCTGTTCGCTCTTCCTCCTCAGTCATAGCGTAGTAATGTCCGCTCTTTTCACGACGGCTCCAGATATCATCCAGGAATGCTTCAATCCCTGTTAAAGAATCAGGAATGTGTACTTTATTTTTATATTCGAAAAGATTCAGCATGTATCCTCATCAAATTTGTAAGGGATGGGAGTCTGAAGGCGTTAATCCTGCTGATCCCAGAATATTTCTAACCTCTTTTTCATCATTCATATAGTATTCCAGAAGCAGGGGGATAACCTTTTTATTCATGATTTCTTGGATACCTATATCTTTTTTACTCAGAAAATAAGAGTGTCCGATTTGGAAATCATGCCCCTTTGTCTCAATGATATAACTATTTATTTTTTGCAAAACTTCTTTATGCTTTATATTATTTAAGTTATAGTCAGGATACATGGGCTCAAACTCAAACCGTCTCCGGAGAGCAATATCCAGAAGGGCAATAGATTTATCGGCTGTATTCATGGTTCCGATAATATAGAGATTGGAAGGAATCGTAAATTTATCCCCTGATGGAAGGATAACTTCCATCGGGATATCTCCGTCAGATCGTTTATCAGGTTCGATGAGAGTAATTAACTCCCCAAAAACCCTTGAGATGTTTGCCCGATTGATCTCATCAATGATGATAACATAATTCTTTTTCTCAATGTTAATATCGGTTGTGTTTTTGAAATTCATATCTTTGGTGATATCTTTCACTAGCTGATATGTTTTGAAAAAATATGGTGCATGATGAATCGCAAGGCCTGAGATTTTATCAATCAGGTTTTTAATTTCGTTTTGTTGAGAAATGTTTTCTTCGTAAAGGGTGAATAAATCTTTATATTTCATTTTATAACCTAATTCTCCTCCCCAAGTCTTCCCTTTATATCGGAAGGCATCTTCTTCTACTCCTGCAAGATACACCGACTCTGTTAATTTTATTGTGTCATCTTCTTCTTCTAATATTTTCTCTTTTAATACTTCAAGAGCATAATTAAACCGTTCTTTTTCCTGTAGAGCTTGGGGTTCTTTATGACTGTCGTTTAAATTTTCCATCGCTCTCTCTGCCATGATTTTGAACAGGCCGTCTTTTTTTTCAAATGTGAGTTGACTGTTTTTATCCGTGTTGGGACGTAATCCTTGAACAAAATCTTCGTAACTGTAATTTTGATGAAATGTAATGAACTCGATAGTGTCATGCAGATTATTGCTGAATATTTCAAGTGCTTCACTGTAATCGTCTATTTTTCGCTTTGAGATAATTTCTGCAGCGCGTTTTATGCTGTGATAGGTTTTTCCTGTTCCCGGAGGGCCATAAAAAATGGTATTGAGAGGGAATGAAATAACAGAGTTCTGATTATCCATATGGTCACCTTTCATGATAGTCATTAATTTTTCATAAAATTTTGAATATTGAGGATCTGAAGAGGAGTATTGAGTGATATTTGTCAATGTTTTCGTAGGTAGATCCACTTGAGAGTCCCACTCTCCACTTAGCTGCCAGTCGATTTTTCTGCAATGTTTGAAGTTTTCTCTTTCTTCGTCAAAGTAATAATCTGAAGTGACAATACCCCACCCTAACAGGGTATTTCGTCCTTTTTTTGCAATAACAATATCATCTTTTGCCAAAACATGTCCGAATTCGTAGAGAGCCGTTGAATCGTTTCGTTTGCTTTTGGCTGTATTTTCAATTTGCTGAAGTTTTTCTGCGAGTTTCTTTTTTGAGCTATATTGACTAACGTCTCCGATATCGTCCCACCCGATGCAAACAATTTCTTTGTCCAGGAATTCCTGCCAGTAACTTGCTTTTTCTCCGGGAGAAACAAGCCAGTAATTTGTGGACGCTTCCTCATTTCCCCACTCCCAAGCATCACTGGAAATTTCCCAAAAGGGCTGGTTGAGTTTGTTGTGAATCTCTTCCAAAAGCTGGACATATTCAGCAAAGGTGTTAAAGTCTGTATTGATTCCAAATTTCCCTGTGAGATATTCTATAACAGGACGATCTATTGGGAGATATTGATCAGGCTTAAAGTAGAAAAGCGCTTCGGTTAATTTTGCTTTTCCGATATTTTTTATGGATAATATATCAGAAAAATCAGCATCGGTAATTTTGTCGGTCATAAGCTTTCTGAAGAAGTCCCATAATTTTGGAATGATATCATTTTCCCGTTCGTATTTAAGCGGAAAAAACCATACTCTCTGAGCATTCATTGTAGGTAATCCATGATCATCTTGAGGGATCTGAAGATTTAACTGTTGAGCAATATTCTGAAGTATTAGAAGTCTCTTGTCCTTATATTTATTGATGTAGGCCATAAAAGTAAAGGGGTCGATTTCTTTCATTTCTTTCCATTCACCATCCGGCTCGGTTTTATCATTCATACTTTTGACGTTGGCTTTTTTGAGAAGATTCAGAAGGTGATCTTGTTTATCTTCGCAACTGAGAAAATAATCAGCGAGTTGTTTGTGCGTTTGGATCCAAGTAAATTTTGATTCAGACATGATTCTCCTTAAATGTATCTCTTCGACATACCCCTCTGTATGTTCAAAGTATACAATGCACTCAAGATATTTCAATAGGTGATATTAATTGTTCGTAACTCAACTGATTGATAAAAGATTACCCCATCCCCTTCATCAAAATCTCACAAGCCTGTTCATTGAACATGAGTTCATTCTCCCGGGCGTAATCCAGAGCGGTTTTGTTAAAACGGTTTTGAGTAGAGCGACCCCTGTTTCACGCGGAAAGAAACCGATCCTGTCTCCCTTGATAAATTCATGTAAATCTGTAAAATAAATGAACCCTAAAGGAGGAAGAAAATGAGTGAAAAGAAGACTTACAAGTACGAAGACACAGAACTCTACATGAGTATCCCGGGGGCTAACACATATCGGATCCAGGATGACAAGGCCTTTGATATGATAGAACTCTCCATAGCAAAATTACTGACAATGGCCTATGGGTACGTAGGAATGAGCTCTGGTATGTATAATGCAACTGTTATAGAAATGATGGCCAATAGTGTTGAAAAAGAGGTCTACCCTGCCATTCATTCTGCCAGGACAAACCACACAAAGTTCGATGATGAATCGATCAGGGCAGTCTTTCTGGGCTATATCACCGACAGAAGAGACTTTCTCTACCGAACCGGGCTGGAAGCCTTAGTCAGTCTGGCCAACGCTTACACTCTATCAGCTCCCGGTAACGAACTGGAAGTCGAATTGAACGATCCGGTGTGTGATAAGTTCTTCGGGGAAAATTGGCGGGAAAAATATAATGCTGAGATCCTTCTTGAAAAGGAAGTCAGCGACGAACAAATATAAACCCTTGAAATCATGGAATAATGTGTCAACTCTGATCAAGGGAAACAAGAAACGAACAATCAGACAGCGTGATTCAAAGGAGAAAAGATGAAACTTGGACTAGTCTCTTCCTTGATGAGAGACCATGATATCGAACATCAGCTGGCTCAGATGGAGGATTATTTAAAATCAAATCCGGGTTGTGACATCTTATGTTTCGGTGAAAGTTTCCTGCAGGGCTTTGAAGGCCTGACATGGGACTATGAAGAAGACTTGAAAAGGGCTCTTGCCCTGGATGGTCCCGTGATCAGGCGGGTTCAG
>Ga0334892_1002905_pt1 | contig 11675 bp, 9 predicted proteins | sample GraSluR3_MG_4_FD_207213 | JGI IMG/M metagenome (GOLD analysis project Ga0334892, IMG submission 207213) | Sludge microbial communities from methane-producing bioreactor in Wageningen University, Netherlands - Granular Sludge_15_04-R3 | ecosystem: Engineered > Bioreactor > Anaerobic > Unclassified... | reverse complement strand
AGGAGTACAAGTAAAATCAGCAAGGGAGCAAGAGACATCACACTATCCTTGGTGATGCTTAACAGTTGGGATGAGAAGGGTTCAATGAGTGACTTGGTTTGGGGCATCGTAAAGGCGATTGTGGAGCTAAGCTCACCGGTGTCTGAAAAGATGCTTAAAATCATCACTGACATTATTGCCCCCACAGATGCAATTGATACCAATCCAAAACTGTCCTTCTCTCCAGCCTTGCTGTCCTTCTTCAATGCCGAAACACCTACAGAAAGTGCCAGTATGAATGGGACTGCAAGAATTCCAGTTGTCGCCCCTGACGTGTCAAAGGCTATTGTCAAAAGCTGTGAAGGCGTAAATATTGCCAGAAGGAATGTGATCCCATAAAGAACAGTCAAAACCTTGTAAAGGGGAATGTTGTATACAATTCTCAGCATTCCCAAAGCCACCATCACTGCAAGTCCCAGGGATACAACCACCAAAAGTGTTGTGCTGGTTATGCCACCGTTTGTTACCGCATCCACTTGGCTTGCAAGCACCAAGAGACCTGGCTCCGCTATTGAGATGAGAAAGCCCAGGACCAGTCCGGCCAATACAACAAGAAACACCTTGTTTGAGGCGGAAAGGGTTGCCCCCAGCAGTCTGCCAAGAGGAGCGATCCCAATATCCACACCAATAAGAAACAGGGTAAGTCCCACCACTATTAGAAAGGCACCGAAAATAAAGGTCAGAAGCATTGTTCCATCCAGTGGGGTAAGTGTAAAGTTAAGTAGTATCACTATTAAGGTTATGGGAAGCACAGACAAGGAAACTTCCTTGAATTTATCCAACAACAGGTTCATTTGCTCACATCCAGTTCTATCCTAAAGGACCTTCAGGTCATCTGAATAGTTATATACCCAAGTTCCCCCATAAGTACCATTTGAATGGTACAATTTGAATTTGTCCATCAATTGATAACAAAAATCAAAAACGTAACATTTGTTACTGAATCTATGATATATATTAGTGTAGAATGGACAGAGAGAATAAGGAGGTTTTTAATATATGAACAAATACTTTGATCCCAAGGAGAAAGTATACGATATAACGGAAAGGTACCCGGAGACCCTTGATGTATTTGCAGCAAACGGCTTTGAGCACCTTAAGAACGAGGTGATGCGAAAGGCAATGGGCAAGACAATAAACCTTGAAACTGCCTGCAAAACCAAGAAGGTCAACCTGCAGCTTTTTGAGCAGAAGCTGGTGGATGTGATCGAGCAGACCAGGGGATCTGTTGATGCAACCCTTAATCAGGCAAGGGAAAAGGGTGATGGTGAAGTGAGCATCCTTGGAGTCTTACCATGTCCCGTAAGGATCCCATTGATGGAAAGCTTCACAAAATGGCTCCAGGACCACGAAAAGGATCTTGACTACAGGATTGATTATGAGCTTAAGGCAGCCAACATAGGCGTTGATTGGATAAGGGATGAGATGGAGAAGGCTACTGCAGATGATATAGCCGACCTTTTCATGTCAGCCGGATTTGACCTTTTCTTTGACGAGAAGCTTATGGGCAAGTTCAAATCACAAGGTGTATTTAAGGACATGTCAGGCTTTGAAAGCCTGAACAGGAATTTTGACAATGATAGGATATCCCTTAAGGACCCCAAGGGTCAGTACACAACACTGGCTGTTGTGCCTGCTGTGTTTCTGGTAAACTCCGAAGAGCTAAAAGGAAGAGCGATGCCCCTATCATGGGAGGACCTTTTAAGTGGAGAGTTCGAGAATTCAATTTCACTGCCACTGAATGACTTCGACCTTTTCAATGCCCTTCTCTTGAGCATACACAAGGAATTTGGAGAGGATGGAATAAGAAGGCTTGGAAGGGCCCACATGAGAAGCATGACTCCAGCTGAGATGGTTAAGTCCAATGTTAGAAACACATCCTCAGGAATACCTGCCGTTACAGTAATGCCCTATCTGTTTGCCAAGATGGTAAGGGAGGAAAGTCCACTTAAACCGGTATGGCCCAAGGAGGGTGCAGTCATTAGCCCCATATTCCTTCTTTCCAAAGAAGCCAGCAGGGAGAAGGTAAAGCCCCTTGTGGACTTCTTCATGTCAAGGGAGGTTGGTCAGATGCTGGCCACAAGCGGTAAATTCCCTTCAACTCATCCGGAGGTTGAAAATGGGCTAACAGAGGATCAGGGCTTCATGTGGATTGGCTGGGACTATATCAACAGTCATCCTGATCTGGGAGCATTGATCAGGGAGTTGATGGATATCTTCAATGAGGAAGCAGGTGTGAAATAGATGAATCTAGTTATATTTTCAGGTCCTCCCTCATCAGGGAAGACCAGTATAATACTAAAGACAATTGAAGCCATGAGAAAGAGGGACCTTCAAGTAGGTGTTGTAAAATTTGACTGCCTGAGTACAGATGACGACGTCCTTTATGAAAAGGCAGGAATACCTGTCAAGAAAGGTCTTTCAGGAGCATTGTGTCCTGACCACTATTTTGCCTCGAATATCGAGGAGGTTGTCCAGTGGGGAAGGAAAACAGGACTGGACCTTCTCATAACGGAGTCCGCAGGACTTTGCAACAGATGTTCACCCTACATCAAATCCATCAAGGGGGTGTGTGTGATTGACAACCTTTCAGGGATAAACACACCCAAGAAGATCGGGCCTATGCTCAAGGCTGCAGACATTGTTGTGATCACCAAGGGGGACATCGTATCCCAGGCTGAAAGGGAGGTATTTGCATCAAAGGTGAATTCCGTAAATCCAAAGGCCATGACAATGCACATAAACGGCCTTACAGGGCAGGGGGCATTTGAGTTAAGTACCCTCCTATATGATGAGGATGAAGAGTTGGAGACGGTGACGGGAATGGAGCTCAGATATCCTATGCCATCGGCTCTTTGTTCATACTGCCTAGGGGAGACAAGGATCGGAGACGACTTCCAAATGGGAAATGTTAGAAAGATTGAGCTGGGTGATATGGATGAGTAAATTGACAATTGGCCAAATTCTGGATAAGTATCCCTTTGCCATGAGCTATTTTGTTGAAAACAAACTGGATATAGAAGATCATAAGGATAAGACATTTGAGGAGTTCCTGAATGGATTCACCCATGAGCAGGTTGAGGATCTGGCAATGGACAAGGATGAGCTTCTAGGGAATCTTGATATTTTCATAAATCAGATGAAGGAGTTTCTTGGAATAAAGGAGGAGGTTGGAGTAAGGTCACTGACTATCCTTCCAGGGTTTGACAAATCAGGCGAACCGGAAGGTTTTAATGAACTTACAATCAACACCTCGCAGATAATTTCAATCGTTGGACCCACTGGAGCAGGGAAGTCAAGGCTTCTGGCGGACATTGAGTGGACGGCACAAAAGGATACCCCAACCGGAAGGAGCATCCTTATAAATGATGAGCTTCCAGACAAGAAATGGAGATTCTCATCAAACAACAAGCTGGTAGCACAGCTTTCACAAAACATGAACTTTGTCATGGACCTTACAGTAATGGAATTCCTGCAGCTCCATGCTGAAAGCAGGCTGGTTGAGGACATAGAAGGGACCATTCAAAGGATAATCCAGGCAGCAAACAGTCTGGCAGGGGAGAAGTTCCAGCTGGACACTCCAGTGACAGCTTTGAGTGGAGGTCAATCCAGAGCCCTTATGATTGCAGATACTGCAATACTTAGCTCCTCTCCTATCGTCCTAATCGATGAAATTGAGAATGCAGGTATAGACAGGAGAAAGGCACTAAATCTTTTGATAGATGAGGACAAGATTGTCCTAATGGCAACACACGACCCCACATTGGCCCTTATTGCAGACAAGAGGATAATCATCAGAAACGGTGGGATAGCTAAGATCATTGAAACGACAGAAGAGGAAAAGGAGATTCTGCTCAGGCTTGAAAAGATGGATACCTACATCCAGAATATGAGATCAAGCCTTAGGAATGGGGAATCCTTGAGTATATAGCTGAAAGAAAAATAATCGGAAGAATAATAGGAGGAGTAATATCATGCATGACGGATGTACAGGAAGTTTTGGAAGCGGTAAGGCAGTAGTTGATAAAATAAGATCAATGGGCTTTAACACAAGACCCATGCCACCAGGAGTTACAATTAAGTGTATAGAGTGCGGCAACGATTTTGAAATGACCCACCTTGAAACAAAATGCCCAAGCTGCGAGATGGTCTATGGAGTGACGCCATGTTCGACAGCCTATCCTGAAAGGATTAAGGCAGCAGGAAAGAATTATTAGGCTTGTCATAGCTTGATAAGCGCGGAATTGATTAATTCTCCCCCATATCTAAGGATAGGGGGAGTTTTGTGTTTCTTTCAACCATTGTCTAGGAGAATCAAGTCTGGAGGGCTTTAATGGGACTTGGGAAAATAGGGGTCAGGTCAAGTTATATGTTCATTTAAAGGCATTCTGTTGTATAATTATACAAAGGAGGGATTTGATGGAATTAAAATTAGACCAGAAAATTGTCTTGGAGTTGAAGGAGAAGGGTTATAATGTTGAAGAGATGAAAAGGATAATTTTTGACGAGCTTATGGAGTATGATTTTGAGGGTTCCCAACTATTTGACCTGTTTTTTGAGCACAATGGAGAACAAATGTTAGCTCAAGGTAAAGTTGGTGAAAATGGTGTTGCACGCTGCTACGGTGTGTTCACAAGTATAATGGTAATTGAATCAGAACAATAGCCAGTAAGCCCATAAGAAGATTTTTTGTTCAACAAAGAAACAAGGGGTCCAAGAATCACTTGTTTTTATGAGCTTTGTTGGTATGAGTAGCTTAGGGTATAAAACTATTCTTATAAAGCAAGCGGTAAAACAATTCCAACTGAATCTAAAAATGGCTAAACACCGTAACCGGTTACCTGAAAAAAACATGGCATAACCAAAAAAATGAGGTTGTGCATGGGTGTATTTTTCCACACAACTTTTTTCACCAATGGTAACGTGTGTTACGGTGTTTGCACTGGGTATCTATTATAATAGTCCTTGTGAGTAACGTTAGAGAAAGTTTTTAATAAGGAGGAATTGATAATATGGCTGAGAATAAGATGTTTTGCTATCAGTGCCAGGAAGCGGCTGGTGGAATTGGATGTACAAAGGTAGGTATGTGTGGAAAGACAAGTGAGGTTGCAAACCTTCAGGACCTTATGATCTACGGACTAAAGGGACTTTCAGAAGTGGGCTTGAAGGCTGATGAGATCGGTTACAAGATGGAGGGACTTGACAGACAAATAATTGATGGCTTGTTTATGACAATAACCAATGCAAACTTCGATAAGGACAGATTCTTTGAAGGTATCAAGCTTGTACTTAAAAAGAGGGATGAACTTAAATCAGTACTTAAGGAAAAAGGCGTGGACCTTTCGGAGTTGAAGGATGCAGCAACATTCACCGTAAACAGTGACGATGAGATTGTATTCAAGTCAAACAGCGCTGAGGTAAGTGTTCTTACAACAGAAAACGAGGATGTTAGATCACTTAGGGAATTGATAATCTACGGACTGAAGGGAATGGCAGCATATGCTGAGCACGCTGACAACCTAGGCTTCGAGGATGAAGAGATTTCAAAGTTCATAAGAAAAGCACTTGTTGCAACCATGGATGACAGCCTGAGCGCTGATGACCTAGTTGCCCTTACACTTGAGACAGGTAAATTCGGAGTTCAGACCATGGCACTTCTTGACAAGGCCAACACTTCAACCTACGGAAACCCTGAGATAAGTGAAGTTAACATCGGAGTAAGAAGCAACCCGGCTATTCTTGTATCAGGCCACGACCTGAAGGATTTCGAGGAGCTTTTGGAACAGACAAAGGACAGCGGAGTTGACATATACACACATAGTGAGATGCTTCCAGCAAATTATTATCCATCATTCAAGAAATATGAGCACTTTGTAGGAAACTACGGAAACTCATGGTGGATGCAGAAGGAAGAGTTTGAGAAGTTTAACGGAGCAATCCTGTTTACAACAAACTGTATCGTGCCTCCAAAGGCAGAATATGCTGACAGGGTCTACACAACAGGGTCATCAGGATACCCAGGCTTCAAGCATATACCAGACAGGGTGGACGGACAACCAAAGGATTTCTCAGAAGTCATTGAGCATGCAAAGAGACTTCCTGCGCCCACTGAAATAGAGACCGGCAAGATAGTAGGCGGATTCGCTCATGCACAGGTATTTGCCCTTGCTGACAAGGTTGTTGAGGCTGTAAAGACCGGAGCAATAAAGAAATTCTTTGTAATGGCTGGTTGTGATGGAAGACAAGGCAAGAGAAGCTACTATACTGACTTTGCATCCGCTCTTCCAAAGGATACTGTAATCCTTACTGCAGGCTGTGCCAAGTACAGATACAACAAGTTGAACCTTGGAGACATCAATGGAATACCAAGAGTACTTGATGCAGGACAGTGCAACGACTCATATTCACTTGCAGTGATTGCCATGAAGCTTAAGGAGATATTCGAGCTAAACGATATAAACGATTTGCCAATAGCATACAACATTGCATGGTATGAGCAAAAGGCAGTTATTGTATTGTTGGCACTTTTGTCCCTTGGAGTGAAGAACATTCACCTTGGACCTACATTGCCGGCATTCCTGTCACCTAATGTTGCTAAGGTATTGGTTGATACATTCGGAATAGGTACAATATCAGATGTTGAGAACGACATCAACATGTTCCTAGGAGAAGCAGCAAACGCATAATCTCCCCTTATTTATAGAAAACCTCACCGAAATACTTTCGGTGGGGTTTTTGTGCTTTACAAATATCTATTTTCATCATATAGTACTATTGTTGTCACAAATATAAGAGAAGAAGGTAAGAAAACAAGATGATACTCAGTCAAAAATTAGAGATGAACAAAACCAAGGTTTTCAGGAAATTGTTTTTCATAGTACTTGGAAATCTCATGTGTGCAGTTGCTTTCAATGCATTCTTTATTCCCAGCCAGTTACTAAGCGGGGGTGTAGGTGGTATTGCCCTAATGCTACGGTATCTTTTGGACTTTCCAACTGGAGTAACCGTGTTCCTGATTAATGTCCCAATTTTTATCATTGGGGCTAAGATGGTGGATCGGGAGTTCATAGTCTATGCTTTTATTTCAATGATGACTTTTTCTACACTGCTTACAGTGACAGAAGATATCGGAAGGTATTTTGTTATTGAGGATATTATTCTTGGAGCTGTATTTGGCGGGGTATTGAATGGAGTGGGCATGGGCTTGATGTTTAGGAACAGGCTATGTCAGGGTGGATTGGATATAATTGCAACCATAATAAAGAAAAAGTTCAATCTTAATATCAGCACAGGACTGATGATCCTAAACACCACCATCGTTTCTATCTCCTCAGTGCTGTTTGGATTTTCATCGGCAATGTATACAATAATCGCCATGTATGTGGGCTATCAGGTGGTGGACAAGGTTCAGATGGGTTTAAACGTTAGAAAGAACGTGTTCATAATATCGGATAAATCTGAGGAATTATCAAGTGAGATTTTAACCAGACTTCACAGGGGAGTGACTCTGCTGGAAGGGACAGGGGCCTATACAAAGCAGGGCAAGAAGGTTATCTATTGCATTGTAAACTCAAATGAGGTTGTTAAGCTAAAAGCACTTGTGGATAAAATTGACCCTACGGCATTTCTAACCATCAATGATGTGGTTGAAGTCAGGGGCAGTGGTTTTGTGAATGAGGGAATCTAGAAGGTCAGGATGCTAATATCCTGACCTTCAATTTTTATTTTTAAAGTAAGGTCTCACTTCATCCCTAATGGACAAATGGCGGCCATTGTTCAAAATCAGCTGTTATCAAACTGCAAGATAAGGGTAAATACACTAAGATAAGCAGCAAAGACTGGAGGATAATATGTTCACTAATTGGTTACTTAAAAAAATTCTCAAGGACAAAGTCAACTACCAGGATCCCGGAACAAGAAGAAGCGTAGGTTATCTAGCAGGGATTGTGGGAGTTATTGTAAATATATTGCTTACAATCATTAAGATAACAATTGGATTGCTCATATCTTCCATTGGGGTGGTGGCTGATGGAGTCAACAATTTGGCTGACTCGGCGTCATCCATAGTCACCTTGGTGGGCTTCAGGATTTCAGGCAGGCCTGCAGACAAGGAACACCCATATGGACACGGAAGGGTGGAGTACATCTCCGCAATGATAGTGGCATTTATGGTTATCATAGTTGGGGTTCAGTTTATTCGTTCCTCTGTGGAAAGGATCATTGAGCCCAAGGCTGTGCAGTTTGAGATAGTAACATTCTCCATACTGGTGGTCTCAATTCTCTTTAAGATATGGCTGGCAATATTCAACAAGGATCTTGGTGATAGGATCAATTCCAAAGGATTGAAAGCTACGGCTACAGATGCCATGGGTGATGTTCTAATAACCTCTGTGGTTGTGTTATCCATTTTGCTTGGCCAGATCACCACACTGCCGGTGGATGGGGTAGTTGGAGTGATTGTATCTCTGTTCATAATATTTGCAGGATACAATCTGGTAAAGGATACCATGAGTCCCCTTATTGGAGAAGCTCCACCTGAAGGAATGATTCAAGGAATATATGAGGATATAATGAAGTACAGATACATTACTGGAGCTCATGACCTGGTTATTCATACCTATGGGGCAGGCAGGACAATGGGCACCATAGATGTTGAGTTTCCCGCATCAATAGATGTAATAACCATACACGATGTTATAGATCAGGCTGAGAGGGACATTGGAGACAAGTATGATATGACCCTGGTAATTCACATGGATCCCCTTGGACCTGAAAGTGAAGAGAGATACCAGCTGAGGCAGAAGGTAAAAAAAATCATCAAGGAAGATGACAGGGTGCACTCAATCCACGATTTTCACATATTGGGCGAAGGGAAGGATAAAACTGTTGAATTCCATGTTGTTGTAACCGACGGCAAGCTTTCAGGAGACCGAGATTATAACAGCCTTAAGCAGGAGCTGGAAAAAGCTGTTGATGATGAGATTGATGGATTTGGTTGCAGAATAATTCTAGATATTGATTTTCATGGGGAGAGGGAAAATGACATATAAAAAGAAATTGGATATGATTGAAAAATATATACGAAGTGGTGAAAAAAAGAAGGAGGAGTTTAGAGTCGGAGTCGAAATGGAGCACTTTGTAATCTGGAGGGACTCTCTGAAGTCAGTTTCCTACTACGGAAAGGACGGAGTCGAGGAAATCCTCTTGGAACTTTTACCAAATGGCTGGGTAGGAACCTATGAAGATGAACATCTTCTCGGACTCAGGAAGAATGATATTGCAATAACTCTTGAGCCAGGCAGTCAGCTTGAGGTTAGCATAGACTCCGCAAGGGATATAAAGGATCTGGAGAAGGGCTATCTTGAGTTTTTAAATGAAATAACACCCCTTCTTGAAAGGAGAAATCAGGTGCTTGTAACTCTTGGGTATCATCCTGTGACAAGGATAGACGAAATCAAGCTGCTTCCAAAAAAAAGATATGACCTAATGTTCAATTATTTCAATACAAAGGGTTCACATGCACATAACATGATGAAGGGAACAGGTGCATTCCAGGTGACCATTGATTATTGTGACGAAGAGGATTACCATAAGAAATTCCGGGTGCTCAATGCTCTGGCTCCGGTATTCTATGGAATTTTTGAAAATGCCCTGTTTTTCGAGGGAGAGCCCTGTAAAACTCACAATTTAAGGGCCTATGTATGGATGAATTGCGACAACGACAGGGCAGGGATTGTGGAGGGAGCCTTGGAAGAGGGTTTCGGCTACAGGGATTATGCAAGATATATACTTGAGAAGCCTCCAATATTCACCGTTAGGGATGGAGAGATAATACCAACTGGAGAGGATAAGGTCAAGGACATCTTGGACCCTGAACAAACGGAACTTGATGAGCTGGAGCATCTGATGACAATGTTCTTCCCAGATGTCAGGACAAAGAAATATATTGAGATAAGAATGATGGATTCCATTCCATATCCACTTAACTTTTCAGCGGTCGCACTGGTTAAGGGTCTATTATACAATGAGGACAACCTGGACAAGCTGGTTGAATTTGTTGAGGGAATAACCATTGACAAGGTACAGGAGACAAAGGTTGAGATCCTTGAAAAGGGTATGGATGCCACCCTTGATGGTAGAACATTAATACAGATAGGCAAGTGGATGCTTGAGCTGGCAGAGGAAGGACTTGACCTGGAGGAGAAGGAATACCTCAAACCTCTTGAAGACCTTATCACCCAGGGGAAGAATCCATATATCCACACAAGAGATAGATTTGAGAAGGGTGACAGGCATTTTGCAATAGAGTGGGCAATGCACAAATAATGGGGTGAAGCAATGACAGGAGAAAAATATCAGGAGATGTACCTCCAGATGGTTCTGAACAATCAGGAAAGGTATAAGGAGGATTATAAGAAGACAGTTGAGAGTGTAGCCAGTTCAACTGCCATATACAAGGGAAAACCGGTGCCATTTCTATACAACCCCATGTTCTTTTCCAAAAAAGAGGAAGAGGATTTGGAATGGATTGGCAAAATGATGATGGAAATAGGGGAAAGTGTAACCGACAGGTATATTCAAGACGAGGACTTCAGAAAAAAGTTCGGCTTTCCAGACTTTATCGAAAGAATGATTTTAAGGGAAAACAAATATGGGGTTCATGTACCAATAGGAAGATTTGATGTGTTTTACGGGGATAGGGAAAACTTCAAGTTCTGTGAGCTTAACACCGACGGTTCCTCAGCCATGAATGAGGATAATACCATTGGAAAGATACTCCTCAGATCAAGAGCCATGGAAGATTTCGTCAAGGAACATCCGGTGAGAAATCCGGAACTTGTGGAGACTTGGGTTAATGAGAGCATAAAAATCTACAAAAAGTGGGACAACACTGGGAGGAAGCCAAGGGTAGCAATTGTGGATTTTACGGAAAGTGGAACATCAGCAGAATTTCAGCTGTTCAAGGAAACCTATGAAAAGGCCGGTTACAGCTGCATCATTGCAGATCCCAGAGACCTGAAATACATGGATGGAGGTCTCTACCACCAAGACTACAGGATAGACCTTGTGTACAGGAGAATTGTTACTTTTGAGCTTATTGAAAAATATGAACAGGCTAGGGACTTTGTGGATGCCTACATGGATGATGCAGTCTGTGTGGTGGGGACAATACGGTCTCAGGTGATCCATAACAAGATTTTCTTCAAGATACTTCATGATCAGGATACCTTGGAGGGCCTTGAGGAGGGGCAAAGGGAATTTGTAAAAAGACACATTCCTTTTACAGGTATTTTCAAAGGGGAAAAGGAAGTATTTGAAGAGGTGCTCCGGAACAAGGATAAATACATTATAAAGCCCATGGATATGAATGCCTCACAGGGGGTATATCCAGGAAGGGATTTCAAGGAGGACAAGTGGGAATCAATACTAAAAGATACTTTCAACAAGGACTTCATCTACCAGGAGTTTGTTGCTCCATATCAAAGGGAATTTGTAGTATATGAAGATGGAAGATTCAAGAAAGAGAGTCTAGGTTCCATTGTAGGGATATTCATGTATAACAGGAAGTACAGTGGACTATATACAAGACTTGGGAAAAACAATATCATATCTGGAGTTACAGATTACTACTGTGC
>Ga0334892_1002904_pt1 | contig 11678 bp, 12 predicted proteins | sample GraSluR3_MG_4_FD_207213 | JGI IMG/M metagenome (GOLD analysis project Ga0334892, IMG submission 207213) | Sludge microbial communities from methane-producing bioreactor in Wageningen University, Netherlands - Granular Sludge_15_04-R3 | ecosystem: Engineered > Bioreactor > Anaerobic >... | reverse complement strand
AAAAAGAAGAAAGTATATAGTCATTGGTATTTAGTAAATCCTTAGTTTTACTATATTTTTACCTATTTTGCTGGCAATGTTTATATCCCACTTTAGCAGACTGAAAGGAATTTTAACATTTACTTTTGGTTGATTGTTGCGGGTCACATTTACCTTAAGAAATTTTTTATTTACCATTGATGACCTGTTCTTGTTCTTTTTCTGTAAGATTTTAAGGTATCAATTAGGCTAACTGCTTCCTCATTGTTTATTTTGCCTTCTTTCAACATATCCAATACCTGTTTAATTTCTTCTTTCATTTGATTTACTCCTTTAATCAAAATTATTTAACAGTAAACATTACACCGACAAAGCGGGTGCGATATTTAGTGAATTACACATTGAACAAGGACCAGTTCTTTACCTGGAGAAGATTCCCATTGGGGTAGTAGAAAGAATAAATGGCATATTGTGGATTTACATTACGATCATTGGTGAATTGAAACATTCTGGAACAATACCGATGCAAGAACGAAAAGATACGATGGTTGCAGCATCTGAAATTATCCAGTTTGTCAATAAGGAAGTGCAAAAACAAATAAATTAATCTGATGCTTCAATGGTGGGAACTGTTGGGAATATCAATGTATATCCCCAATGGCATTAATCTTATTCCTGGTTTGGTTAAGATGGGAATTGCCATTAGAGGCAGCAAGAATGAGAAAATACCACTTATTAAACAGAAAATAATGGAAAGGCTTAAACATTTGCAAAATGAATTACAATTAGAAATAAATTACCATATTGCAACAGAGCTCCCTCCTCAGTCTTAATCAAAAGAAGTCATAGGAGTTATTCAAAAAGCGACAAAAATGCTAGGAATTTCATACAAAATAATAAGTAGTGGAGCAACGCACGATGCACAAAATATGGCACTAGTTACTAAAACAGGGATGATATTTTTACCCAGTGTTAAAGGTATTAGTCATTCGCCGATGGAATGGACCAGTTTGGAGGATATAAAGAAAGGTGTTTATGTTTTAACAAATACCCTGAAATTATTATCAAGCAAAAAATAAAACAATCTTTGTTCGGAGTTCGGATAAATTGATTTTTATATATATGTTTTATTGCATGATAAATTAAATTTAGAATACATTCACAATAATTGGTATGACCATTTGACGTATTAAAAAATAATTGATAATATTATTTTATAAAAATAATTTAAGGAGGTAGTTATTACTATGCGAAAGAATTACTTTATTTTGATTTTAATGATTTTCTTACTTTTCTTAACAACTGGTTTTGCAAGTATGGCGCAGCAGACTGAACTGAATATTGGAACTGCCAGTATGGGTGGAGCTTATTATCCAATGGGTCAGGCATTAGGTAATGTGATTTCAAAATATGTTGATGGCATTACGGCAGTACCAGTGGTTACTGGAGGATCAGCTGAGAATCCAAGGCTTGTATCATTTGGTGATGTGGATTTTGCTATTACAAATGGAGATCTTGCTTATTTTGCGCATCGTGGTGAACAAAATTACGATAGAGCATATGAATTTTCTACAGTTATCCCTCTACACCCCAGTTTGTTGCATATAGTAACTCTAGCAGATTCAACAATTAATTCTTTTAGTGACATTGTTGGGAAAAGAGCTGGTGTAGGTACGGCCGGAGGTGGTTCTATTTCTTTTGTAAACGCACTCGTAGAGGAATATGGAATAAGTATTGATGATTTCACCCCCAGTTTTTTGTCTTATGCTGACCAATTTACTCAATTAGGCGATCGTAATTTAGATATTTGTTTTATGCTAGCAGGCTATCCAGCTGCTGCCGCAACACAAATTGCAGCAACTCATGACATCAAGTTCATTGAATTGGAAGAAGAGCACATGTCCAATTTATTAGAAAAATATCCATATTATACTAGAATAGTAGTACCAAAAGAAGTATATGGAACAGAAGAAGATGTCATTGCTATTGGTGTACCAAATGTGTTCATTGTAAGAAATGACTTAGATGAAGAGATTATCTATCAAGCTACAAAGGCTATTATTGAACATTTAGATGAAGTGGCGGAAGCTTATTCAACTGCAAACCAGATTGATCCTTCAATGGCTGAAGACTTAGTTGTACCATTCCATCCAGGAGCTGAAAGATATTTAAAAGAAGCAGGTTTCTTAGAATAAAACCTATTTAATTTAAATATTGACAGAAAATGCTTTATGTGCTCAATTGCTCAAGGTTTTGAGCACATAAAGCATATGGGCTTTTTAAATTTTTTTTAACTTATTTTGCATAAAAAGCGAGGCAAAAGATGAATTTTGAATATAAAAGTATTATCAAGAATATCGCATTTATTTTTTGTTTTTTAGCAGGCCTTTTTCATGTGCTAAATGTGTCAGGAGTACTAGTATTATCGACCCAAATTATTCGTATTATTCATCTGATGATTATGCTTGCAGTTGTTTTTCTGACAAAAGGACTTGAAGAAGAGAAAAAATCTATTTTTTATTATATTATTCCCGGGGTGGGTGTTTTTATAGCATTTTACACTGGAATTTATATTTTAAACAGATGGCAAGGAATTGCCCTAAGCGGCGGAGTAACTAATACTACAGATGCCATAGTGGGTGTTATCATGATACTTCTAACTATAGAGGCAACTAGAAGATCTGTTGGTAAAATATTGTCTATAATTGTAGCCATTTTCTTATCATACCCCTTCGTTGGTCAATATTTACCTGGTATTTTGCATGCAAGAACGTATAGCTGGGAAAGAGTATCAACTTTTCTTTTTGCTTCAGAGCAGGGAATATATGGAATTCCTATTGGTGTTTCAGCAACCTATATTGTAATGTTCTGTATTTATGGTGCTTTTTTGAGTGAGTTTGGTGCAGGAGATTTTTTACATAAATTTTCCGCTAGCATTACGAAAAATTTAACAGCGGCTTCCGCAAAAACAACAGTTGTATTTAGTACACTGGTTGGCATGATATCCGGATCAGCTGCGGGGAATGTAGCAGTAAGTGGAACATTTACAATTCCAATGATGAAAAAAGATGGATATAAGGATTATGAAAGTGGTGCAATTGCAGCAGTTGCGTCAACAGGAGGACAGATTATGCCGCCGGTTATGGGAGCAGCTGCATTTATGATGGCTGAAATTATTGGAATGCCTTATTTGGAAATCATGAAAGCCGGTTTAATTCCAGCCCTATTGTTTTTTGCATCTTTATTTATAGTAGTACATTTTGATGAGTTAAAGCATAAGAGGATTACAAAGGTTGAAAGAGTAGAAAAAAAATTAACGCTATGGGAAACATTAAAAGAGGGTTGGTTTAATATTGTACCTATTATGACTCTGGTTTACATGTTAATAATCGGGTTTTCTCCTGTAAAGGCAGCATATTTTTCAATTCTTATATTATTAGCGATTGCTTTTTTTGCTTTGCTAATAAAAAAAGAACTCTCTCTTTACAAGTTTTTACTGAGTATAGTTAATGCTTTAGAAAAGGGTATTAGAAGTGCTGTTCCTATAGCAATCGCATGCGCTTCAGCGGGGATTATTACAGGCATTTTATCCATGACAGGATTAGGCTCTAAATTTTCTAGCTTGATTATCAATTTATCACAAGGAATTCCCTTATTAGCATTATTATTAACAATGGTTACTTCAATAATACTTGGAATGGGTTTACCAACAACCGCTGCTTATCTTATTCTTGCTACAGTTGTTGCACCAGCATTAGTACGAATGGGAGTTCCTTTATTGACTGCACATATGTTCGTTTTTTATTTTGGTTGTGTTTCCACTATTACTCCACCAGTTGCCCTTGCTTCCTATGTAGCTTCAGGAATTGCTAACGCTGATATTAATAAAGTAAGCTGGACTGCTTTTAAATTTGGACTCACAAGCTTTGTTCTCCCTTATATGTTTTACTATGGACCTGCATTGCTTTTACAAGGATCTTCTCTGAAGATTATTACAACAGTAATTATGGCTCTTATAGGTGTTTTTGCGATTGCAGTTGGGATCGTAGGCTATTTCAATATTAATTTAAAAATTACTCCAAGAGTTCTTATTTTTGCATCCGGAATTTTACTAATTTATCAGGGTTTAATAACTGATATTATTGGAATAAGTACATTAGTTTTAGTATACTTATATATTTTTAAGTTCAAAGTACAAAAAAAGATATAAAAATTATTTTAGATAAATAGATTAGAGGCAAGATGGTATTACCAATTAAGAAAATAAGCGTTGCTGAACAAGCAATAGAGAGAATATATGAATTGATTAAAGAAAATGAACTCAAGTCGGGAGACAAACTTCCGCCTGAAAGAGATTTAATGAAAACATTGAAGATTAGCAGAACTTCCTTGAGAGAAGGTATAAGAGCATTAGAAATGATTGGAGTAATTGATGTTCGCCAAGGACATGGAACAATTATTGGAGAGGCAAACCTTTCTAATGCAATTATTAAACCACTTGCGTTTTCAATATTATTAAATAAAAATACATTTATTGAACTTTTTGAAGCAAGAAAAGTTATTGAAGTTGAGTGTGCTGGTCTTGCTGCAGAAAAAATGACATCATCAGAATTGGAAAAAATAAAAAAAAGCTTTAAGTCATTAATTCGGTATAAGAAAGATCGAGAAAAAAGTATTAAATATGAGATAAGACTTCATGAGGAAATTACCAGGGCTGCCAAAAATAAAGTTTTAGAAAGAATTTTATCATCTATCAAAACTTTGTTAAAGGAAAGTAGAGATACCACAGTTCCTGAAGATGGTGTGAGCCCTGAAACAATTATTTACCATAAAGAGTTAATACAGAGTTTTAATACTCATAACTCAGCAAAGGCAAGATCAATAATGTATAAACATCTTGATTCTGTAAGCAAACGACTGAAAAAAATTTAAGAACAGGATTACACAAAAAAATATATTACTTTTGATAAATTAGTGTGGAATAAACTTAAGAATAAGGAGATTGTTTATGAGAGAATATTGGTTAGAAAAAGATAAATGGTGGGTTAGCCCATACAATTTTATTGATGAAGTTCGCGAGAAAATGAACCTTCCACTGGGTATCCAGATACATGATGCGACACTTAGAGATGGGGAACAAACACCAGGTGTTGTTTTCAGCAAAGAAGATAAAATTAAAATTGCTCAAGGTCTTGATGAGATGGGAGTTGAAAGAATAGAAGCAGGCATGCCGGCAGTATCAGAAGAAGATGAAAAAGCAATTAAAGAGATCACAAAATCTGGATTAAATGCAAAAATCTTCACCTTTGCCAGGGCATTAGAACAGGATATTGACAAAGCAGTAGAGTGTGGTGCAGATGGAGTTGTTATTGAAATACCTATCGGATACCCAAAACTTAAATACCAGTTTAATTGGACTTGGGAAACTGTCCTGGAAAAGAGCGTAAATGTTATTAAATATGCCAAGAAAAATGGTTTATATACAGTTTATTTCCCATATGATACCACCAGGGCTAGAGAAGAAGATTTAGACAATCTATTAACTAATCTTATGAAAGAATCAATACCAGATTCTATTGGAGTTGTTGATACTATGGGATGTGCTCTTCCTGAGGCAATTCAATATTTGGTGAAAAAATTTAAAAGATTAACAAATTTACCAGTTGAAGTACATACCCACAATGATTTTGGTATGGCAGTGGCAACAGAACTGGCAGGATTAACTGCTGGTGCCGAAGTTGTGCATAGCTGCATCAATGGTTTAGGAGAAAGAACAGGTAATGCTGCACTGGAAGAATTGATAATGAGTTTGTATATTTTGTTTGGAATTAGAAATAATTACCAGATCGATAAAATTATGAAAGTCAGTCAATATCTTCAAGAGATAACTGGTATCAATTGTGCAGAAAATAAACCTATTATTGGGGAAAGGAATTTTACTAGAGAGTCCGGCATTGGTGTTGATTTAGTAATAAAAGAACCTTTGGCTATGTTCGCAACAAATCCTAATATTTTTGGTCGTTCTGGAAAAATTGTTTTAGGAAAGAAAAGTGGTAAATTATCAGTTTTATATAATCTAGAAAAATTAGGAATTAAAAATATAAGTGAGGAAAAGGTTCTACAAATATTAAATAAAGTGAAACAATTAGGTATTCAAAAAAAATCTCTCGTAACATTCGATGAATTTAAAGAGATTGTTGAAAAAACAATTTAACAAATGAGTAAAGAGGTTAAATTTTTAGGATTTGTGAATTAGGAGGAGATAATATGGGTAAATCAGGTAAAATGATTAGATGCGACCTAACTAAAAATACTTACAAAGTGGAAGATAGGAGTCCTGAGCAAGAGAATTTTATTGGTGGACGTGGTCTGGGAGATTGGATTCTTTTTAATGAAGTTGGAAAAGATGTAGTTCCATTAGGTCCTGAAAATATAATGATTTTTGGTTCCGGACCTTTAACAGGAACCATTGCTCCAACCTCAGGACGTTTAAGTCTGGTTACCAAAAATCTATTGTCTGAAGGAATTGCTTTTTCAAATGCGGGAGGTCATTTTGCTCCTGAATTAAAATATGCAGGTTATGATGATATTGTAATTAAAGGGAAGGCTTCTCACCCTGTTTATCTAAATATTAATGATGACAATATTGAAATTAGAGATGCATACCATTTGTGGGGAAAGGATACCTGGGAAACAGAAGATTTGATTAAAAAAGAATTAAAGGATGAATATGTGCAAATATTAAGCATTGGTCCAGGTGGGGAAAATTTAGCCAAAAGTGCCTGTATAATTATAAATAAAGGAAGGGCCCTTGGCTTTGGCGGATGTGGAGCGATTATGGGAGCAAAAAACCTGAAGGCAATAGTTGTAAGAGGTAGCAACTCTGCACAGGTAAATGATACTGAAGGTTTTATGAATGAATGTTACCGGGTATTTAAAAAAATGGAATATTCAATTGGCACAAATTTTATGCGAAATGGTGGCACCATTAATAAAATAGGACCTGCCCTTTCAATACCATATCGGAATTACCAGGATGACCACTATGGGCAAAAGACAGCAAAATTATCCCAGCTTAATTTTAAAAGAAAATATGAAACTAAAAGAATTGCATGTTTTAACTGTCCAATATATTGTAGCCATTTTTACTCTATTGATGAAGGTCCTTATAAAGGCCTTAGGGCAGAAGGTCTTCAAATCAACGCAGTCAGAGGGTTTGGCTCGAATCTTGATGTGCCAGATCCATCTTTTGTAATAAAGTGTAATGCCTATTGCAATCAGTTAGGATTGCATATAGATGAAATAAGTTCAACATTAGCCTGGATATTTGATTGTTATGAAAAAAATATTGTTACAAAAGAAGACTTGGATGGACTTTCATTAGAATGGGGTAATCAGGAAGCCGCTGTTGAATTAATTAGAAAGATTGCCTATAGAGAGGGTATTGGTGATATTTTAGCAGAGGGAACATATCGGGCTGCCTTGAAGATTGGCAAAAACTCTTTAGGTCGTGCTATAACAATAAAGAAGACAGGTGTTAATGAAGGTAATGTAAGAGGTAAAAAAGCCTGGGCATTAGGTATTATTACAAGTACAAGAGGGGGAGGACATCTGTGTGGTTCTCCCAATAGCGAAGGATTAAAAAATATGACCAATTATATTGGGGAAGAACGGTATGGTGTATCTACAGCCGGGCAATCTAAAACATACGAAGGTAAGGCAAAATTAGTTACCTGGTTTGAAAAGTTTAAAGCAATCATTGATTCTCTGGGTGTCTGTTATTTTTCAAGTTACTGGCAAAACAATCTGTTATCTCCAGATGATTATGCTGCACTTTTCTCAAAAGTGATAGGAAAGACATTTGACTCAACTGAATTATTTAAAATCGGAGAAAGAATTATCAATATTGAAAAGGCCTTTAATACAATTCACGGAGGTTTTAGTAGAAAGGATGATTATCCTCCACAGAGGTTTGTGGATGAACCTGTAAAATCAGGACCTTTTGCTGGTGAACAATTACCTTTAGATAAATGGAATCAATTATTAGATGAATATTATGATTTTCATGGATGGGACAAAGAAACAGGTTGGCAAACAGAAAACATTCTAGATAAACTCCAATTAACAAAAATAAAAGAAAAATTAAGGGAAGAAGGGAGACTGATAAAAAAATGAGTAAAGAAATAATGAATAAAAATTTGGTTAAAAATAGAAATCCTGAAGAAACCCTATTATTTATAGAAACATCGAGGTGTACTGGGTGCCGAAGCTGTGAATTAGCGTGTTCATATCATCATGCAAAAATATTTAATCCAGCTATCTCTAGTATTAAAATTTATCGGGACAGTAAAGATGTTCATATTGAGTATAATTTTTTGGATACCTGTGATTTATGTGAAAATGAAAGAATGCCAGCATGTGTTGCAGCATGTAGTGCCAAGGCGCTTTCATTATTGAATTAATAATATTTTTTTTAATTGTGTTTAGTTTAAAATATTTTTATCAAATAAAAAATAATTATTTGCATAAATATGACTATAGTAAATAAAAAATAATCCAAAAATAATATTATAATTTATTTTTATTTATCTAATAACGAACAAACAACCTGATTAGAAAGCAGTAATAGTTAAATAAATTAGGATTACCATGAAAAAAGATTAAGAAAAAATATATGATAATTTTACAATCAACAAAATTAATCCTTTTTAGATGCTCTTAAAGTTGTTGCTTTGCGGGTGGACTGTTTATTTCTATGTTTAATATTAAATATTTTTAAGAAGGAGTATTTCCATGAAAATAAGAAGAGTAGTAACAGAAAATGATAAGAATGGGAAAAGCAGAGTTAAATGGGATGATGAATTAGATACAAAACCGGGTAGGCCTGGCTTTCAGAGTAGAGTAGCATGGGCAACAAAAGATTTGCCTGCAAAACTTACTGAAGAGGACCCCTCTAAGTGGGAAATTGGGACAACTATCAGTAATGGTTCAGTTTTTCGAGTGATTAAATACGATCCCGGTGTCTCAGGAAGATGGCATACAACTGACTCGATTGACTATGCAGTTATCCTTTCAGGTGAGATTGATATGCAATTAGATGAAGGTGAAATTCATTTGAAAGCAGGAGATGTCATGGTTCAAAGAGCCACTAACCACAATTGGGTTAACCGTGGGAAAGAACCATGCATTATAGTTTTTGTATTGATTTCCTTAGAAGGAGGAAAATCCACTGGTTGGTAATATTAATGAAAAAATAGCTACAATTTGTCAACAATGTCATATTGAATGTGGAGTCATTGCGACTATAGAACAAGGCAAAGTGACAAAAATTGAAGGCAATCCTAATTTCCCCTTAAACAAAGGACTACTTTGTCCAAAGGGATTAAATTATCTTGAACTTGAATATCATAAAGATCGCATAAAATATCCACATAAAAAGAAAAATGGAAGTTGGCAAAGAATATCTTGGGATGAAGCGCTTGATATTATTGCTGAAAAGTTAACTCATATTAGCAAGATGTATGGCAGTAAAGCATTAGCTCTTTCTGTGGGAACTCAACCTAGGGGTAATTATATAAGCACTTATCGCCTGGCAGCTGCTTTGGGGACCCCAAATGTTACTAATCCTGGATATTTGTGTTATTATCCTTCCGTAACTGCCGGAACCCTCACTTTTGGAGCTGATGTAATGCAGGAAAGGGGTCCGGATATCGACAACACGGAATGTATTATGATTTGGGGAGCAAATCCTCTCAGTGCACATCCTCCTATTGGAAGAAAAATGCAAAAAGCAAAACGTTCAGGACAAGCAAAAATGATTGTAGTTGATCCTCGTAGAACAAAACATGCCGAGATTTCTGATTATTGGCTTCAAATTAGACCGGGAACAGATGATGCCCTTGCTTTAGGGTTGATAAATGTGATAATTAATGAGAAGTTATATAATCATAAATTTGTAGAAAAATGGTGCATAGGGTTTGAACAGTTAGCTGAAAGAGTTAAAGAATATACTCCGGAAAAAGTAGCAAGAATTACCTGGATATCACCAGATACAATAAGGGAAGTTTCTAGATTATATGCTAAATCGAATTCTGCTGTTCTTTATCATAGGGTTGCAGTTGAACATCATTCAAACGCCATTCAAACACTTCGATCTTTTACAATACTTATTGCAATTACTGGAAATATCGATTCCCCAGGAGGAAATGTAATACCTCATTATCCTAAAGGATTTATCGGAAGAAGAGAGATAACATATCCTAAAGAGATACGTATACCAGAGCTGGAAAAATTAAGAATTGGGGCTAATCGTTTTCCATTAATGTCAGGGCCGGAAAGCTTTATTCCACGAGTTCGAACCCCTGATCTGGTAGAAGCTATTTTAACAGAAAAACCATATCCTATAAAAGGAGTGATTACTTTTAATAACTCTGTTGTAACAACACCAAATTCAAATCTAGTATGGGATTCATTTAAAAAATTAGAGTTTCTTGTTGTTGTGGACTTTTTTAAGACCCCTACGGCTGAACTAGCTGATATTATTTTACCTTCTGCAACCTGGTTAGAAAGAAATGATATTGCTGATTCACCTTATACAAATTATATTGCACCGCGTAGGAAAGTAATTCAACCCATTGGTGAGTGTATGGATGATAAGGAAATCGTGGTGAGAATTGCAGATCGATTAGGTAAAAGTGAACATATACCCTGGGAAAAAACAGAAGACTTGCTTGATATGAGATTAAAGCCCTTGGGAATGAATTTTGAGCAATTTAAACAAAAAGATTACATTATGGAACCACTTCGTTATAGAAAATATAGACAAAATGGATTTAACACACCATCAGGTAAAGTAGAGGTATACTCTAAGAAGTTAAAGGATTATGGTTATGACCCCTTACCATATTATTCAGAAAATCCATATACTCCTGAGAATAGTCCGGAAATCTATAAGGACTACCCGTTGATACTTATTACAGGACATCGGCATATTGCTTTTTATCATTCAGAAAACCGGCAAATGAAGAAACTCAGACAATTATGTCCTGAACCGCTTATTGAAATTCATCCTGAACAAGCCAGTAAATTGGGGATAAAAAACAAAGAATGGGTCTGGGTTGAAGCACCTGGCATAGATTATAAAGTTAAATTTAAAGTAAAGATTACAGATATTGTTCATCCAAAAGTAGTTTCTGCACAACACGGGTGGTGGTTTCCTGAAAAACCTGCTCCAGAACATGGAATGTTTGAATCAAATATAGATCTAATTCTAGATGATAAATTAGATTGTGATCCAATTTGTGGCGCAGTCCCTATCAGAGGTACATTGTGTAGATTAACAAAATTTCAAGAGCAATAAAAATTTATAAAAAATTTATAATTTTTGAAAGTACATTAAAAAAATCAATCAGGAAAATCTTTTTATAAAACAAATATTACCATTTTTAAATTTTACACTATAAGTTTAATTGCAACCAGATAGGATATTAAACTAACAGATACAGATAAAAACATGCCCCAAATTATATCAATAATTGTAACCAGCAAAGGCCAGTCTTTCAAAGTTGCCAGGTTGGTAAGGTCATAAGTAGAGTAAGTTAGGAGTCCGAAAAAAGTTGCTGCTGTTAGCAAAAGGCTTAAGCTTCTTTTTTCCATGGACGGCATTAAGACAAAATAGACCAGTCCAGCAATAAAAAGCA
>Ga0334892_1002898_pt1 | contig 11702 bp, 6 predicted proteins | sample GraSluR3_MG_4_FD_207213 | JGI IMG/M metagenome (GOLD analysis project Ga0334892, IMG submission 207213) | Sludge microbial communities from methane-producing bioreactor in Wageningen University, Netherlands - Granular Sludge_15_04-R3 | ecosystem: Engineered > Bioreactor > Anaerobic > Unclassified... | reverse complement strand
TTCTGGATATATTTCAGGACACTGTCCAGGTCACTGTCTTTTAATAACCGGGTCATAAAAAGCATGAGCCTTGAAAGCAGGGCAGGTATCACTGAAAATCGAGGGTTTTCAGTAGTTGAACCAATCATGGTGATAATTCCGGTTTCTACCCACATTAAGAGGAAATCCTGCTGGACTTTTGAGAACCGGTGTATCTCATCTATAAATAATATTGTCCTTTTGCCCACCTTAAAATCCTGCTGTGCATGTTTCATTATCTTGCGAAGCTCTGATACCCCGCTCCTTGTTGCCAGTATCCTTTTGAATACAGAGCCGGTAATCTCAGAAATAACCCTGGCAATTGATGTTTTGCCTGTACCCGGAGGACCCCACAGTATCATGGAAGGTATCCTGTCAGAGATGATATATTTGTAAAGGATGCTGTCTTTGGTCAGATGCTCCTGGCCGTAGATATCATCCAGGTTTTTTGGCCTGGTTCGGAATGCAAGGGGCTGAAGTCTGTCAGAAGGATCATTCATAAAATGCTGAAGGAGAGGATGGTTTTTTATCCAGAAGTTCAGCAGGTATTATAAACAGGTCTTCACTGCTGGTATTTATCTTGTAATCTGTGAATTCCAGGACAGTCCTGGTCCCGCTGTCCTGCCCCAGGGAGTCGATTTTGAGTAAAAGTCCGCTGGACTTGCTGATATAAAGATCTATGCTCTTTATAAGGCTGTTATTACTGCTGTCGCTTATGCTGACAATGGTACAGCCGTCCTTGTCTGCAACATCTGATACGGTATAGTACTCCTCCAGGGTATCAATATTAAACCATAGATAGAAGGGGTTTGTCTTTTTATCCATCTCTTCTGCGGAAATGACCTGCAGGTCATCATCCGCCACAAAATGCTGGATAAAATAATTCAGGTCAAATATCATGAGTATGCTTTCCGGAAGGCTGTACTCCACTCTGAAACAGCCGTCAGCCCTTGCCCACAGCCTGCCCTTCTTTTCTCTCTGCATGCCGGCATCTCCCAATGTCTCAGTCTGTATAAACTCAGCCTGCAGGGATTCAATATACTTTACCATGACCTTGTGTTCTTCAAGGAATACCCTGAAGCTTTCCCCAGAATATACCTGGATGCAAAAGATGCATACCCAAAAAAATAACAGGATTTTTCTCACCATATCATATATGCCTTTTGACTTATATTACAGTAATATTGCTGTTATGTTCATTTCTGCAGGCCTGATGCAATGTCTCTGAGTTTCTCCCTGCTCTGCCCGAAAGAAAGCCAGGTCTTCAGTGAATTCTCGTCAAGAAAAACATCTCTCATCTTACTGCCGACAAAGGGACCGACCACCTTGTCATATGCCATCATGTCAATAAGCCTGCTGGCTCTTGCATGCCCGATTTTTAACCTTCTCTGGAGCATGGATACGGATGCCATGCTGTTTCTCACCACCAGTTCAACAGCGCTGGGATAAAGGGGATCTTCCTCTTTAGACATTATTTCATCAACAATATCAGAACCTTCCACATCCCCGGAAAGAATTGCCTCGTCATAATCAGGCTTTCTCTGCTTTTTAATGAATTCTACTATCCTTTTGATCTCATCAGTTGCAATATAAGCTCCATGCACCCTCTTAAGGATATCAATATCCGGGGGCCTGTAGAACATATCCCCTTTACCCAGAAGCCTTTCAGCTCCAACCCTGTCCAGAATGGTCTTTGAATCCGTTCCCTGGGTTACCCTGAAGGCAATACGGGCTCTGAGATTTGCCTTGATAAGACCGGTAATTACATCTACGGAAGGCCTCTGGGTAGCCATAATAAGGTGAATCCCAACTGCCCTGGCTTTCTGGGCAAGCCTCAGTATACACTCATCCAGGTCGTTTCCCTTGGATGTCATCATAAGGTCACCGAACTCATCAATAATTATTATCCTGTAGGGCATGAGCTGGGGTATCTCTTCCGGGGCTATACCCTGGTTCTGCATATTCCTGATTTCAAAGTTATATTCCTGGATATTCCTTACCCTTTGGGCCGCTAAATCCTTATAGCACTCCTCCATCTTATTTACCCCCCATTTAAGCACATTTACCGCCTTGTCGGGATCTGTTATCACGGGAGCTATCAGATGGGGAAGGTCCTCATAGAGTCCGAATTCAATCTGCTTGGGGTCAATAAGGATTAGCTGGAGCTCTTCTGGTGTAAACCGGTACAGGAGGGAAACAAGCAGGGAGTTAAGGCATACGCTTTTGCCCGAGCCTGTCGCACCGCCTATCAGCAGGTGCGGCATATGACTCAGGTCTGTGACCACAGGATTCCCTGCAATATCCTTTCCCAGGGCAAAGGGTATCCTGAATTTGCTTATAAATTCCTCGGATTTAATTATATCCTTCAGGCCTATTATCTCCCTGAGATCGCTGTCATTGGGTATCTCAAAGCCTAAAGACCTGTTTTCAGGAACGGGTATAATTCTTATGCTGTTCACTCCGAGGGCGAGTGATATATCCTCTTCAAGGCTTTTTATGGACTTTATTCTTATGGAGGGGGCTATCCTGAAATCATATCTGGTGACCACAGGGCCAGGCTTCACATCTATTACATTGCCTGAAATTTTATGCTCCAGCAGTTTGTTCTCAAGGTTCCGGGACTGCCGGCGGTAAACATCACGGTTCTGTTCCCTGTCAATAACAGGGTATTCCTTAAGGATACTGAGGGGAGGAAGGTTGAAGTTACCATCACCGGAGTAACTGCTTTCTGACATACTCCTTCTTCTTTCCGGTAAGATTATATTTATATCGGGCTTAGGGACCTTGAGGCTCTCCAGGTCCTTTTCAAGTTCTTTCTTTCTTTTCGACCTGGGGGATTTCTGGTCCAAAGGCTGATTTTTCCTGGATCCCCCGTCTCTTTCGAGGTGGAAAGGGTCATAAAAATCATGGATATTACCCTGGGTTTCAAGGTCTTCGTCATTGATAAAGCTTTCATTCTCTGCTGTATCTTTTCCTGACTTTTCTGCAGTTCTTCTGTATATTTTAACAGCAAGAGAACCTGCTGCTGCAAAGGGATAGCTTATCAGCCTCCAGCAGTACAGCGATGCTCTGCCAAGAAAAGCAAAGACTGCTGAAAAAAATGAATAAAAGGAACCAAGAATCCCTGAAAAGGAAAACCCGCCCAGCACCACAAAAAGTGAAACAGCAAGGACTATTCCAATGGCGGAAATAGCACCGGCCAGGCCCAGGTAGCGTATAAGAAAGGAAGAGAGCTGCTGCCCTATTACACCGCCGGCCTTTATTTCTTCATTAGCAAAAAGGATTTTCCCATCTTTGTCGGCAAAAATGATGATTAATGTCTGTATCAGCGAGGAAAGGGTCAGGATCACCAGCAGACTGCAGACAGCCTTATGGAGCCAGAAGACAATCTTTTTAAGAAAAAAGAGCCTGTAGCTCAAAAAGAGTATAAGCAGGGGTATGCTGTAGGATGCAAGTCCCAGAAAGGCGAATAAAAGACTGCTTATCCTGTTGCCGTAGTAGCCTACTATGTTCCGTGTCACTTCCCGGGCTGAATCAATCTGCAGGAAGGAATTATCCCTGGGATTATGAGAGGCTATGCATAGAAACAGATAGGTTCCTGTGATAAATAAAACAACCCCGATCAGCTCAAATAACATCTTACTGCTGTCTGACCGGGGCTGCTTTATTTTTTTCATAATAATCACCAATATTGTTTGAAGAAATCCATATTCTTATACACCAAAACCCCCATAATGTAAAGAAAAGTTATTCAGCCCCCTCTTACATCTGTAAATTATAATAATCAACAGAAAGAATTGGCAGAGGCATGCCATTGTACTTTATTCTTAAAAGAATGTCCTCAAGAAAGGGATTTCCCCTGAAATCTTGCTTAATCCCGAACAGTTTGAATTTAATCAGGTCGCTCAGGTTAACCAGCCCCATTTTTGGATATTCGACAATCCTTACATCCTCCCGGGTTAGGTCTGCCTTCTCAAGGGCAATGTCAATAGCCTTCTCCAGCCCGCCGATCTCATCAACAAGGCCTTTTTCCAGTGCATCAGCTCCTATCCAGATTCTTCCCTGGGCAATTTTTTCAATCTCTTCATAGGGCCTTTTGCGTGCTTCTGAAACAAGGCTGACAAAGGTGTCATAAAAAGCCCGGATATTCTCCTCCATTAGCCTGTACTCTTCCTCGGTAAGGTTCCTGTCGGGGATCTCAATCTCCAGGAGGGGTATCACTATTCCTTTCCCCAGGTCGGAAGAACTTCCCCTTTTGACAATGTCATAGGAAAACCCGGTTTTATCCTTGAAGTCTTTATTATAGAGCCATCCGCCTATAACCCCTATAGAACCGGTTATGGTAAAGGGTGCTGTTACTATAACATCACCGTTCATGGATATCCAGTATCCTCCCGAGGCTGCTACCTGCCCCTGGCTTATGATAAAGGGTTTTATCCCCTTGCATTCTTTTGTGGCTTCAGCCACCAGGTCAGAAGCCAGCCCGTCTCCCCCAGGGCTGTCAACCCTCATCACTATGGCTTTGACCCTTGAGTCATCTTTGAGCTTTCTGATGGTCTTCTGCAGTTCTCTGGCCTTTATTCCGGAATCCATATCCGTTCCGCCCAGGGCATATACCACCGCCAAAACAGGCTTCTCCCCCCAGGCATGATCAATTTCACGGCTATCATAGTAGGATTTATCATCCAGCAGAGCAGGCTTTTTTCCAAACTCTTTGCCTATAATGTCCCTAATCCTGTCAAACCTTCCCACAATATCTGCAAGACCGTATTCCATGGCCTTTTTGGAATCAAATATCCTTGTATTGTCTACCATATTATCAAAATCCTGCTGGCTGATGCCTCTGCTTTTGGCAATATCTTCACGGGCTGTTTCATAGAATAGATCTATCATCCTCTGCCTCTGCTCTTTATCGCATTCAGACATGGAATCGCGGGAAAAGCTTTCAGCAGCTGATTTATAGCTGAAAAACCTCCATTCATCAAAACCCAGGCCAAGCTTTTCCAGCAGACCCCTGTAAAAGGTCCTGCCTGCAGAATACCCTTCCAGTACTATCCTTCCCATGGGATCCATAACTATCCTGTCTGCGACCGAGGCAAGGTGATAGGTTGAAATAGACGCATTATCAATGTATATTACAACATATTTACCTGAATTTCTGAATTCCTCAAGCTTATACCTTATTTCCCATATCATTTCACTGTTTGCTGACATACCGGACATATTTATGGCAATACCTGCGATATTATCATCCAGTTTTGCCTTCTCCAGAGTGCTGAGTATTTCCCACAGGGTTCTTCTGTCGTCAAGGATTGCAAATTTCCTGTAGCTGATTTCCCCTAATAGTTCCATGGAGAGATAACTCTCTCTATGTTTCACACCCTCCAGCAGGCATTTATCCCTGCCTCCCAGCCTGAGGGAATAAGCATTATGGGTATGGTCAGAATCCTCATTAAAGTTTCCAATAGCGCCAATACCGGCTTTCCCGAAACTTAAGACCATCCCCAGGGTAAACTGCTCATCACTCATATACCTTCCTGTAATTTTCATCCCTTTAACAGGTTCATAGGCAATTCCAGCACTCCATCGGTCATCACTTATATCATCTATCCTGTTAACCATGAAATCACCGAAAAGGGTAAACCTTTCATCATTAAATGGCCTCAGTCCAATGTCAAAAACAGCCTCCCTGTCACCGCTGCCGGTGAAGGAGGATGATATTCCCAGGGAAAGGCTGGATACAGGCCTGAATAGTAATCCAAGGGTATATACGCTGTCCCTGGCAAAGTATTCAGTATCACCCAAAGACCAGCCATAACCGAATCCTATGCTGAGCTTCCTGTCTCCGAAGCCTGCGGACACCCTGAAGTCTTTTACGGAATAACCATCCTCCCGGTCATAGATTACACCGAACCCGATTTTCGGGAGTGCAGTAAAGAGGCCGTATTTATCAGCATCTTCCACCCAGGAGAACATGAGCTCAGGCTGTTCTGCTACAGCAAGGTTTGCAGGGTTTATATAGCCCAGCAGCCCGTAGCGGTAAGTACCCGGTGAAGCATAGAGAAAATCATCATAGTAATTATAAGGTACAAGACCGCTGTAAGACAACAGAGAAAAAAAACATAAAACAGCAGTAAGGAAAAACAATCTCTTCAAAATATTATCCTCCGTTTTTTTATCTATATGATTATAATTTTCTGCAGTCAAAACACGCATAGGGAATACTGAGCCTTAAAAAGCCCTTCTCCCGGGCTTTTTGGTCGAGCTCTGCTCTGATTTCATAAAAGCAGGCTTCCGCATCCAGGCCTGAAATAATATCCAGCCATGGACCAAGGAAAGCATATTTTATGAAAAAATGGTTCAGCATGCTCGTTCCATCAAGGTAATCAATATAAAACAAACCCTCTTTTATTTCATTTATGCTGAAACCCGCACTCTTTACACTGTTTTTTGTTTCTGTAATGCTCTTCCTCTTTTCATGGATATGGTTATGGAGCTTTTCCAGTTGGCCGATTTTCCGGCGGTTTTGAAGCACCTCAGCAAAAATATCATAAAACTCTTTCATGGTATCAGGCAGATTGAAGGTAAACACAAACTGGGATCCATCTTTCATAAGACCGTAGCATCTCTGGTAGGCAAGGTCCTGATCATCCATATTGTTTATGCCGTTATTTGATACTATAAGGTCAAACGATCTCTCCTTTAAGGAAGCCTTAAAAAAGGACCCGGCTATAAGCACTGCATTTTTTATTCCCATGGCCTGCATTTTAAATTCACATCTTTTTATTGATTCAGGACAGGAATCAATACCGTATAAAACTGAGGAATCTCCCAGCCTTTGGCATATTTCCAGAACTGGAAAACCTGTACCGCATCCTATGTCCAGAGCCTGAATTTCTCTTTTCAGTTCCAGGGTTTCCAGAAGCATAAGGCCGAAAGGAGCTGACCACAGGGGAAGTTCATCACAGGCTGATATAGTATCAGGATTATTGAATTTGATTTTATTTTCCAGGTAACTCGCCATAATTTTCAGCAGTGATTACTGCCTGGCTATATATCCAGGCTAAAGAACCTTATGGAAAAGGGATAAACCCATGCGTCCCCGTCATTGGCCTTAATAGCGCCTATTACCGGAAAGACAATCCCCAGGACTATAAGCAGTATAAGAAGGGGTATGCCAACAAGAAGGAAAGACAGAATAATAAAGCAGACAAAAAGGATAAGATAGGTAAACAGCCAGTTGGCAACGATCCTGCCATTTCTGTCTATATGAGGGGATTCAGTTTTCTTGATCTGCCATAGAAGTATCGGAGCTATTATTCCTCCCAGCGGTATAAAGTAGCTGAAAAACTGGGACAGATGGATGAGCATAGCCCAGATATTCTCATCCCTTACAGAAAGCGCCTGTTTTGAGTGGCTCCGGGAACCATAATCCCTTATTATCTTTACTTTCGCTGCTTTATACTCATCATCCGAGATGACTCCTTCCTTTTTCATGGCATAAAGCTTTTCAATTTCTTCAGTAATAGACATATCATGACCTCCTGGCGGTTTATTTCCTGATGTCAAATACCTTCCTGAAGTGAAAACCGTATATAGTATACGTAATTGCCAGGGGGAATTGTTTTGATTTTCTGAACAGGGCCCAAAGCAAAAATTTCCAGTAATACAGCCTTGCTTTGTCCATTATTCCGAGATACCAGACAGATCTTAGTAAAGCCCTTAAAGAGGCAATATATCCAGGCAGCCGTTTTATGCTGAATTTTACTTTTATCTTGGGATCATACTCCCTCAGGAATATTTTAACCCTTTCATAGAATTCCCTGGGGCTGTATAGCCTCTTTAAGATATAGTTATAACCTTCTATAAGAATATCATGATTAATTTTGGGGATAAAATTCATTGAGAAATTTGTATTGTCGCCTGTAAAGTTGCTGACAAGCCTGCCGGCTTTCTCAAGCCTTCGGTATAATGCCGTTCCCTGTGGCGCATTAAGCAATCCGACCATAGCTGTCACAATACCGCTTTTCTGGATGAAATCAATCTGCCTCTGGAATATTGAGGGCGGATCACTGTCAAATCCTACGATAAAGCCTCCCATAACCTGCAAACCGTTGTTCTGCATTTTTTTAATGCATGATACCAGGTTTCGTGTCTTATTCTGGAATTTTTTGCACTCAGCCAGGCTTTCTTCATTGGGCGTTTCAATACCTACAAAAACACTGTCGAATCCAGCCCTTACCATCATACCCATAAGTTCATCATCATCTGCAAGGTTTACCGATGCCTGGGTATTGAATGTAAAGGGGTATTTCTTTTCCTCCATCCATTTTATCAGTTCCGGGAGGAGTTCATTCTTTAATTCAGCCCTGTTTCCGATAAAATTATCATCAACAAAGAAAACCCCGCTTCTCCATTTATTTTTAAATAGACTTTCCAGCTCGGCAATTATCTGAGGTGCTGACTTATGCCTTACCTTATGCCCGAAAAGGGATGTTACATTGCAGAAATCACAGTTAAAGGGGCATCCCCTTGTATACTGTATGCTCATGCTCTTATACTTTTTCATATTTATTAGATCCCAGCGGGGAGGGGGCGTGTGAGTCATATCGCAGTGATCAGGACTGGTATATAAATGCTCAGGACTGCCCTTTGAAAGATCCCTTAAAAATCCTGGAAATGTAATCTCTGCCTCATTAAGCACCAGGTAATCAATATCCTGAAAACTTGCTCTGTCTGAAGTAAACAAAGGTCCCCCCGCAGCAGTTTTCACACCGTGCTTTTTACAGATTTCAACAATACTCCTGGCAGATTCCCCCTGAATGGCCATGGCGCTTATAAATACCAGATCAACCTTTTTTAGCATTTTTTCGCTGAATTTTTGAACATTCATATCAATCAGCTTGATATCCCAGTCTGCCGGCATCATCGATGCAACGGTCAGCAGACCCAGGGGAGGGTGGGTGGCTTTCTTTGACACAAACTTCAAAGCATACTTGAAGCTCCAGAATGTATCCGGGAATTTCGGATATACCAGAAGAACTTTCATGCTTTACCTCCTTTTAAGGCTTTTTTAAGTTGGAAGAAAGCATGCAAATGGGTATCCATAATGTGGCTTTGATTCAACTCGTCTGCTTTTAATGGTATACCTGAATTTGCATAAGTCAATAGTTTATTTGGAAAAAAAAAGGCAGTGCCGTAACACTGCCTTTTTCTGTGTATTAATACAGCTTATTCAATAGCTGTCATTGCATTTGAATCACCATAGGCTGCTATGCTTTCCCATGTACCGGTAGCTGCAATCCTCAGGAAAACGCTTCCTGATGAAGTTTCAGTGGCTATAAGATCATCCTTGGCTCCTCCGGTGAACTTGCCTGCTGTAAGTTTCTTCATGGGTGCAAGGATTATACATGACCATGCTTTGGCATCATAGGAATAGGCATATGTCCTGTTGATATAGGTGAATATAATTTCCATTCCGCTGGTTCCGTTAATATCACCCAGGGCAATGCTGTGGCCTGCTGCCGGACAGCCGTAGGTAATCCTGTTGAACTGCCATCCCTTTGAACCGCCATCCTTGGAAACCCATTCATGGTTCCTCGGGATATCTCTGATAAGGTCAAACTCGGGATTTATCTCGGCAGATTTCTTCATATCCATTCCCTTGTCAGGAATATACCTTATAAAGAAGGTGCCAACTCCGTCAAATACGCATGCAATCTCATTATAACCGTCGCCGGTTACATCGCCTATTTCCGCCTGGGACGGGTTGAGCTGAATTACCATGGTAAAAGCAGCTGTGCCGAAGTCATATACAAAAAGTCTCGGATATCCTTCAAAAACCACAACCAGTTCGTCAATGGCATCCACATCCCTGTTTAAATCGCCTGCAGCAAGCACTTCCGCATCCCACGCATGCAGGGATGTCCAGGAGCCTCCGAAGGTCCACTTGCGCAAGCCAAGACCGTCCATGGTCGCTACAACCTCAACCGGTCCGCTGGCTGTTGTCTTTGCCAGGGTGAATATACTGCATCCGGCTGCATTATTTAATATCTGTGACCAGCTGGCGGTAGCAAGATTATAATACCAGAGTCCGTAGCCGTCAAGCAGTGCAACAACATCAAGAATGCTGTCACCGGTGATATCGCCGGCCATGATCTTTGAAGCTGTAATATTTGCCAGAATTTTTGTCCAGCTAGAGCCCTTGGATTCAATGTAGGGTGATTTTGTAGGTGAATACGACCAGAGCCATACTCCCTTAAGACCCTCATTTTCAAGGCTAATGGCTGCCTGGCTGTAGTTGGTTGATTCTTCCTCAAAATGGGCTGTCAGCTCCACTGCCCTTTCAGGCATGGTAAAGCTGGTTGAAGCAGACAGAGGATCGGCAAGGAGAGCAACATCGTCCACACTGCCCTGCCATTCAACAAAGACATATCCCTTTTCGGGAAGGGTGGCTGAAATATTAACGGCCGACCCTATTTCATAATCCCCTGCTCCACTTAAAATAACGCCTATGTCGGAGGGATTGGCAAGAAGGGTTACGGTATATTCCGGTATCTCCTCGAACACTGCAACTAAATCAACAGCCCTGTAAGGCATGGTAAAGGAAGCATTGGGTGAATAGGGGTCGTCAAGGAGTGCAACATCGCAGGAAAGGCCGTCCCATTCAAGGAAATGATAGCCTTTTACAGGAGCAGCAGAGATATTGACTGTTGCACCCTGGGCATAGTTGCCTGCGCCGGTAAGGGTTGCGCCTATGGCTTCTGGAAAGGATGTAAGGGTGACAGGGTAATCTGCCGGCCATTCAAAACCTTCATCATATACCATGACATTGTCTATTGCCATCAGGTCTGCATCTTCTCCCTGGTAAACAAAGGCCAGGTGAAGGTCATACCCTGCAAAGGCTGAAAAATCATAGGCATATGCATAGAAATAACCCGGATCATCTTCGGTAGGAGCCAGTTCAACTATCTCGAAGAAGTCTCCGTCGGCAGGATCTCCGCTCCCTACTGATGCCCATAATCCGTGGTAGACATAATATGTGGGCTCAGTCCAGGCATACCAGAAGTAAAGGACCACAGCTCCCTCTTTTGAGGCAGGCTCAATGGTTATCTTGGGGGATACCAGCCAGTTGTCAGCAGCCTCGCCTGCAGCTGTCCAGCCGTGGACCATATATCCGTTAGTGTTCCAGTCCCAGTTCACAGCAGTAGCATATCCCATCTGGTAGATATTCCAGCCGTCATAACCGTCGGTGAATTCCTCATTCAGCCACCAGTTCATGGCTGTGGTGGTAACAGTTACGGAATCGGAAACACCCGTACCGCTGACCTGGACAATCTCATCCGAGGTAGAAAGAGGAGCTGCAGCACCGGGTACGGTAACCTTGAGGTATACATCGGCATAATTGCCGGCTGTAACTGTAAGGGGCACAGGCAGGGGTGTCTCGCTTGCATCGGCATAAAGACCGTCGGCCCATGCCTTGGATACGCTGAAGGTATAATCATCATCAGTCGATCCGGCATTGTTTACCCTGAGCTGATAGTAGAAGGATTCCCCGATCTGTACCATGCTGTTACCGGTCATATTGGAGATTGTAACATCATAGGATGCAGCCTCCTCGACAAGGACATCGTCAATAAACCAGAAATCAAACTGATAATGGTCTCCGTCGGTAACAAACGCTA
>Ga0334892_1002895_pt1 | contig 11711 bp, 12 predicted proteins | sample GraSluR3_MG_4_FD_207213 | JGI IMG/M metagenome (GOLD analysis project Ga0334892, IMG submission 207213) | Sludge microbial communities from methane-producing bioreactor in Wageningen University, Netherlands - Granular Sludge_15_04-R3 | ecosystem: Engineered > Bioreactor > Anaerobic >... | reverse complement strand
TGATAGATATATTAAAGAGAAGTAATCTTTATATAAGGGTGACAAAACACGGCAGAGAGGATATGAAGCTGAAGATTCTCATAGTAGATGATGATGAAGCCCTTCTGAACCTTGTTGAGAACCTGTTTACCGGCGAGGGTTATGAGGTCAGTACCCAGAAAAGCGGTATTGATGCTATCAGGTATTTAAGGAGCAATCTGCCTGACCTTATAATCTCTGATTTGGATATGCCCAAGATAAATGGAAGACAGCTCTGCAAAACTGTAAGGCAGATGGCTTCCACCAAAGAGATCCCTTTTATAATGCTTTCAGCCCATAATTCCCCCCATGAAAGGGTGGAAAGCTTCCGATCCGGTGCTGATGACTATGTCCCCAAGCCCTTCAACACTGAAGAGTTTATATTAAGGGTCAATGCCCTGCTTATCAGGTCCGGAAAGATAAAAAGAGATTAAAATTATTTTTTTCTTGTCAGATTTACATAAAAATAGTATCTTTATATAATAATAAGAAATAAGTTTATTTACAAAAAGGAGGGTCACTTCTTATATCCCTGAAAAGGAGGGCTAGAAGTGACTTTTTTATTTAAGAGGAAGGCAGGAAGATGAGTGCAGGAATTGATGATTATGTAAGACAGATTGACGAATACCTGAAAAGCGTTCTCAAGGGGGATATATGTCTTTATTCCGTGGAGGATGTGGGGAGTGCTCAATTTCCAAAAATAATCGTTACCCTGGACAAGAAAGGAGGAGTATCCGTTGAGGAATGCACGGAGGTACATACCCTTATCATGAAAAGGTTCAGGGATGAGGATATACTCAGCCTGTTTTCCCTGGAAATTAGCAGCTGCGGGCTTACAAGAGTGCTGAAGCATGACTGGGAGATAGAGAAGAACACCGGGAAGCCTGCTAAACTGGTTCTCAGAAATGAGATCGAGGGCCAGATCACCTTTGAGGGCAGGATACTGGGCAAAGAGGGAAACAATGTTATAATCGAAGATAAGAACTGCAGGAAAATATCCATAGATTATGACAATATCAAGAAAATACAGCTTGTCATAGAGGAAAGGAAAAAGATATGATAAAAAGCGAACTTATCAGGGTGATTAACTATATTGAAAATGACAAGAACATAAAGAGGGAGATCCTGTTTGAAGCCCTGGAAGATGCCCTGCTGAAAGCAGCCTACAGGACTTACGGCAAGGACAGGGACCTGATTGTTGAAATTGACAGGGAAGAAGGTGATATACATCTACTTCAGAGAAAAAAGGTAGTAGCGGAAGACCCTGAGGAGCCTTATGAAATATCTCTTGAAAGCGCCAGGGAACTCAATCCTGACATAGGGATAAACGAGTACATCAATATCCCTGTTGACAAGGAAAGATTCGGCAGGATAGCCGCTCAGACAGCTAAACAGGTCATTTACCAGAAGATATCTGAAGCCGAGAAAGAAAGCCTTTATGATATATACAAGGAGAAACTCAGGACTAATATTACAGGGACACTGCACAGGATAGAATCGGATGCATATATAGTGAAATTTGACCAGGTAGAAGCTGTAATGCTTAAAAGGGATACGGTTTACGGTGAAAATTTCCGCATAGGAGATATAGTCAAGGCAAATATCGTTGCCGTCCGTCATGACAGGAAGGATGTGGAGATATACCTATCAAGGACTAATCCGGAATTCCTCGCAAGGCTTATTGAACTGGAGGTTCCGGAGATACAGGACGGTATAATTGAGATTATCAATACGGTTAGAGACGCCGGAAACAGGGCCAAAATAGCGGTCAGAAGCAATGATCCGCGAATAGACAGTGTAGGAGCCTGTGTTGGCATGAGGGGGGTTAGAATCCAAAGCGTCAAGAAGGAAGTGGGCGGAGAAAAGATTGATATTGTTCAGTATTCTGATGATATCAAGGAATTTATAAAAAATGCCATTTCTCCTGCAACAATCATATCCATCAGCGAAACAGAACCGGACTCAGTGTATGAGGTTGTCGTAGCCGACAAACAGCTTTCCCTGGCTATTGGGAAAGGGGGGAAAAATGTCAAACTGGCCGCCAAGCTTGTCAAAAAGAGGATAGATATAATCTCCGAAAACGACAAGAAAAAGCAGGAGATGAAAAAATTCTTTTCGGAAAAGAATGAGATAAAGGAAATGCAGAATATCAAAGGTATAAATGAAAAGCTTGCAGCTGCACTGGTTAAGGCTGGTTTTACCTATAATTCCCTTAAAAGGTCGAAAAAAGAAGATCTGATGAAAGTCAGGGGAGTCACTGACAAGACTGCTGATAAAATTATTGGTCATTTTAGCACAGGAGAGGAGGACTGATATGGGGAAGACAAGAATTTACGAACTTGCAAAGGCAATGAAAATTAAAAGCACAGTTATTATTGATAAGCTGAAGGAATTGGGTTTTATCGCCAATAATCACATGGTATCCCTGGATCCCCAAACTGTCAGTATGCTGAAAGAAGCCTTTGAACTCGAAAAAACCGAACAGAAGAAAGAAAAAGACGAAAAAGCGCCGGCCAAGGACAAAGAGGCTTTTGAAAAAAAGCATAAGGCCCCTTCGGAATTTCCCCAGGCTGTAAAGAAACCCAGGCGTAAGAGGAAAAGGGACAGGGATGAAGAAGAGTCCTCCGCCGGGGAGGGTCTGGAAGCTGAAGACAGGAAGTCCGGAGAGGAGGGTGAAATCTACCTTGAGGAAGCTCTCACGGTCAAGGAATTCGCTGAGATTATAAAGGAATCTCCTGCCGGTATTATGAAGGAGCTTATCAAAAAGGGAATACCGGCGAATATAAACTATGTGCTGGATTTTGATATTGCAAAGAATATTGCAAACGAATATGGATATGAAGCCTTCAGAAAAAGCGATGAGCTTGAAACAGCTGTCTGTCCCGATGATATACCCGAGGAGGCATTAAGGCCCAGGCCTCCTGTTGTAACCATAATGGGGCATGTTGATCATGGAAAGACAAGCCTTCTGGATTTTATACGGAAATCCCGGATAGTTGAAGGTGAAAAGGGAGGGATAACACAGCATATTGGGGCTTATTACGTCACGGTAGGGGATAAGAAGATAACTTTCCTGGACACCCCGGGGCATGAAGCCTTTACCGGAATGAGAGCCAGAGGTGCCCAGGTTACGGATATAGTTATTCTTGTTGTCGCCGGGGATGAGGGTGTCAAGCCCCAGACCATAGAGGCCATAAACCACTCCAAGGCAGCCAATGTTCCTATTATTGTGGCGGTTAATAAAATGGACAAGGCGGGGGCAAACATGGATAATGTTAAAAAAGAGCTCTCCAATTACGGTGTCCTGCCGGAAGAATGGGGTGGAGACAATATCTTTGTTCCGGTAGTTGCCATAACCGGTGAAGGGATTGACGATCTGCTGGAGATGATACTCCTCCAGTCGGAGATGATGGAGCTTAAGGCCATGGTGGATGGCCCGGCAAAGGGTGTCGTGGTTGAAAGCAGAATGGACCCGAAAAGGGGACCGGTTGCCACAGTTCTCGTACAGGAAGGAACCCTTCACATAGGCGACCCATTTGTTGCCGGAATCAACTGCGGCAGGGTGAAGGCCATGACCGGGATCAGGGGTGAGAGGTATGACTGCGTGGGACCTTCAATTCCTGTGGAGATACTGGGTTTTACAGGTGTCTGCCAGCCCGGGGATACCTTTACGGTGGTGGAAAGCGAAAGGCTTTCCAAAAATATAGCAGATCTCCGCTGTACAAAGCTCAGAGAGGCAAGCTTTAAGAAACCGGTCAGGATATCCCTGGAGAATCTCTTTGATGAGATTAACAAGGGCAAGCTTAAATACCTGAATATGGTCCTAAAGTGCGATGTGCAGGGCTCCGCCCAGGCAATTCAGGAGAGCCTGAAAAAACTTACAACCGACAAGGTGGAGATTAATATAATCTCGACAGGGGTAGGCCCGATAACTGAAAATGATATCATCCTTGCCCAGGCATCTGATGCCATTGTTGTAGGATTCAATAACCGCATGGATATAAATGCAAGAAAAGCAGCCGAGAGAGAGGGAGTTTCAGTCCAGATCTACAATATAATCTATGAGCTGATAAACGAAGTCAGGGATGCAATGTCAGGGCTTCTGGAGCCTATAATAGAAAAGGTGTACCAGGGGACCACAGAGATCAGGAAAATATACAAACTGCCCAAGATCGGCAAAATTGCAGGCTGTTATGTCCTTGACGGAAAGGTCACCAGAAACAGTCTTGTCAGGATAGTCAGGGACAATGTCCAGATATATGAGGGAAAGCTTTCTTCTCTTAAAAGATTCAAGGATGATGCAAAAGAGGTCGTCCAGGGTTATGAATGCGGCCTTTCGGTGGATAGTTTCCAGGACATAAAGGAAGGCGATATAATAGAGAGCTACGATACCATCGAAAAAAAGCAGGAACTGTAATATGTATGGCAACGAGAGAGCATCGGAAAGGGTTCGATCCCTGCTGTCCGAACTGCTTTTCAACAAGGTCATAAAGGACCCCAGGCTGGAAGGGGTCTTTTTTACCAAGGCTAATGTTTCCCAGGATAAATCGGTTGTCAGGATATATTATTCCATTACAGCGAAACTCGATGATGCCTATGATCAGGAAATTGCCAGGGCCGGCAGGGGCCTGGAGAAAGCCAAGGGATTTATCAGGGGGACTCTGGGCAAAGCTTTGGGATGGAGGGTATCGCCGGAACTTATATTCATTTTCGATGATTCACTGGAAAAGATTGAAAAGATTGAGAAGATATTGAAGGATATTGCAGATAAGGATGCAGGACAGCATTAACGGCATTCTCTTTATCGATAAAGAGATTTATTTTACGACTTTTGACATTATACGCCGGATAAAGAAAAATATAAAAGACAGGGTTAAAATTGGCCATGCCGGAACCCTTGACCCGATTGCCACAGGCCTGGTTGTGGTCCTTCTCGGCAAGGCGACAAGGATTGCTGATATTTTCCATTGTTTTCCCAAAACCTACCGGGCAGTCTTTGAGTTCGGAATTAAAAGCAACACCGATGACATAACGGGGGAAGTAATGGAACAATGTCCCCGCAATATTGATATAACCCGGGGTGAAATGCTGGATATCCTGAAGGGCTTCAAGGGGATATACCTTACAAAACCCCCGGTTTTTTCCGCTAAAAAAATTAAGGGCAGGCCTGCTTATGAATATGCACGGAAAAACATTGATATAGAGATGAAGGATACCCAGAGCATCATTTATGATTCCCGCCTGATTAATGTGCGGGGCAGGCAAGTGGAACTTGAGTTCACTGTATCCAAGGGGACCTATATAAGAAGCATAGCAAGGGATATGGGCGATAAAACCGGCTATGGCTGTGTGATGAAAGAGCTGAGAAGAACATCCATAGGTAATTTTTCTGTTGATGACGCATTATTGCAGGGAGATATCTCAGAGTCTGCTGTCGCCTCACAAATTCTTGGTATAAATGAGGTACTGTATCCCTACTGCACAAATCATATAGACTATAAGACACTCACGGGAAAACTGTCTTTTCCAGAAGAGCAGTGCTGTGCATTACCGCCCTTGTCATGGGGACAGGACTCAAGTTTTTTCATAGTGGGGGACAGGAAATCTACTGTCCTGATGGTAATAAGAAAGGACAGGGATGACACCTGCAGGGTTCTGTACAAAGATGATAACAGGCTTGCTGCTGTATAATGTCATTAACTGAGGCTATAATCCTGGGAATCCTGCAGGGGTTTACTGAATTTCTTCCGGTAAGCAGTTCCGGACATCTTGTTATTATTGAGCACCTCATGGGTGTAAAACAGAAGGGCATTGCCTTTGAGGTCTTTTTGCATTTTGGAACTCTCTTTGCTGTGTTCTATGTTTTCCGGCGTGATGTCCTCGAACTTGCTGCAGATCTTTACCGTATTCCTGTAAAAATCCTTAAAAACAGATCCGGGGATGAAAAAAAGAGTGGCAATCTGCTTATAATGCTGATAATAGCAACCATAGTTACCGGAATAATCGCCGTTCCCCTGAAAAGCTCCTTTGCCATTCTCTATGAAAAACCTGAAATTGCAGGTATAATGCTGGTTTTTACCGGCTTGATACTCATATATGCTTCTGTAATTAAAAAGGGTTTGAAAAGCGAAAATCAGATAAAAGTCTCAGACAGCCTGATAATAGGGTTGTGTCAGTGTATTGCCATAATACCGGGAATCTCCAGGAGCGGTGCAACCGTAACAGGTTCCCTGGCCCGGGGTCTTGACCGGGAGACCGCCTTCAGATTCAGCTTCCTGCTTAGCATTCCGGCTATTCTGGGTGCTTTTATTATGGAAATAAAGGGTATTATGATCGCAGGAATGGATACGGGCCTTATTCTACCCTATTTTGCCGGGACATTATCTGCAGCCTTTTCAGGTATACTGGCGATAAGGATTTTTAAATGGATGCTGGACAGGAACAAGCTCGTGTACTTTGCTGTATACTGTATAGTTGCGGGGATAATTTCTTCACTCTTTTTTCTTTTATTATATAATACCCAAGGTCATTTACTTGGATTTATTTACCATGCAAAGGAAGGGATAATCATATGAAAGCAGTCGAAACGCCGTGGGGCAGTTATGAGGTGTTATACGAAGACAGCAGTTATAAGGTAAAAAGAATTATTATAAAACCAGATAAGAGGATAAGCCTCCAGTACCATAAATACCGCAATGAGCACTGGTTTGTTGTTGAGGGTTCAGGGATGGCTACTCTCGGTGAGAAGGAAATTATGCTGAAAAAGGGGGATTCGCTGAATATCCTTAAAGAGCAGAACCACAGGATTCACAATACCGACAGGAAAAAGGCTCTCGCATTTATTGAGGTTCAGACGGGCACATACCTGGAGGAGGATGACATTGTCCGCCTTCATGATGATTTCAACCGTGCGGGAAGGTGCTGAAATGAATACCCTGTTTTTTGTTATGGCCGGTGGTGCCGGAACAAGGTTCTGGCCACTGAGCACGAAAAATATGCCCAAGCAGTTCCTCTGCCTGTTTGATGGGAAAAGCCTTCTGGAGATGACGCTGAACAGAATAAGCAGGCATTTTGACAGAAATGATATATATATCCTTACCAGAGAGTCCTATATAAACCATATCACTAATAATTACAGCATACCCCCGGAACATATCCTGGGTGAAAAGTATCCCAGGGATACCTCAGCATCCGTTGCTATCGCAGTATATTACAGCCTTAAGATTGCACAGGACCCTGTATGCGTAATACTGCCTTCCGACCATATTATAGAGACCCCCCTGGATTTTTATAATGATCTGGCCAGGATATTTGAAGATCTTAATTGCAGGGATGGTATCTTTACCCTGGGGATAAAACCGTCTTATCCGGCAACAGGCTATGGCTACCTTGAACTGGAAGGCCAAAGCGGGCAAAACCAGCTGTGCCGTGTGGTCTCTTTCCGTGAGAAACCTGATTTATCAAAGGCTTCAGCATATATAGAAAGCGGGAATTTCCTCTGGAACAGCGGGATATTCATCTTCAGGGCTCAGACCATGGCAAAGTACATTGAGGAGTTTCTGCCCACCCACCTTAAAATAAGGGATGCTTTCGAATCCAGTGATTATTACAGCAAACTGGGCGAGGTTCTTTACAGCCTGCCGAGGATAAGCATTGACTATGCGGTTATGGAAAAACTGCAAAACATATACACCCTGCCTGCATCCTTTGCCTGGAATGACATGGGCGGATGGCTTTCCCTGGCCGGCTATCTCCAGGGTGATAAGAACGGCAACTATTTCAATAACAGTATCCACCTTCTCGATGCAAAGAATAATATTGCCTATTCGGAGGACAGGGATGAAGATATTGTGCTTGTGGGAGTGAATGACCTGGTGGTGGTCAGGGCTGACAGGAAAACACTGGTAATTCATAAGGACCATATGGAAGATATGAAGAAGATCACCGAACTTTTTAACTGAGGGAGCTGGAGATGGGCAAAAGGATAAGACTGGCCGTGATATTCGGCGGGAGGTCCGCAGAGCATAAAATATCCCTTTTATCGTCAGTAAGTGTGATAAACACCCTTGACAGAACCAGGTATGATATAGTAAGGATAGGCATAGACCCTCAGGGTCAATGGTTTTTTTACCCGGGAGATTATCTGTGGGATGAGGATGACCCTGCAAAAGTCAGACTCAGGGATGATGGCATAAGCATTGCTCTCGCCCCCGGAACAGGAAGAATGCAGATATTTGACCTTTCCCGAAACAGGGAAATAAAGCCCGTGGATGCTGTATTTCCGGTTCTGCACGGTCCCTATGGCGAGGATGGCACCATGCAGGGGCTCTTAAAGATCATGGGTGTCCCCTTTGTGGGTTGCGATGTACTGGGATCTGCCCTGTGCATGGATAAGGTGGTGGCAAAAAAGATTCTTCAGCACGAAGGCATACCTACCCCTGCCTTTCTGTCCTTCCTTAAAAACCAGAAAGAATCCATAAGATTTGAGGATATATGCTCTAAACTGGGGATGACAGTCTTTGTCAAGCCTGCTAATCTGGGAAGCTCAGTAGGAATAAACAGGGTAAATTCAGAAGGGAGTTTAATATACGCCCTGGAAACCGCCTTTAAGTATGATAATAAGATTATTATTGAAGAAGCTGTGCCCGGAAGGGAAATAGAGTGCTCCGTCCTTGGAAATGACAGACTCACGGCATCGGTTCCGGGAGAGATAGTAGTAAGGGACGATTTCTACAGCTACAAGGCCAAGTATCTTGATGAGAACGGTGCCCTGCTGCTGTTTCCAGCCAGCCTGGAGCCTGAAATTACGGCAAGGGTACAGGAGCTTGCAAAAAGAGCATACAGGGCTTTATCCTGCCGTGGTATGGCCAGGGTTGATTTTTTCCTGAAAGAAGACGGGACCGTTCTTGTAAATGAATTGAACACCATCCCCGGATTTACCCGGATAAGCATGTATCCCAGGCTTATGGAGCTTAGCGGGGTCCCCTACCGTGAACTGCTGGACAGGCTGATTGAGCTTGGATTTGAGTAAAAAGGGCCAGGTATTCTTCCGGAGATACCTGGTGAGGGCGCATTTGTGAAAGTCTGCCTTTTTCGCCCTCAATTATCCTTAATGCGGGGATATTGGAACGGAGCTTCTTTCTTTTCTGAGAAAAGGCCCTTTTCACAAAACCGTAAAATTCCTGCTCTTCTTTCTCATTCCTGAAATATACCTTATTAACGGGAACTAGATGAACCAGTTCTGAATACACTTCAGGTTTCGGCTTAAATACTGAAGGCGGAAGGGTGAACAGGCTTTTAACCCTGCAATGAAGCTGTGTGAACACCGATATGAACCCATAATTGCTGTCGTTTACCGGGGCTTTCAGCCGACGGGCGACCTCCCTCTGGAACATTAAAATATAGTTTCCGAACTGGGGGCGCTGTCTCAGGAGAAACTGCAGAATGGATGTGGATGCTGAATACGGGAGATTGGAAAAAAGCAGATCATTTCCGCATACAGCATAATCATTCAGTTTTATGTCCCTTATGTCGGAGTTTATGATTACTGAGCCCGGAAGCCTGTTTTCAAGGTCTTTTATAAGTCTTTCATCCTTTTCTATCAGAACCAGGGGAAGTCTGCCTGCCAGCATCTCAGCTATGCGGCCCTCCCCCGGGCCGATATCAAATACCCTTTGCGGCTCAAGGCCAAGGATTATTCCTGCTATTTTTGCCATAATATTTCTATCGGTTAAAAAGTTCTGCCCAAGGCTTTTCTTGAAATAAAACCTGTTATTATCCATGAAACAAAGTAATACAGGAAAAATAAATATTTTTCAATAATAATGCAGAATAATCAAAAGAGACTGCCCTATATCTCAAGTTATAAGGTTGATTCCAAGATCTTTTGCACTAATAGTATGTTAAAGAAAAGAGAAATCCTAAGGAAGCTTTTCTATAATTTTTGAAGGTTACCGTGACAGCTGGAAATTGTCCAAAAGACCCAGTAGCAGAGATAACAGGATAAATTTATAACCGCGTTAATTTTCAGCTAAAGCTTCCTCTGTCTATAATAATTTAAGAATCCAGCAAGAGATATTCCAGCTATAAAAGCAATAGTGATATTAAATATTGGTGACATGATGCCTGTTAATAGCGTTATTATCAATGAATCCGTCTTAAGGCTGTGCTTCGCGAGTTCAAGTGCAACAAATACAAGAAGGGCTCCTATGACGCCATAGGGAATCAGGGCTAAAAAATCAGGACTTGCACAAAAAAGAGCGATTGGAAGGAGGATAATCCCGCTGATAATATTTGACATTCCTGTCCTTGCCCCAAATCGGTACTGGGCAGCGAGTCCCCCGACCCCATGGCACATCGGAAACCCGCCAAACGGTGCTGAAATGAGATTCATTATGCCTATGCTTTTTGCAAGCTTATCAGGGTCAATGTCCCTGTTGACAAGATCCTTCATCAGCAGTGATGTCGCGAGGATAGAGTTTGTTATAGTAAGGGGAGCCTGAGGGATTGTAAGAAGCCATCCTCCTTGTATAAAATCATAGAATGAAGGGATACTGAAAACCGGCTTTGAAATAAAATCAAAGTCAGGAATCCCGAACATAATAAAGCCGGTCAATGTCCCGAAAATCAGTATAAATAAGGCAGAGATGTCGGGTATATTATAAAATCTTTTAGCCATCATAAAAACTAATAAGATACATATGCAGATCCCTGCTATAATATAATCCGGGGATATAAACCTTATGGAAGTCCTTATCAGGATGAGAGCCAAACCCAGTTGTATGCCTCTCACGGCGCTGTTTGGTACTATTCCTTTTATTCTTTTCATTTGATTTAGGTATCCAAGCAATAAAAAGAGGATGCCTATGATTATCCCTGATGCCTTGATTTGATCAGCACCCAATCCACCGGCAATAACCACAGCCCCAATGACTTTCATGGGTTCTACAGGAACAGGCATTTTGAAATATAATCCGGTAATCACATACCAGAAGCTGAAAAATAGCAGGATATAGCCCGGATTTACATCTGAAACAACAGCTACACCAATTATAATCGGAATAAGGGTGCCGAAATCACCTACTGCACCTGATATTTCCTCTAAATTCAGCCGGAAATCGGGATATCTGCCCAAATTTTCATTAACTTGCATAAAATCTGGCCATAAATTCAAAAAAAATAGAATCAGGCCGGCAATTGCCTGTATAACCAATTATATAATGAATCAGCTTGATAATCAGTAAATAAATTTCCTTGCTTATTCTGCATCGGCTATGTCAAAATATTTCTGTTGATTTGTTTCCACGCATCCTCAGTTGCCCTCGATAAAAAAAGAAACATACCAGATACAGTAAGGCACTATATGATCAAATCCCGCCAATGCCTAACATTTGTATCATTGATTCTTGACATTCCTGCCCTTTGCGGCTCAAGGCCAAGGATTATTCCTGCTATTTTGGAAATAAAATTTTTATCGGCTAAAAAGTTCTGCCCAAGGCTTATCTTGAAATAAAACCTGTTATTATCCATGAAACAAAGTAATACAGGAAAAATAAATATTTTTCAATAATAATGCAAAATAATGTCAAAACAAAATAGAAATGTCCCTTTTTTACCAAATTAGAAATGTCCCCTTTTTATAATATACTGAATTATACATATCTGTTCCTGTTAGCTTGAATTTTGTATTCTAT
>Ga0334892_1002894_pt1 | contig 11712 bp, 13 predicted proteins | sample GraSluR3_MG_4_FD_207213 | JGI IMG/M metagenome (GOLD analysis project Ga0334892, IMG submission 207213) | Sludge microbial communities from methane-producing bioreactor in Wageningen University, Netherlands - Granular Sludge_15_04-R3 | ecosystem: Engineered > Bioreactor > Anaerobic >... | reverse complement strand
TTGAAATCTAACAAAAATAATGCTAATATTCTCCTGCTTAGTGTGTGGAGTATACATAGAGATTGTTGTGTAAACTGACTTTTTCTGCTAAAATTCCATTCGCAAGATAATTTAAAGTATCTAAGTATTAATGGCGGACAAGAAATTGAAAAATTATGAGATGATGGTGGCTTTAAAACCACTTTTACCAGATGATCTAAGAAAAGAATTACACAAAGAGTTTGTGGACATGGTTCAAGACGATGGTGGAGAGGTTTTAGATGTCGATGTCTGGGGTAAAAGATATTTGGCATACAAGATAAAGGGTCATAATGAAGGTTATTACATAATCTATAACTTCAAAGTTTCCCCAGATAGAGTAGCTGAGATTAAAAGACAAATGCAATTAAAGCAAGAGATATTGAGATTTATGATTGTAGAAATAGAGAATACAGACAAGATTGGGACAGGTATTAAGAAAAAAGAGATAAAAATTTAATAGAGATTTAATAATACGGTTATATAGTTAAAGGTAAGTTAATTTATAAATATTTAAAAAATGGCAGCAAGATCTTTAAATAAAGTTCTCCTTATTGGAAACTTAACCAGGGATCCAGAAATGAGATACACAAATTCTGGGACACCTGTTGTTACATTCGGGATGGCTACTAACAAGTCTTGGAAGGACTCAGATGGTGAGACTAAGGAGTTAGCAGAATTTCATAACTTGGTAGCATGGAATAAGATGGCTGAAATATGTCAGCAACTTTTAGCAAAGGGAATGAAGGTCTATATAGAAGGTTCTTTGAACACAAGATCATGGGAAGGTGATGATGGTGTTACTAGATATAAGACAGAAATTAGAATTGATGAGATGATTTTACTAGACAGTAAAGGAAAGGAAGGTGCCGGAATAGATGAGGATATGCAAGGTGGGCAAGAGAAGAAAGAAGCACCTGTCAAAGAAGAAAAACCAGAGGAAGAGAGTAATGATGAAGACCCATTAGAGGAAGATTTACCATTTTAATTTACATTTAAAAGATAGATGGCTGAAGAAGTAAAAAACACAGAAGAGACAAAACCAACATTGACGGATGTCTTTGATGATAGAAAAATAACTGAAGAAAGCGATAACGACACTGACAATACTCAGACCACTGAGAAAAGGAGACCTAGAAGAAGGAGAAGGGTAGTCCAGAACTTGAAATGTCCTCTCTGCGAAGCAGGAATAAAGGATGTTTCTTACAAGGATGTGTACCAACTTAAGAAATATACTTCTGTTAAGGGTAAGATTATCTCTACTGAGAAATCAGGAGTATGTCACAAGCATCAGAGGAGATTAACCAGTGCTATAAAGAGAGCTAGATTTATGGCTTTACTACCGTATTCTTCAGACGAATAATCTTTTAAGCAAATTAAGGAATTGAGAAGGGAGACCCTGGGTCTCCCTTCTTTTATTTATTAAGCTTAGATTATTGTTTTTATTGAAAATAAAGCTACTTTTGAGTAATATAATATAACGATGCCAAAACTGCCTTTACTTGAAAAAAATGCATATTTAAGCCTGGTTATAAAAGATAATGGTCTGTGGGCCCATTTGGCCTACACTGACCATAACGCGAGGAGAGAGTATATCCTTGGAGATTTTACAGATCTACACCCACTTAGACACCGGTTAGATGACGATGTTTTTACTAGAGAATTCTGGTACAACTATTTTGACAATCTAGAGAGAGTATTCAATTGGGATATAGTAGACAGAGATAAGAATTCAATATTCACCTTTCGCCAATTTAAAAATGAAGGCGATGGTGTTAACGGAATAAGGGTCCAAATAGATGACAACCAAGAATTCTTTGACAGGATATTTGCCTCTATAAGGAACTTTTCTAAAGATATCTCCCTTAGAGTAATCGATGATAGATACATGCAAGAAACCCTTGAGGAACTGATAGAGAAGGGTGAATATGAGGACATTATGTATGTAGATATGGATTTAACAGATTTCTCAATATTTAGAGTAAGAAAGCAGTATGACAAGAAAGAGAAAGCAGAAAAGAAAGTTTTCTCTAGGGCCAAAATAAGTTGGAAGAATAGCCTTTCTTTAATAGATAGTGTTAAGGATTCTAGATTTAAAGCTTTTCTAGGAACAGATCTTAACCAGAAAGAGATATTTAATTACTGGAGTAATTTCGTTTTTAATAGAGTCCTCTCTTCTGAGGATCCTAATATCTTAGACATATTAAGATCTTATTCAACAATACAGAATCACTCACTATTCAGGGACAACAAAGAGAAACTAGAAGGTTTCGGGGTCTCCGGAAAGGAGAGCTGTTTAATAATCTCGGGATACATTCCTCAAGTATTAGGTAAATCTAAAACGCTTCTCACATTAATTGACGGATTAGAGCTAGAAGGCTCTTTTGACTGTACCTGGGATTTGGATATGAGATTACTATCCTATGGAAAGAGTTATGTTCATGCTACAAGATCCGTAGATGTTATTCTAACAAGTAAAGTTATGCACCCAAGTTTTACCAAGATAGTAATCCCTCGTCATAAAGTTACAACGCCGAACAAGGTAATCTTTAATGGAAAGATTGAATCTCTTGAACAGAATGAAAGTGAAATTTTAGCAATCTCATGCAAATTCAATTACATTGATCTTCCTGACCAAGAAAAGTTTGTAATGAGTGGTGTTCTTAAAGATGGTTTCAAGGTTCCTCCAGAGAAAGGTGCGGGAGTAGATTTGGTCTCTTCAAAGGAAGGAAAGAGATATGAATCTGTATTAATAGATGTTCGACCTAGGCCAATTGTATATGGTCCAGATAGTTATTCTAATAAATCTAAATTACAAAATTGGATGAGATGATAGTAAGAAGAAAGATTTTTGAAAAATATAAAGATTACCATTTTAGTATCCCATACCAATCAGGAGATAAAGTTAGTGTGAAGGTGGGGGAGAGCATAAAGAAAGGGGAAGAGATATTAACAAAGAGTGGGAGTCATATAACACACTCTTTCTATCTCCCAGAAGAGATTGATGTCCAGATTTCTAAACTAAAGGAACATATAAACTGCATCGATGGGGAGCTTGTCGAAAAAGGAGATGTTCTTGTAGAAAGGGTTATGTCAGGAGGCCTCTCTGTAAAGAAGGTTGTATCTCCCGTTCAGGGAGTTGTAGATCTTTCTAGATTAAAGAGTGGTTACTTAGATATTCTGGGAGAGGAAGAGGACACTGTTGTTAAGAGTAGCTTTGAGGGAGTAGTAGAAGGTATAGACCCTATAGATGGTATCAATATTATTTCAGATTCCTATGCTTTGGACGTACTATCTATATCAGACATCAATAATAGGGGTAAAAAGGAGAGAAGAATAGTAGGGGAGTTTTCTGTAATTGGAAATGGTATAGATTTAGTCTTAAGAGCAGACGAAGAAAGCTATAGAGATAAAATTGTTTTTACAGGGAAATATCTTCATCCGGAATTGCTCTATGATTTATTTCAGAAGGGTGCCCTTTTTGTATTAACTTATTCCATGGACTACATCGATTTTAGAAAACAAGGTCTTCCTGTTGGCATAGTAGGTGGTTTCGGTGAAATATATTCCAGTAAAGAGATTACAAAATTAATAGCCTCAATGAATGGGACATTTGTTGTAGTAGACTATGATGAAAGCCAAATATTTTTTATCACAAATAACGAAACATACACGACAAAGGAGGAATTATTTGTTAAGACTGCAGTTGGAAGTAAAGTAATTTCAAGATCCCTTTCTAATTATGGAATGTTAGGAAAGGTTGTAGGGGTGGAAGAAGAGAGTAGCTATATAAATGTTGAATGGGAAGGCGGTCAGAGGACAATAATAAATATTGGAAGTGTTGAGTTTGTCTCCATCTAGAATTCGAGTATATAATGAAGAATAATATTTTAAATTTTGCTGACAAAATCATGAAAGAAAAAGACCAGAAAAATAACGAGAAAGGATTCCAGAAAATAATTGGAGTTGGAATGGTAATAGTTATTGTATTTACCGTGGGACTTATTGTAGGAAGAAGCGTTGATGTAAATTCGAGTGTTTTTCCAATAACAACGTCAAAAAATCTAGATATGGATATGTTCTGGAGGGTACTTGATTTAACCAGAAAAAACTATGTTGATTCTGATCAGATTATTGAAGAAGATTTGGTTTATGGTGCTATAAAGGGAATGGTTACTTCTCTGGATGACCCTGCAACAGTGTTTTTAACTCCTGCGGAAACAGAGGAATATAATGCTGCTAGTGAAGGTAAATTTTTTGAAGGGATAGGTGCAGAATTAGGTTATGATGATGGTCAAGTTATTGTTGTCACCCCTTTGGAAGGTTCTCCAGCAAAAGCTGCAGGGATAAGGCCTGGCGACTATATTCTGAAGATAGATGACTACGAACTTACAAGTGAAGATACTGTTTATGATGCAGTAGCAAAAATAAGAGGTGAGGCAGGGACAGAAGTCGTTCTAACAGTATTACACCGAGGAGAGAGTGAACCAGTAGAGATTACAATTACCAGAGATGAGATCACAATTCCAAGTATGTCTTTGGAATTCATAGGTCCTGATAAAGATATAGCACACTTCAAAATTGGTCGGTTTACTGAAGCCTCCTATAATATTTGGGTTTCAGAATGGGATAAGAATGTTCAAGACATAGTAGATTCTGGCGTAGATAAAATGATACTAGACCTTCGTGGTAACCCTGGAGGATTCTTTGATGCTGCTATATATGCCGGAGACGATTTCTTAGGAGATGGGTTTGTGATATCTAAACAAAAAGATGCCAATGGGAACATTAAAAACTATGATTCCACTTCAGGTGGGAATCTTCTAGACATTGAATTAGTAGTATTAATCAACTCTGGAAGTGCATCTGCCTCCGAAATTCTCTCTGGTGCTCTTAAACAATCTGACAGGGCAACTTTAATAGGTGAGGAGACATTCGGGAAAGGAACAGCTCAAAGGGTTTATGACTTGGAAGATGGTTCTACTCTGCACCTTACTATATTAAAGTGGTTACTTCCAGATGGTAGTAGTATAGAGAGAGATAATGCTATAAAGCCTGACATCGAAGTTGGACTTACAAATGATGATTTTATTGAAGGAAATGATCCTCAATTGAACAAAGCAATAGAGGAACTAACTAAATAAATTATTAAATAATTATATAAACATGAAAAAGGAAGAAAACAAAGAGAGAAACGACATGAAAGAGGTAGAGGTTAAAAAGATGAGAAAGAAACCAGATAAACAAGTTCTTATCTTTACTGGGATATTTCTCGTAACCTTAGGGACATTCTTTCTAATATTCTTTTCTGGATATATAGCAATCAATTATTCTCCCATGGTAAGGGATTATATTGTTGAAAACTTCGATGACGGGGGAGTTTCCACACAAGAGGAGGGGAAAAAGTATGTTATTACCCAAGAAGAAAAAGATGTAATAGAGATTATAGAAGAAGCTGGGCACTCTGTAGTTAGTATAGCAATCTCTCAACTCTCATTGAGCCAGGAAGAAGGATTAATAGATAGAAGTCGAAACATTGGTTCTGGATTTGTAGTTGATTCTAACGGGTTAATCGTTACAAACCAGCATGTTGTCTCAGATACGACTGCAGATTATACAGTCATAACAGAGGATGGAAAAGAATACTCCGTAGTAGAGATTTTAAGAGATGACTTTAACGATATAGCTCTTGTAAAAGTATCTTTAAAAGAAGGAGAAAAGTTATCAGCCCTTAGCTTAGGAGATTCTGACTCTCTTCTAGTGGGTCAGAGTGTTATTGCAATAGGAACACCCTTAGGTGAGTACGCAGGTAGTGCTACAACAGGGATAATAAGTGGCCTGAATAGGTCTGTAACAGCTAGCTCTGGTTGGTTTGGTTCAACGGCAAAGACATATGAAGATGTAATACAAACAGATGCTGCAGTGAACCCAGGGAACTCAGGAGGCCCTCTAATAAACTCTCTTGGAGAAGTTATTGGTATTAACTTTGCTACAACCTCGGGTGCAGACAATATATCTTTTGCAATACCAATAAACAAAGTAAAAACAAGATTAGAAGAGTATAGGACCTATGGTAAATTTATAAGGCCATACCTAGGGGTTTCTTACCAAATGATTTCAGAATACGAAGCTCTTTACTACACAGATGTAGTCCCTGGAGCCTTGGTTTTAAGAGTAGATCCAGCATCCCCAGCTTTTAAAGCTGGCATTGAGAGGGGGGACATAATAGTTAAATTCGGAGAAGATGAGGTTAACAGATCTTTAGCAGATATAATCCAAGAGCATGAAGTAGGCGAAGAGGTATCAGTTACTCTTGTTAGGGAAGGGGAGGAGCAGAATATAACTGTTGTTTTAGGAGAGCTGGACTAAGAGGTTAGGTTAACTAAAACAAATCTGTTTAAACCTCTGTAGTCTTTGATTACATATACTTCGTAATTATCTAGAACCATTCGCAAGTTCTCTAGGGTGGATGGTTCTATCTCAATAAGTAAAGAAATGTCGTTCTTGTGGGCTTTTTTGATTTGTGATATTAGCTTTCTATAATACTTAAGACCACCTGTTCCTCCTAAAAGTGCTCTTTTTGGTTCAAAATTTAGAACACTTTTATCTAGATTTTTATAAATCTTCTTAGGAATATATGGTAAGTTCGCAATTACTAAGGTTGTGTCTTGCAGAACAATGTGTTTTAGGAGATTTCCCTTTAAAAAAGCAACTTTCTCGTTAACCTTGTGTAACACGGCGTTTTTCCTTGCAACCCCTAATGCTTCATTATCGATATCAATTCCGTAAAAATTGATTCCTTTTTTATCTTTTAAAACTTTTGCTAGTGAAATTATGATACAACCACTCCCGGTGCCAACATCTATAACGTTTTTGTAGTTGGGATTCTCTTCTAAAAACGAGATTGCAATATCTACCATCTGCTCTGTTTCTGGTCTTGGTATAAGGGTTTTTCGGTTTAAGAGAAATTTGTTGCCATAAAATTCACTTTCTTTACGGATATAGTCCCAAGGTTCTCCAGTCTCTATCCTTTTTAAAACCAGAGTAGGGGATATGGCCTTTTTATGGCAGTATTCCTGAATCTCTTTTGAGATTCTTGAGATATCATGGTAGCCAGCAGCTTTGAGAGCTTCTTGAATTTGGTATAACTCTTTAAGATTTTCGCTCACTTTTCTCTGTCTCTTTTAATAACTGAGTCATAATCCCTTCGCGGACATCATTGATAATCTCTTCTAAATCTCCATTTAACACAGATTCTATATTAAACCAAGATTTCTTGATTCTATGGTCTGTTATACGGTTTTGAGGGAAGTTGTAGGTTCTAATTTTTTCTGCTCTCATAGCAGAGCCTATCATGTCAGATCTAAGAGAGTCTCTTTTAGAAGCTTCTTCCTGGCGTTTCTTTTCATAAAGTCGTGCTCTTAAAAGTGCCATGGCCTTCTCTCTGTTTTGTGCTTGGTACTTTGTTTCTTGACAACTTACTACAATCCCAGTAGGGAGGTGGGTAATTCTAACTGCTGAGTCTGTCTTATTTACACATTGTCCACCTGCACCAGAGGCTCTCATTACATCAATATTTATGTCTTCTGGGTTAATTTGGACATCTACTTCTTTTGCTTCGGGTAGTACTGCTACAGAAGCAGTAGAGGTGTGTATCCTCCCAGAGGATTCTGTAACTGGAACTCTCTGCACTCTGTGAACGCCACTTTCATATTTAAGGTCTCTAAACACATCTTTCCCTTTAATTTCTGCCACAACCTCTTTGTAACCACCAGATTCTGAAATGCTACTTTCTACCAATTGGACCTGCCAATTTTTTGCGGAGGCATAATTCTTGTACATACGGAAAAGCTCTGAGGCAAAAAGAGATGCTTCATCTCCACCAGCACCTGCTCGAATCTCTAGAATTACAGACTTGGAGTCATCTTCACTTGAGAATCTCCGCGCTATCTTCATACTTCTAATCTCTTGGTCTAATGACTCAATCTCTGATTCTAAGGACTCTGTCTCCTCAACTGCCATCTCCTTTATCTCAGGGTCATTTTCATTCTCTACCATGTATTTAGCATCCTTGAGGTTTTTAATCTTCCTCTGTACCTCACTAGTATTTCTTGCTAAATCTGAAAAGTATGCTAAATCTTTGCTAAGCTTAGAAAGATCTTCGGAATTACCTTGTAAATTTGTAAGCCTCTCTTGTAAGGCATCTACCTCTTTTTGTGCAGTATTCTCGCTGTATTTTTTTTCTAATGTTGCAATGTCCATATACGGAATAATATCACTTTAAATTCCTTTAGTGAATTAATTGTTTTGGGGGGTTGTTACTTAGAAACCTTTGCGTTTTCTAACATATCCTTTAGTGTGAGAGTAGAAGTTGGTTTGGAAGAAGCCTCTTGAGACTTCTTTTTTCTTTTCTCCATCTTTTCTCTCTTAGATTTAAAGGACATCTTCTTAGACTTCTCGACTCTCTCTTCAAACTTCTTAACGAGGTTGTCTGTGTCAATAATCTTTTGCTCTCCTGTGTAAAAAGGATGGCACTTAGAACAGATTTCTACCATTATTGAGTCATCTTTTAGGGTAGAACCTGTTACAAAACTGTTCCCGCAGGAACAAGTGATTTTTAAATTGTGATTGTATTCTGGGTGAATTCCTTTTTTCATAACGAATGTGATTATAGCAGAACAAATATGAAGTGTCTAGAAATTATTATACCCTTTTTATCAAGATTAGGTTATGGGTCTTTAAGGGAACTTTCTAAAATGGTATATTGACTTATGGAATATCCTAAAAGCATACAAAATAGAATAAAAAGGGTAGGGGGCCAGGTTGAGGGAGTTAAGAAGATGATAGTCCAGGGAGAAAGTGGAGACAAGGTTATGACTCAGTTGCAAGCCAGTATATCATCTCTAGAAAGCCTGAAGACCGAGCTTATTAAACAGCAGATGAAGGAGAGTATGGTAGAGGATGTTAAGAAATCCCTTGGTATATAGTCCAATTTGTTGGATATATAAACCTAATAAGAGAGAACAAACCGCCCCAGAAAGAATTTGGTATACTTAACGAGTATTTCTATTTTTGAACAACTAAAAACATGAAAATCAAAAGAATCGGATGGACAAGTTTCCTAATAACAAGTGACAATATTTCAATATTAACAGACCCTTTGGAGTTGTCTGAATCTGGAGCGAGCTTCCCCAAAACTAGGGCAGATGTTGCTCTGTTTACTAATTATTCCAAAGAGATAAAGAAAGGAATCCTAAAGGATAATAAACTAGATAGTAAGGTTGTCTCAGAAGAGAGGGAGGAAGTAATGGAGATTAGCACCCCAGGAGAGTATGAGGTTGGAGGAATGATGATTAGGAGAGGAATCACCGATGACTTCTTTATTATTGATGAAAAGACAATTAGAGCTGTATATCTAGGTGGGACAAATAAGGATTTTGATCCTAAGAAAACAAAAAACCTAGGCGATGTTGATGTTCTAATAGTTCCAGTAGGGGATGGTGTTAATTTTATGGACTTTGACAAGATTGAGAGAGTAATTTCTAACACGGACCCATCTATATTGATACCTTGTGCTTACAAGGATGGTGGAAGTGGGAAGAAAGATCTTAAGAGTAAGGAAGAATTTATTAAACACTTCGGTTTTGCTAACGTACAGGAAGAGAACTATATAAATGTCTCCAAGAAGAAGGTAGAGAAAGAACAACAGAGTGTAGAAGTGGTATTTTTGTAATAAAATATTAAATAAGAAAAATATATGGATAGAGTTCCACCACAAAATGTAGAAGTAGAACAGTCTCTTTTGGGATGCATGTTGGTGGACAAAGATGCCATTATCGCAGTCTCAGGCTGGCTTGCGCCAGACCATTTCTATGACGACAGACATGTACAGATTTATTCGAACATCTTGGACCTTTTCAACGAAGGACTCCCTGTAGACTTAATAACTCTTACAGATAAGCTCAAGAAGCAAAAGAAACTTTCTGCTGTTGGAGGTAGGACATATATTGCAGACCTAGCTACTATGGTTGCTACCTCGGCACATGCAGAGGAGTATGGCCAGATTATTAAAGAGAGTGCAACTAGGAGAGGCCTTATCTCTGCAGCAAGGAATATTACAGAGATGGCTTACAAGGAGGATGTTGGCATAGATGAAGTTATAGATACCTCAGAGAAACAGGTTTTTGATGTTGCTCAGAGCGGTACAAGAACAAACTTTGTGCATATTAAGGACCTTTTGAAAGATGCTTATGAGAGGGCAGAAAGAGCAGATAAGGATGAAGCATATTTAGGGATTTCCACAGGCTTTAAAGATCTAGATGATCTCCTAGGAGGTTTCCAGAAATCCGACCTTGTTATATTAGCAGCAAGACCTTCTGTAGGTAAAACTTCTCTGGCATTGGACATGATGAGACACGCGGCACTGGTTGAAGGGAAAACCGTAGCATTCTTCTCTTTAGAAATGTCTAAAACACAGATTATGGATAGACTTCTTGGTATGCAATCAGGAATTCCTTTCTGGGAGATAAGAACAGGTCGTTTAAGTGACAAAAAATTTGTGAAGCTTGCAGATACCATGGGTGAGCTAGCTGATGGTAACATCTTCATAGATGACCAAGCAGGACAGCATATAAATGCACTTAGGACGAAGGCGAGAAGACTTGCACTCGAGAGAGGTCTAGATATTATCTTTGTAGACTACTTGCAGTTAATGCATGGTAATAGCAAAGAGAGCAGAACTCTTGAGGTTGGTGAGATATCTCAGGGTTTGAAGAATATTGCTAAGGAACTTGAAATCCCTGTTGTAGCACTATCTCAGCTATCTAGAGCAATCGAACAGAGACAGAGTAGGAGACCTCAACTTTCAGATTTAAGAGAGTCCGGTTCTATTGAGCAGGACGCTGACGTTGTAATGTTTATAGATAGAGAAGAGGTATGGGATCCTGAAACGGAGAACAAGGGAGTAGGGGAGTTAATAGTTGCAAAACATAGAAATGGACCTACTGGATTTGTTAAGCTGGCCTTTGTTAATGAAATTGCTAGCTTTAGGAATCTGTATAAAAAATAACCCCTAAATTTGCTTTAGGGTCTGGTCTAATACCTCAAATTTCAGTATAATTACGGCAATGCTGTGCTTTTGCATAGCAATTTTAGGGTCGAGTGGTGGAACTGGCAGACACGCGGGACTCAAAATCCCGTGCTAGCAATAGCGTGAGGGTTCAACTCCCTCCTCGACCATTTAAAGATATTTTTATTTAAAAGGAAATGTTATGGAAGACTTTATTCTAAATCTGCTCGAAACTGCTGGTAGTATAGATTTTAAATTTGTCTGGCAGATTTTCTCGTATGGCTTAGTGGTTTTTTGGTTTGTTGTCCTGTATTGGGTATGGTTAGATTCAGGAGAGCGCACATCAAATAAAACGGTCAGGGTATCTTACGTAATTCTTGTAGGAGTGTTGAATATAGTCGGATTATTAATATATCTCATTATCAGACCTAGCCAGACAATAGAGGAGATATATTGGGCAGATTTAGAAAGAAGATATCTCAAGTACGAAACGGCAGAGCTAGGAGATTGTCCTAAGTGTGGTTCTCAGCTTTTCCCTGGTTATACATATTGTCCTGATTGTAGATACAAATTAAAGATGAAGTGTCCAAGATGTAAGGTATATGTGGACAAGAAGAATAAATTCT
>Ga0334892_1002889_pt1 | contig 11717 bp, 10 predicted proteins | sample GraSluR3_MG_4_FD_207213 | JGI IMG/M metagenome (GOLD analysis project Ga0334892, IMG submission 207213) | Sludge microbial communities from methane-producing bioreactor in Wageningen University, Netherlands - Granular Sludge_15_04-R3 | ecosystem: Engineered > Bioreactor > Anaerobic >... | reverse complement strand
GGTAGGAAGCTACTGAATCTGAAGAGAGGGAGACCCGTTTACCGTCCACCATGAGATAGAGATAGCGACAATCGGGAAGATCGAGCATAGTCTGGTTGTAGCGAGCGAACCCATAGGCATCTTCGCCATAGTGGATGGGAGAGAGCTCATAGAATCCATTGATGAATACCCCGGCATGTTGTACCGGATCGCGTTCACAGGGGAATCCACGAAAACCGATATACCCGTTCCCAATGGAGAATAAGCTCTCGGACCGGGCGAGAAACTCCTCTTCGAACCCGGCCTCTTCGAGACTCCATGTATCAAAAGCCATGTACTACCCCTTGACGGATCCTGCCATCAGTCCTTGTACGAAGTAACGCTGCAAGCCAAAGAATACCAACAACGGTACAATCATCGCGACAAATGCTCCAGCTGTGAGCAGGTGCCAGTCTTGGCCACGAGAGCCCACCATATTCGCTAACCGTTGTGTGAGCACCGCGACATCTGCCGTACCACCGAGGAACACCAAGGCGACCAGCAGGTCGTTCCATACCCAAAGGAACTGGAAAATGGCAAGCGATGCGATGGCTGGAACCGATAATGGCAATACGAGGCGAGCAAACACCACCATAGGACGTGCACCATCGAGAAATGCCGATTCGAACACGTCACGCGGGATTGTAGATATGTAGTTATATAATAAATAGATACCGAGTGGTAACCCGAACCCTGTGTGCGCGAGCCAGATTCCCAGATACGAACCGGTGAGCCCCAGTTTCTGGTAGTCTCGCAGTATCGGAATAAGCGCTATCTGGAGTGGCACCACGAGGAGGGCAACCACGATGGTGAAGAACAGTTTTCTTCCTGGGAACATCATCCACGCAAACCCGAATGCAGCGGCTGCTGCAATGAGAATGGGTATGATCACCGATGGGACTGTTACGGTGAAACTGTTTATGAATGCGCGTCCCAGATTGTCTCCACTTGCACGGATGGTATTTCCAGCTGAGTCGACGAACGTTGTCTGGCTGCCACCGAGCACCCGTTTGTAGTTGTCCAATGTGAAACTGCCATCTCCGGAGAAAATGGTCCACCACCCGGTGTTCAGAACATCGTCCTGTGGACGGATCGATGATATGAGCAATCCGATGATGGGAATACTCCAGACGATTACGAGAGCCAACAGGACCAGATTCACGACCAGATTCCACGAATTCTTTCTTTTCTTGGCCAATGTCATATCAGAATCCCTCCCGTTTGCCGAATTGTCGCAGGTTGTACCACATGACTGGGATGACTGCGAGAACGAGCACGATTGCTATCGCCGAACCTCTTCCGTAGTGGAGAAAACGGAACATCTGCTTGTATTGCATGCTTGCGATGACTTCCGTTCCATAGTTTCCATTCGTCATGGTGAATACGATGTCGAATATCTTCAGTGAGATGATGATGATGGTGGTCGATACGGTCACCAAGGTCGATGCAATGTAGGGGATGACGATGCTTCTGATGATTCTGATCTCTCCGGCACCGTCGATCCTTCCCGCCTCGATGATCGACGAAGGAACACCTTTCAGTGCAGCCGAGATGATCACCATGGCGTATCCCGTCTGTAACCAGACTAGGATGATGATGAGAAACACGTTATTCCACCCACTCATGGTGAACCATGCCTGTGGTTCGATTCCGAAGAAGGTCACCACGGCATTCAGCAACCCTATCTGATCCTCCCCCATAGGCTTGTACGCATAGACAAAACGCCAAATAACACCTGCTCCGACGAATGAGATCGCCATAGGCATGAAGATGAGGCTCTTGAATGCCTTCTCCAATTTCACCCTGTCGGCAAGTAGTGCGATGAGCAAACCGAACCCGACGGCACCACCAGTACCGAGGACAATCCACATGAGATTATTCACGAACGATTCCAACATCTTCGGATCAGTGAACGCAAATACGTAGTTCTGCAGACCGACAAAATTGTTGGATTGTGCATCGAAAAAGCTCAGGTAGAGTGACCGAACGGTTGGCAGGAATAGGTACCACGCAAGTATGGCGAGTGCGGGGCCAACGAACACAAACGGTTGCAACTTCTTGGCTACATGAAGGGGGGTCCTATTCACCACCCAGTCTGATACCCAGAACAACATGGCCACACCGCCTACTCCCCAGAGTATTGCGACAACCGCAATCACACCCTGAGGTGCATTGCTGTCCCGAAGAAAGATAAATCCGGCCCACAGGATACCGAAGGCGACAATGGGGACGAACACCGATACCAGTACTCGTGCAACGGTGATCAGTGCCGAGGTGAGAAACCCTTTGCTTTCACTGTGAATCTCTGTCGTAGTCATAACCGACTCCTCTCTTGATGGTAGATGCAATACACCGGCGCCGATCGGCGATCAGCACCGGTGCAAGCTTCTTACGGGATTCTACGGCCAGGATCTCTCGACTTCTGCAAGCATGGTATCCAATGGCTTGCCATTGACCCAGTCGACGATACCGGTCCAGAACGATCCGGCTCCTACCTGTCCAGGCATGAGGTCAGATGCATCGAAGCGGAAGACTTTCGCATTGACCAGAGCCTCTGCAAGTGAGCGCTCGATCTCGTTCGGATAGGCGTTCAGGTCCTGATTCAGGTAGGGGAAGAGGGCTCCGCCTCTTGCTGCCCAGATCTCACCCGACTCCCAGGTTGCCAAGAACTCCATGAACTCACGAACTTCGGGACGATCGTTGAAGACGACGAACTGGTCTCCACCACCAAGTACTGGAATGCCAAACTCTTCATTTATGGCCGGAAGTGGGAATACTCCTACTTCTTCCTCTAGATTGGCCTGAATAGCATCGGGAAGGAATCCGGTCACGAAATTCCCCTGTCGATGCATCCATGAACGTGGAGGATTGTCGAACATCGTCCGTGGAGAATCGGTGTAGCTTTGGGTAAGGATGGTATTGGTGCCGCCGTATACATAGTTAGGATTCAACCAGATGTCACCGATGATCTCGAATGCCTCTTTCACTTCAGGAGCATTGAACGGTATTTCATGGTTCACCCACTGGTCGTAGACATCTGGACCAACTGTTCTCAGCATGACATCTTCAACCCAGTCAGTTCCTACCCAACCGGTTGCTCCACCTGCTTCTATACCGATGGACCATGGGGTATGACCGTTGGCTACCATCTTGTCCATCAGTGCGATCATCTCATTCCACGTGGTGGGAACTTCATAGCCTGCTCGTGCCCAGGCTTTCTTCGGGTACCAGACGAAGCTCTTCGCATTCACGCGATGGAACACGCCATAAGGAACATCGTTGTAGGATCCCAGGTCCTTCCATACCGGTGCATAGTTCGCTTCCACGGTGTCCAGAAGAGAATCCCACATGGGAACCAGCTTTCCTTGAGAGGCGAAGTTCACCATGAGGCCAGGTTGGGGAAGTCCGGCGATATCGGGAGGATTTCCACCTTCCACTCGAACACTGATCAGGGTCTCGAAGTCTTTCGATCCTTCATAGACCACATCGATCCCTGTCCGTTCCTCGAATGGCTTGATAGCCTCCTCGAACCGTCGTGCCTCTTCATCGACAAAGGCTCCGAACACATGGACCGTCTTGGCTGCCGGTTCTTGAGCATCTGCCTGTCCTCCAGCGAACATCGATGGCAGAGCCAACAGCGCAATCAACAACACAAGTACTACTCTCTTCATACTCCTCTCCTTCTGCTTGGATCTCCAAGCGATTTGATTACCGTATGCGTTTGAAACGCAAGAGAAACTCATCCAGCTTTTGGGGGCAACTACACAGAGGTTCAACACTCTTCCAAAGGCATGGAAGCGTTTCCATGAATATTGTCCCACACCTTTATGCGGTTGTCAAATGAAAAAAAGCCATCTATGCTTATATATCATACGACCATTCCCGGGAGGCGTGATATGCAGAAGATTCCGGAATTCGATAGCAGGATGTCGGCCGAGATGGGAGATATCACCACGTACCAGGTCGACGCGATCGTGAATGCAGCGAATACCTCTCTGCTGGGAGGAGGTGGAGTCGATGGTGCGATTCATCGCGCTGCAGGGCCGCAACTTCTCGAAGCGTGCAGAAAACTCGCCGGTTGTACGACCGGCGATGCAAAAGTCACTGCGGGGTATCGACTCCCGGCTCGATTTGTGATCCATACTGTTGGGCCTGTCTGGCAAGGAGGGTCCTCTGGGGAGGACCATTTGCTTGCATCGTGTTATCGCCGATCGCTTGAGGTTGCACAACAGGCAGGAGCACGGAGTATTGCATTTCCGGCAATAAGCACGGGAGTCTACCGATTCCCCCCTGAACGGGCGGCCGAGATTGCAATCAACACGGTGCACGAGTCTCTTGCCGACATACCCGATGCGGTGATACGTGCCGTGCTATTCGTCTGCTTTTCTCGAAAGAGCTATGAGATCTACCAGAGACTACTGTAGAGTTGCCGTTTTTCTGATCGCCTTGGTCACCAGTGTCCACTGTTCGGCGGCAACAAGAATCGGATCGATCATCCACGACCCTGTCACAGCTATGACATGGGGATTGTTCAGGTACTTGCTCACCGTGCTCTCGGTTATGCCACCGGCAACGATGAATTTCAGACCAAAACGGTCGGCGAGATAGTCTATAGCCTGCAGTCCACCGAGCTTCTCCACCGGGTAGAAACCGAGAAATTTCAACTCCAGTTCCACTGCGAGAATTCCATCCTTAGTCACCGGAAACACTGGGACCCCCAATTGTTGACAAAGCATGATGATTCCGGGGTCGAAAAGCGGGGAGAAGATGAACTGAGCACCAGCCTCTATGGCATTGCGTGCCTCCCCTTCGGTCTGTACATTTCCAGCTCCAACCACGATATCGGGAAAATTCGCGGCAAGAAGCCGAAGGAGGTCGAGTCCCTCATCGGTCTGTTGGGAGATGTTCGCCGCCGGGAGTCCACCTGCGAGCAGCGCTGCTCCAAGTGCATCGACTTGATCCAATCCCACGGTCTTGATCATGGGTATATAGCGAATGTGTGCCAGTTTTCGAATAATCGTATCCATTGGTGTCACCCCCCTCTTGAGAGTGGAATCAGTGTATCCAATGTTCTGCAATCGGTAAAGAAAAAACGTACACGTGTGTATGAGACGTTCTCAGCGGTCTATCGGCACTTGGTCAGCCCCTCAGAGCAAGTATTCGATCGATTCCTTCGGAGAATCCGATACCACCCTCGGATTGTGTCCGAAACGCCGGCAATCTCTTCATGTACGAACGATACCGCTCAATGTTGGCAACCCCGATGCTCATGGGAAAGTGTGAGAACATCGGCTCATCGTTCGGGGAATCGCCGAAGTAGACCACCTGATCTCGATCTCGTAGGTCGTCGTACCCAAACCGGTGGGAGAGCACGTGACTCGCCATAGTACGTTTATCGTAGGTGCCTAGCCACACATTCACATGAATGCTGCTAATCTTCGCTATAGCTCCCTCTTCCTCGCAGATCCTCTGGATATGCATGGCATCCTCATCGGTCAGGTGGGGAAGATCCTCGCTGATATCGAATGCAAGGTCGAACAGCCGAGAGAACTGGTCGGTGGCAAGCCGAGCTTCGGGAATCTCCTGCATGATACGGCGCTGTATTTCCTGCAGTCGCTCATGATCATTGCGTACCGCCTGCTCATGATACAACCGGGTAACGCTCCCGTGCTCTTCCCAGAAGGCAAGTGCACCGTTCTCTCCCACGACGGCAGCAACAGGCCATTGCCGTGCTATGAGATCACACCATCCTGCCGGTCTACCGGTAATGGGTATAGCCAGAAGGCCCTGTTCGTGTAATCGCCACAAAGCCGCATAGGCTTCGCCCTGTAACTTCCCGTGGGAGGTGAGTGTGTCGTCGATGTCCATGAGCACATACTTGATTCTGCTCGCTTGCTCTGCTGTCAATCTCTCTAATGCTTCCATTCCTCTCTCCCTATTGTCAGACAGTTACACTTCCATGAATCTACTGAACCAACGATCCGTGTAGACGATCTCCTCGATCATCGGTTCCAGAATGCCGCAATCGCGGGCAAGGTCCAGAACCGTATATCGAGTCCTGATAAACGGTGCTATATACATCGCTTTCGCTACCGCAGTCCGACTTAACCCGATGTCAGCAGGTTCTACCGGACAGTGCGCCGCTTGCAGTAACTCACGCAGTCGGTCGAACGGAATCAGTTGTTCACTCAACCGATCTCCCAGCTGTTTCCAATGGGAATGGATGAGTTGGCGTCGCTCTTCGAGTTCTCCTGAAGCAAGCATCTTGCTTTCTGCGATCTTAACCATCTCTTCAGGATACGCTCCACCGAGTATATCGACTTGGTACTCTTCGGCATGTTCCAGTTCAGCTAGAGCTTGCTCGATCACCCAACTCCAACGAGATTGAGCCAGCAATGTGTGCAAAGCAGTACTGACGAGTGTGCCGAGAGCAACTTTGTGGCCATGCGAAACCTCTTGGCCTTCATAGGTAAGGTGTTCCATCTCCCATACATGACTCAACAAGTGCTCTGCACCGGATGCAGGTCGGGAACTGCCGTAACGCTTCATCGCAATACCGGTCTCTACCAGACCGCTGAACAAGAGGTCTATCGCATGGGGCTGGCGATCAAGTATCTCTTCTGGTTGCCCTATACGCTCCCATAGCGGTCCTTGGACATATTCCCAGATATCGTGATCTATCGATTCAATGTGTAGCTCATCGGCTACAATCCAGTCGGCTCCCACGGTGATTTTTGCCATAAGATCGCCATAGCCACTGGAGATGAGCCAGAGCGGAGCCTCGGAGAGGATTTCAACATCGGCAACGATCAGTTGTGGAGGCGTACAGGCGAGGGTCCTCTTGAATCCATCGAATGTGATGGGTGCATTTGCTGACGTATACCCATCGACGGATGGGGCTGTAGGTATGCAACAGTACCCACGATTGCTCTCATGGCTTGCGAGCTTCACGATATCGTTGATCGATCCAGCTCCTACTGCGATCGGTATCCTCGTTACCCGATCCAGACTCTTGAGTACCAACTTCACATGATCATAGTCTGGAACCACTCGCCCTTGATCTGCGAACACCAAGGTCTTCACTCCGATTCCAGTCGTCTCGAGCAACGATGCTACACGAGAGCCGGCCGCTTCCCAAGTATTGCCATCGGCAACGAGAAGCACTTCCGAATCCGGCCAGTTCGCTGTAAACCGTTCTGCCAGTTGCGCAAGGGCGTCTGGAGCTACAATCATTTCCATTTCGGTATCCACGTTCAGACCACCGATCCTTCGAAGACTGGGCTTCTCGGTTCGAGTCTCCCCGCAGAATATCCCCAGATGCTTGCATACTCGTCGGGATCCTCCCCCATCTCAGTCAATTGTCGGAGGTACTCGGCAACCGATTTGGATTCGATGATCACTACCGAACCCATCTCCTCGATCACAGGACTGTGCGGTCTAGTGTGATCGAACTCGAACTCGAGAATCCTGCGACCGTCGTTTGTTATGCCAATGGTTCGATAGGTATTGCTTTTCCCTACTCCGGGGAGGTTGATCGTATTTCGGTCGGTTGCAAGAAACGGAATCTCATCGGCATCGCGAATGCTGTCGATATGCTCCACCATATGCTTGGCATCGGAGATGAATGAGCGGAGTGTACTATGATATCGGTAATCGACACGTCCCATCGATTTCTCCTCGATCTGTTCCTGCATGGACCGGGGATTATTGGCGAACAGCTCACGGTTCTCTTTGAACCCCTTCACGGTGAATGTGTAATACGGGAGCACGCCGATATCGTTGAGCACCTGGCGAAGTTTGGCAGTGTGTCCTCGTCTGCTGGCAGCTACGGTGAACACTTCCTGATTCGTCACGGCCCACCCTGCATCGAGCAGACGTCGCACGGCTTTGGCAGAATCGACCGAGACCTCCATTGCGCTGGAGAAGTGGGTCTGAATGACACATTGGGTAATCCCTACCTCCTTTGCCTGCTCGCGGAACGTTTTGAGCACATCGACAAGCTCCTTTGTGACCCGTTGTGGCAGGTAGATTGGCAGCTTGGTTCCGAGGCGAACTCTCCTGAACTCAGCCAGCTTCTGCTCTGCAGGCCGTTGTTCATTATCCAGTTTTTTGTTCTGCGCCATATGCAGCACGGCATCGAGAATCTTTTTCAGCGAGGAGACGGAGCTCATCAATGCATCGCCACCGGTTATAAGAATATCCTCAAGAAAGGGGTCGGTTCTGAAGTAGACCATGGATTCATGCAACACTTCGGTCCAAGTTTTTTTGGGTCTCAACTTGTCGAGATCGAAATTGAATCTACCATTCTGGAAGTCGTACATGCGCTGACAATAGGCACAGAGGCCTCCACACGCACGCCCCATGGTGTCGGGGATGAAGATGGCAACATTGGGATACCTTCGGTGAATGTTGTGTGACGGAAGTATCCACCCAGCCTCGTTCGGCTTACCGGGCTCTACGACATCCTCCTTCTCCCATGCATGAATAGAACCGAACTCGTCAACAAGGTCCTGACTGTAGAAGAGGTAACTTCTCAATGCTTCATCGGCAAACGGGTGCTCCCGTTGCTCTCTGGGCCTCGTATCGATCAGTGAGAGGAAATAGGGAGTTGCGAAGACTGGTATGCCCCGTTCTTCGGCAGCATGCATGATCTGCATGGTCTGTTCATCCACAGAGTTATCTAGGTAGCGATTCACTTCATCGGCACTTCTTACTGCAAATCTCAGATGGAATCGGTCCTCTCTCCACCAGGTAAGCACTTGCTTGCGTGCCTCTGCATCGGTGAGCTCACCTTTGAAGTGGTAAATTTTCGAAGCACGTGCTGCTGTGCTCTCCTCCCTGATCCGTTCTACCAGAAGACGAACAATGCGATCTTTGTTCTTTGCTCGCCATGCTACGACTTCGGGATCAAGACCGGAGGGGTGTCTTTCGGTCCATTCGTACACGGTGTTACGACTGGGAAGATTCTGCACCTCTCGACCGTTAAGTTGACGTAGTAGGTGCAATACATCGAGCACAAAGTCGATGTTGGCTTCACACGGCTCGCCACGAAGCAGTTTTCGCAAGAGCGAAACTGGCTGGGAGATCACAGTCTCTCCTTGCAGATTCCCATCCTCAAAACTTTGCCCCTCGTGATCCAGCAGATCCATGACCCTAATGAAGGCGAACGACCGCCAAGTCAATGCGAAGAATGATTCATAGTCACTCTTCTCCTGCGTATAATAGCTCCAAGCCTCTGGAAAGTCACGCTTCATGATCTCTGTGTAGTGAGTTTGCAAACGCACGACCAGAGCCCGATCATCGAGTGTATCGTCGAGCAAATACCCTGTAATGACAGGATTCTCTTCCTGTATGCAGTTCAGCAAATGCGGAAGTGTTACTTCATGTATATCCATGGGGCAAGAATACTATGCGAGACAAAGTGGTGTCAATCGTCGGAATTTTATCATATATCTACTTTATCTGCAGATAGATATCGCCTAGAGAGAAGCGCCATTACACGAGAACCAGAGAGGCTGGGGAGATTCATGAACACTTGGTGAAGGCAATCCTTTGCACACTGTCTACAAAACCGGTTGTTTTCCAAGATTCGATTGACTGATTTTCTCTCGCTGGTAAAAATCGGCCGCCTGAAACTCTCGAGACAGACGGCCGTAAGGTTCACGTAGAAAAATAGTTATGAGCGCACTTCAGTCTTTGCGAGCTTTTCGTACCACTGAATCAGGCCACCATGATCATCGGACCCATTTCCATCGGAGGAGAGACTTCTCATCATCTCAATAACGGACTGGGAAATCGGTGTCGGTGTATCCACACTCTGTGCGGTATCCAGCGCATTCTGCAGGTCCTTGATGTGCAGGTCGATTCGGAAGCCAGGTTTGAAGTTCCCTGCTAGTGCCAAGGGCGCCTTCGCATCGAGCACCGTGCTCCCTGCCAGTCCTCCTCGTACCGCCTTGAACACCTTCTCCGGATCAACATCGGCCTTCGTGGCAAGCACAAGCGCTTCTGCCATTCCCGCTATGTTCGAGGCAACCATGATCTGGTTCGCCAACTTCGTGATGTTTCCACTCCCGATCTCGCCTACCAAGGTCACGCTCGCTCCCATCTTCTGGAGAATCGGCTCCACCTTCGCAAAAGCATCTTCGGGGCCTCCCACCATGATTGCCAGCGTACCGTCAATCGCCTTAGGTTCCCCTCCCGATACCGGAGCGTCGATCATCACCACGCCCTGCTTCTCTAGCTCTGCAGAGACTTCCCGACTCACAATCGGGGAGATCGAACTCATGTCCACCACGATCGAGCCCTGCTTCGCTCCTTCTGCCACGCCATTCGCGCCCAAGACCACCTCTTTCACATGCGGGGAGTTCGGCAACATGGTGATGATCACATCACTCGCTGCGGCCACGTCCTTCGCTGTGGAAAGTGCCTGGGCACCGGCGGCTACTACTTCGGCTACTGCATCCTGGTTGATGTCGTTCACCACCAGAGCGTACCCTGCTTTCAACAGATTCTTCGCCATGGGCTTACCCATGATCCCTAATCCAATAAATCCAATCTTCATGTAGATACTCCTCAATTCGCGGCCAGGACATTGCGAACTTTCTGAGCTACATCCTCAGGGTTCAGTCCATAAGCCTTCATCAAAATTTCATAGTTCTCTGCGGAAGTTCCGAAACGGTCGTTCACTCCCAACATCTCGATCGGTAGCCGATCCTTGGAGAGAGCAGCACAGATGACACTTCCCAATCCACCGATTACGTTGTGCTCCTCTGCGGTGACCACACCCTTCATGCCCTTGCTGTATTGCTGAATAGCTTTGACGTCCAAAGGTTTGATTGTGCTCACGTTGACTACTCGAATGGAGATATTCTCCTTGGCCAGAATCTTAGCAGCCTCGAGTGATTGCTGAACCATTACACCGGTAGCGAAGACGACAACATCCTTGCCATCGACCATCTGCGTCATTTTACCAATGTGGTACTCAGCGTTCGGGTCGGTGACCACCGGCAGATCGTTCCGGTTGATCCGAATGTACATGGGGCCGTCAGATTCCACCATTGCTTTCACCATCATCTCGGTCTCCACGGCATCACACGGTGAGAGCACGGTCATGTTCGGGAGCACCTGCATGAGCGCGATGTCATCGATGCTCTGGTGGGTCTTTCCATCGCCGAAGTCACTGAGTCCGGCACTCGATCCACCAATTTTTACATTCAATTTTGGAATTGCAATCGATGAACGAATCTGGTCATATGCACGGCCAGTAGCGAACACAGCGAACGAGTTCACAAAAGGGACCTTGCCCACCAGCGCTAAGCCGGCAGCGACCGACGCCATGTTCTGCTCTGCGATACCAAGCTGAATATATCGGTCAGGGTATGACTTACCAAACAGACTCGACATGGTCGAGTTTCCCAGATCTGCCTCCAACAACACGATATCCTTATTATTCTCACCCAGTTCTACCAGGGTCTCACCATAGGTCTTTCTCAAACTATCTGAAGTTCTCATGCCTCTACCTCCTTCTTCATGTCAGCAATACACTGCCAGGCGATCTTGTATTCATCTTCGGTCATGGCAGCATTGTGGTACTTGGCCTTACCTTCAGCGAAAGGAAAGCACTTACCCTTGACTGTGTGGGCAAGAATTGCCGTCGGACCCTCAGTGTATGCCTTTGCAGCATCCAGGGCTTCCAATAC